>Ga0116144_10003196_pt1 | contig 16654 bp, 20 predicted proteins | sample AD_UKC035_MetaG_FD_89746 | JGI IMG/M metagenome (GOLD analysis project Ga0116144, IMG submission 89746) | Active sludge microbial communities of municipal wastewater-treating anaerobic digesters from USA - AD_UKC035_MetaG | ecosystem: Engineered > Bioreactor > Anaerobic > Digestate | place: USA...
CGGTGAGTTTCTCGGTGACCGGGAAACCGGCCTCGAAGAATGGAGAGGAGGAAGGGATTGATGAGTAGCGCACTGTTTTTGGTTCCCACCCATGAGGCGGTGGACCGTGAAAACCTGATCGAGGTGGCCACTCAGTTTGTGGTGACCACCCAGGCCGACGCCGGGAATGCTGCCCAGTTGCTGACGGGTCTGACTGAGTTGGAGAAGGCCATCAAGGCGGCGCATGACCCGGTGGTGAGTGCGGCCAAGGAAGCGCACAACCAGGCGTTGGCGGCCAGAACCGAGGCGCTCAGGCCGGTGGTGAACGCCACCGCGCACTTACGGCTTGTCATGGCGGCATACCAGCAGAAGGTGGAACGTGAGTACCGTGCCGAGGTGGAACGGAAACGGCGTGAGGCTGAGGCTGAAGCGGAGCGGGTCCGTGCGGCGGCCAGGGCCGAGGCGGAGCGCAAGCAGGCTGAGGAGATGGAGCGGCGGAAGGCCGAGGCTGAAGCGCTGCGGAAACTCAAGGCGCATGAAGCAGCGAAAGCAGTCGAGGCGGAGCCGGTGCCTGATGTGGTGCCGGAACCGATCCCAATCCAACCCCTGCCTGAGTATGTGCCGCCCCCGCCGAAATTGGAGGGGATTCAGTTTAGAACGACTCGCAAGCCAGAGGTGGTGAGTCTCAGGGATCTGTGTGCGGCCATTGGGAGAGGTGAGGCCCCGGACACCCTGGTGAAGGCGGATATGGCCCAGATCGGCAACTACATCAAATCAACCCAGCGGGAAGTGCCGGGGGTGCGGATGGTGGAAGTCAAGACCACGGCGGTGAAGCGATGACAGGCGATCCGCAACCAGAGTTAATCGGGACAGTCCCGCATGATGAGGATCGTTGTGTTGGATGCGGGAGGTTTCTGAAGGAGTTTGATCACGGCCCGATATGCCGTCAATGCTGGAAGGAGGATGAGGAGAATGAGCGCAACCACGAGTACCCCGGCTAATGCGTTGATTGTCAAGCAAAAGACTTTCAAGGACCTGATCGAAAAGGCTAAAGCATCGATCATGGATATTCTGCCGAAGCATTTAAGTCCAGACCGTCTGGCGCGGACGATGCTGTTGGCGATGACCCGTCAACCGCTGCTGTACGAATGTTCGGTGGAATCGATTCTGCAGGCATTTCTGACCTGTGCGGAACTCGGTTTGGAGCCGGGTGGGATACGCGGGTACATGTACCTTGTGCCATTCTGGAACACCAAACAGCGAGGCTATGAGTGCCAGACGATTCCTGGGTACCGGGGTTTGATGCACCTGTCCAGGAACAGCATGGAGGTGAGTCATTTCTCGGCTCATGTGGTTCACGCCAACGACAAATTCCGGGTGGTGTATGGCCTGCATGAGGACCTCATTCATGAGCCATGTATGGATGAGAACCCAGGGGTTGCCATGGGGGTATATGCGGTGGCTCATCTCAAGAGCGGGGAGCATCAATTCGAGGTCATGACCCGCGCTGAAGTGGAGGCGATCAAGAACCGCACCAAGAGCCGGGACAAGGCTGGAAATATCGTTGGGCCATGGGTGACCGATGAAGAGGAAATGTGGCGTAAAACAGTGATACGCCGTTTTGTGAAGTATCTCGAACTCTCCGAGAAAATGGAGAAGGCCATCGAGATATCGGATGCTGAATTTGAGATGGTGAAGGGGCCTGAGAAAGCCACGGTGGACATGGTGGGGATGCTGAACGCTCCCCAGGAACGTGGTGCTGTGATTGATCTGGGGCAGGTACGTCCAGCGGAGCCGGTTCCAGTGGATGAACCGAAAGAGGTTGATGAATGGGGAGAGACTCCGCCATGGGAATCCGTTCCAGAACCTGAGCCGGAGCCGCCTCCAGAGCCGCCGAAATCATCGAAGAAGAAGCCTCCAGTCAGCAGCAGCAAGACTGAGCCTGCCTCCATCGTGGACCGTGCCAACAGCATTATTGCGGACCTGGTGTGGCAATGCCAGGACCAGTGGGTGACCTCGGAGGGAGTGGAGAAGTATATCGGGTTGCCGGTCAGCAAGTGGACCGAGGCGATCCTGCAGGCGCTGGAAGTGGCTTTGGAGCGTCTGGCCAAGGGAGAGACGGCGCGGGAAGTGTTTCCGGAGATGTTTGGGGAGGAGGGGCGATGATGTCCAGAATGGGGAAGTCCAGGCGTAATTACGAGATCACCTATTCAGACGGGCAAACGGTGGTGATTCCCAGGGAGACGATGAACATTACCGAGGTGATCCAGAAGGCCAGACGTGAAGCCGGAGACAGGGATTACCGAATCCGTGTCAGTGCGGTTTTGGATGAAGAAACGCCGCTGGTGGTGGGGTGCTAAGGAGGGGGTCTGGATGCTAGCAGAGTGCTAGCACGTTGCAAGCGTTACGCTAGCGAGGGGATATACTATGGCGGAGTACTTCACTGTGAATAATTGGGACAGATTTCAGCATTATAAGAAGAGAAATCCACCCTGGATTCGTCTCTACACTGCGCTGTTGGATGATTATAAGTTTCAAAAGTTGACTCAAAAGAACCAAAGAATACTCATTCTTCTCTGGTTGGTTGCAGCAAAGACACAAAACGAAATACCGTTTGACATGCCCTACTTGGAAAGGCTAATCCCTGGAATTACTAAGAAAAGCATCACTGAATTATCGAACTCAGGGTTCATAAATGCTAGCACGACGCTAGCAGTATGCGAGCAAGATGCAAGCAAAACCTTGTCCCATAACAGAAGTACAGAAGTACAGAAAACAGAAGTACAGAAAACAGAGAAGCGCGACAAGCGCGTTCCTGCTTGCGCAGGCTCCCATCTTTCCCACCTGATCGCCAACTTTCATTGGGCCACATTGCAAAAACTTGGGAGCAAAATTTGTGAAACCGAGGACAAGGAGAAGTGGATCGAAAAGCAATCCAGTGCCTGGGATGTCATGCTCAAGCATGGTGTCACCCAGGCTGACGCCGAGCAGATGTTCCTCTTCGTGGCCAGCGATAGGGGGGCTTTTTGGCGGGACAAGATCGCCAGTGCCAGCAACCTGTGGGCGCTGAAGGATGGTAAGCGGAAGATCAACACCATTTTGGACCAGGTCAGGAACGGGAATGGCAAGCACAAGCCGGAAGTGCCTCACCGGGTCGTGGTACGGCCCCCTGAACGAGTTTTCACAGCGGAGGAAATTGACAATGGAGAAGTCTGGGAACCCGACGAGTTCGGCAATTTACGGCCCGCTGCGCAAAATCGAGGAGTCAAAAGGTGAGATGGATCGTCCCTTAGACTTCACCCTTTTTGTGACCACGATCCGCTCAGGACACGCGGAGTGGATGCTCTACTGCGTGGAGAAGGACCATGCGACAGGCCGGAGCCTGGTTCTCGATCACACCATGAAGCCGATCCGGATCGAGAAGTTCCTGGCGGACAAGAAATCTCAGGAGGTGGCGGGAGAAGCAAGGAGCGTGACCACGCTAGGGGCGCAGACAGACACGTGGCGGGAAGATAGGGGGCTGACCCATGGAAAGTGACACCCGGCAAGTTATCGATGTCCTACGGGTCTTAAAACGGCCTTCTCGAAGGTCGAAATATGATAACCGGGTCACCTACCTGGGCGGTGAGCGGTTCGATTCGGTGGCTGAGGGGGCCTACTACCAGCGCCTGGTCCTGCTGAAGGCGGCGGGGGAGGTCGAGGATTTCCACAGGCAGGTCCGCCTGGATCTGGGGGCGGGCATCGCCTATGTGGCGGATTTCCTGGTGTGGATGAAAGGGGCCGCCGCCTGTGGATGGTTCGCGGTGGATGTGAAGGGTGTACTCACCAAGGAGTTCCGTCTCAAGGCAAGGCTTTTCAAGGATAAGTTTCCCAGCAATCAGTTGATCATCGCCAAGGCGGTTTACCGGGGGAAGCAGATTATCGGGTTCAACGAAACGGTGTACGGAGAGAGGAGAAAACGGCATGTGGATTTTCAGTGAGGTGGGGTTCTTTTCGGTGGTGGAGGACCATTTGGATTGGCGTTACGTCTGGGTTCGTGCGCGGTGGAAGAAGGACCTGGTGAAGTTGAGGTCATTTGTCCGGAAGAAGAAGGCGGGCTGCGTAATCGGAAAGATTTACGAAACACCAGGCAGGGATTATCCCTTCCGTGTGCATCTGAAAAAGGGGCGATGGGCCTTGGCTCTTTTTTCCATTGGGAATGAGATCAACTACGGCAACTTCAAGGGGGCGATCCAGGACGTGGATCCAGAGCGCGAACAGGTTTACATGAGGGTGTGGAGTGTCATGAAGGACGCTGCCAACCCATCCAAGGGAAACGAACCATGGGAGGGAGGCGAACTATGAACGACAATGTAGTCTACTCCCCAACCTGTATCACCGTGACGTTACAACGGCGTACTCCTGAGCAGATCGTGGAGATCCTGACCGGGGAAAGTATTCTGCTCAGGGCCGAGAATTTCAATTTAATGCATGAAAATCAGAATCTCAAGGAAGCGAATAAGAATTGCCGTGAGCAATTAAAACAGAACACGGAATTGATCGCTGAGCAGACCGAGATGATCAAGAAATTAAAGGAACAGATCCCGAAACGGAAATTCCCGGTCTACATTTCTGGACGGGAGGATGTTCCTTATTGTGTGAGTGTGATTCACTATGGTTCTGGCACTGTCATCAGGGGTGGATTCTTTACTTATCCAGAGGCGCGAGAGTGGTGCAAAGACTACAATTTCGAGGTGAAGTCTCGATGAGCGGACAACCACATGCGAAGCGAATCCGGAGAGGCGGGCTACTGCGGGAGGTACGCCCGGTCTACCTGGCCCGGACCTGGAAAAGCGACTGCCATGAAGGACCGCCGGATATCGTCCCCTTCGAGGAGCTCGGTCCCGCGCTGGAGTTCAGGAAGGGTTTCCGGCGTGGATTTGTGGAGCGCTGGCCAGACCGTGCGGTTTGGGATGAGAAACGAAAGCATTGGACGAGGCCAGTGAGGCCATAACAGCATTATGAACACCACCTTGACCGGGGGACTTTCTCCTTGCAAACCGTACGACGACGCAGACAGAAACTAGACCTCCTACGGCGGAAAGCCCCCGGCCCTTTTTTGTTGATATCCAACGCCAAGGCCCCGCGAAGTAAAGGCCGAGAGTACCTGGGGGAGGGCGGAAACTCCCCCATATAACACCAAAATGACAATGAGGAACCAGGTGTAAAAACAAGCATCCGAGGCGAGGAAGGAGGTGGTCTGTATGGGAGACTTAGGCGGATTCTCACTTAACGGATGAAAGACATGGTCTAAACGACCCAAGGGTAGTAAGCCGGGGAGGGGATCTCTCCCCTCCCCGAATGATGGGAGATCGAGGAATGAAAAAGATAAAGGAAGAGTCTTTAAGCCAAGCCTTACGGCTTGTGGAGAAGCAGCCTGCATATATTCTGGTTCTAGTAATCGCCTTCCTGTTGTCCGAACGGGAGTCCAACCATGCCCATTAAGCCTGAGAAGAAGAAACTCTACCCGGACGACTGGGATCAGGTCGTGGCGTTCCTGCGCAAGCGCAGTGACAACCGCTGCGAACTCTGTGGCGTCTGGAACCACGACTACATCCTGCGGGACATGGTTCACCCCTGGCAGTATGTCCGGGTTCCTGAGTGGAAGAAGCGTCAAGGCGGAACCATGGTCGTCCTGACCGGAGCGCATATCAATCAGGACCCGACCGACAACAGACCTGAAAACCTACTGTATTTATGTCAGCGATGTCACAACCGGATCGACCTGCCTTACCGTATGGACAACGCAACAAAGACGAGGAGCGCGAGAAACGGAACGAAATCATTCCTGGAGGGGAAACCATGATAAGCCGATGGACGTGGAGAGAAGACAGAATCCTGCAACCGTTCTGCCAGAGCGAGGGGAGCGAAACCGAATTGGGGCGCGAGGGGATGGATTGTCTGCGAGGTGAAGGTTACCGCCGCACTGAATGTTCTGTCAGGCACCGGATCAGGTGGCTCCGCAAGCAGTCTACCTGGAACAAGCATTATGAGGGGTATGGGAAAGCGATCTGCCAGGGGGGCCAGGCGGCGTGACCCGGATCGACCCGAACACCATCTACACAGGCGAGGAAGTGGAGGCCATGCTGCACGGGCGGGCCTCCCTTGCCACGCTCCGGCGCTTCGGGTTAAGAGGTCTCGCGGATGGCTATTACGGCCAAAACATCCATGATGCCCTAGTGTCCTGGCTTTCACACCGTGGTAAAGTCGAACCGGAGATGGACCATGAGGAGATGGTTTGCCGAAGCCCGGAAGGGCGGGTGGTGCTACAAGATCAGGGGTATGGTGCGGGACACCGCCAGGAAAAACTTCACGCTGCGCAAACTCGGAAACAACCAGTGGAGAGTCTCCGGATACGATTCCGGCGGAAGGCAAAAGAGATACAGGATCGTCGCGGAATCAGTTGAGGAGGCGATCCAGGAATCAGAGAAGATCCTCGGATTCACCCCTCCTGAAACCCCCGAATTACTCACGTTGGATACTGTCTTCTCCCGCTGGCTGGAGAGCCTGGGGGTAAAGTCGAAAACCTTCAAAGATTACCAAAATTACATTGATTTATTCCTGGGGTGGGTGGAAAAGCGCGGAGAGATTGACCTTTTTTCGGATCTTCGCTTGGAACACCTCCAATCTTATGCGAATGATCTGGTTCGCGGTGGATACTCGGGGAACACCGTCCGGCTTTACATGGTGCCATTGAAGGCGGCCTCGCGGTGGGCTTCAGTCAACTGGGAAGGTCAGATCAACGACGCTGGCAAGGGCTTCAAACTGCCCAAGGTCATCCAGACTCGATACGAGAGCGAGGAAGCCCCGGCGCTCTCATTGGCCGAGGTGTGTGGATTTCTGGAATACCTCAGAGAGGCTGAAGATGGAGAGAAAGTGATCTTGGGAGTGGCGCTCCAAGCCCTTGCTGGACTGCGGGAGACTGAGGTGTTGAGGTTGACTAGGGCCAAACTAGACCGGGATCTCTTGACTGTAGAGGGAGAAGTAAAAAACAAACCTTCGATCAGGCGGATTCCGCTCCCGGCCCTGGTGTTGGACTACATCGCGGAATATCCAAAAGGGGAACGATTCACCACCTACAACCATTACACGGCGTACTCCAAAGCAGTGACCGAGCACATGGTGGGCTGGGCGCGTGAGTGTCCGGGTGTTGGAAGGCGGCTTCCGGCGCGGGAGTTGAGGCGGACATTGCCGAGTGAACTGAAAGCGAGGGGACAGTTCGGGTGGGTGACCGAGCGCTACCTCGGGCACTCTGCCAAGACGATTACTGATAAGCATTACGTGGCACTTCCGGAAGTGAAACTTTTTGAACTCATGCGGGTTCAAGTGGTTCGTGTCATCAACCGGTTATTGAGGACCTTTAGGTCAAAAAAGCACGAAAAGAGCACGGTTGACAAAGTCATCATTTTGAACGAGCATCGTAACTGTAGTTAAATCAGGCGGGAAGGGTGGCTGGGGAGCAAGGACTCGAACCTTGAACTTCCTGATCCAGAGTCAAGTTAGGGTTATCATAATATCAGGCAAAATATAAGGGGAATGGGGATGAGTACAGGTTCAAAGAGGGGTACCTTGGACCTAAAAAAGCACGAAAAAAGCACGGCCCCAAAACGGTCCTCCAAGCGCATCTCCAAGAAGCCTAGCCCGAAAAAAAAGTCCGGCAAACACCCCGGCGGTTGTCCCACCAAACGCACCCCTGAAGCCAGAGCAAAGATCCTTGAAGCCATCCGATTGGGATCAACCTATGAGTTGGCGGCTAATTACGCAGGGATGAGTTATCAGACCTTCAATGAGTGGGTGAAGGACGATCTTGAGTTTTCTGACGCGGTAAAAGAGGCCGAGGGGGAAGCGGCGCTCAAGTGGCTCAAAAAGATCGAATCGGCGGCCAACCAGGGGAACTGGTTCGCGGCGGCCTGGAAGCTCGAGAGGCGGTATCCGAACCAATACGGGAAGACCGTCTCTCAAACCGAACTGACTGGCAAGGACGGCGGCCCGATCCCAGTGATCCGGCTCCCGGATGATTGGGGACAGAAAGATGGAGATTGATCTCCGCAACCTCAAGGCTGTCATCAACATGACCTACTACCCGTTGTTCTGGAATCACTCCCGCTATCTGGTCCTCATGGGGGGGGCTGGCAGTGGAAAGTCGGTCTTTGCGGCACAGAAGATCCTGGTCCGCCTAATCACTGAACCAGGCCACACCATTTGTGTGCTTCGGAAGGTTTTCAGGACCGTCAGGCATTCCTGTTTCGCCCTGTTCAAGCAGTTGATTTCCGCGTGGGGCTGGTCCGAGTTCTTCAGGGCAAACAAAACCGATATGTCGCTGACGTTCGCCCCAAATGGAGGACGGATCATCTCCATGGGGCTGGACGATGTGGAGAAGTTGAAGTCCATCGCCGATATCACTGGCTTCTGGATCGAGGAAGCAACTGAGATAAATCAAGACGATTTCGAGCAAGTGGATCTCAGGCTCAGAGGTAAAACGCCTTCTTATAAGCAGATCGTTCTCTCCTTCAACCCGATCTCCCGCCTGCACTGGCTCAAGAAACGCTTCTTTGATACCGAACAACACGGGCTGACAACAACTCTCAAGACCACCTACCGGGATAACCGCTTCCTCGATAAGGAAGATGTCCAGAAGATCGAATTACTCAAGGAGCAGAACCCTTCCTTGCACCGGATCTATGGAGAGGGGGAATGGGGGTTCATCGAAGGTCTAATCTATGGCCCGCCTGTTATGGATAAATGGCCAGAGAGTTTCGATGATCAGTTCTATGGTATGGATTTCGGGTTCAACAATCCCACCGTCTTGGTGTGGTGCGGGAGTAAGGATTTCAACCACACCACCCGGCAAGGTGACGTTTATCTCCGGGAGGTCATCTACCAGAGCGGGCTGACCACGCCGGATATCGCGGACCTGCTCCGCTCGAATGGGGTCCGCTCGAATGATGTGATATGGGCAGACCCGGCTGAGCCGGACCGGATTCGGGAACTCTCCAAACACGGCTTCAACGTCAAGCCCGCCAAGCGCATGGAGTCCGGCGGGAAAGGAAGCGTCAAAGCGGGGATCGACTTCCTGTCCAGCCTGCGGCTGCATTCCAATCCAACCAACGTCAACCTCAACAACGAGTGGGAAACCTACTCCTGGCAGCAAAAGGACGGGGTCTACATCGATGAGCCGGTTAAATACGCAGATCACGGCATGGATGCCATGCGTTACGCAATCTGGAGCCAACTACACAAAGCCAACTCTGTGATCCGGATAGCATAGGAGGGGGAAGGAAGATGGAACTGAACGAACTGAAACTAGCCTATGAGACCTTGAAGGGCAAGGAAAATCACCATCACATTCGCTGGGATTACTACGAGGGACGCCAGCCGATCCGGTGGTCAAAGGAAAAATTGCAAGAGGTCTTTGAGCATTTGACGGCTTTTATTGAGAACTGGTGTGCAGTGGTCATCGATTCGACCTGTGACCGCTTGGTCCTGGAGTCGCTCAACATCGTCAAGAATGACACTCTGATTGAGAGGATAGCGGAGATCCTCCACGAGACAGGACTGACGCTGGAGGCCGCTGACATCCATCGTGAGGCGGCCATTGTGGGCGAATCATACGTGATCGCCTGGAAGGACAAGGAAATCGAAGCCTACCGGAATGATGCCAGAATGACCCACCTGTTCTATGAGGGGGATAACCCAAGACTGCCATGGTTTGGAGTGAAGCAGTACGAGGCCGAGGACGAAACGGCGCGGATGGTGCTTTATTTCGGGGACCGGCTCGAATACTACAGGTCCAAAAAGAAAATGGATCAGATGGGAACAACCTTTGCGCAGGGAGAGTGGGAGAGCGATAATGAGGTGGCCAACGATGGCTATCTCCCCAACCCGTTTGGAGAGGTTCCGGTATTCCGGTTCACCATCGACAGCCGAGGGTCCTCGGACCTGGACAACGCCATTTCGATCCAGGACATCATCAACAAGACGCTCTCTGATATCGTGGTGATCGGCGAATATGCGGCATTTCCGCAACGTTGGGCGGTCACTAACAACAAATTCCCCGGCAAGGTACCGGTGACACCTCAGACCACGGTTCTGTTCACCCCCAATGATGAAAGCAATGGCGAGCCGACACAGGTGGGAACATTCCCGGTGGCTGACATGAAAAATCTGCTGTCCGTGAAGGACAACATGTCTCACTCGATGGCGATCATCACCCGGACGCCGAAGCACTATGTCTATGGGATGGGGGGCGATCCATCCGGTGAGGCGTTGATTGCGAGCGAATCACCACTGGTCAAGAAAGTGTTGCGTTTCCAGGCGCGGCTAGCTGACACCTGGTCCAAACTGGGAGCTTTCCTGCTTAAACTGGACGGAAAGGCGGTCAAGCCCACCGAGGTCAGACCGACCTGGGCTAATTCCCAATCGATTCTTCCTGTCTCATTGGCCACCATCCATAAGACAAATAAAGATGCCGGTATCCCGATCATTACGCAGCTCCGGGATGAGGGGTGGAGTGAGGATGAAATTCAGCAGATGCTGGAGGACAAGGCGCTGGAGGGATCGGCCACCCAGAACAACAGCGAGACCAAGGCAGGGCCGAACGCGACTCCGGAAGAGGTCAACGCGGCGGCGGACAAGACGGCGGGCAACCTGGAATCCATGGCGGCTGAGGCCATGCAAGCGGTGGCGGATGGGGCCATCGATGTCCTGGCCAAGTCGGGGGCGCTGGAGCGGATCGCCAAGAGGGCAGCGCGTTGAAAGGGAAGTCCAACGCGGCGCTGTATGCCGCATACCACACCAAGACCGAAGAGGTCATGGCCGAGATTGAGAACGGCCTGGCTAACATCAAGGCGGGGATCGAAGACAAAGCCTTCGATGAGTTCTACATGGCCATGAAGGGGACCATCGAAGCTCCCCTATCCTCGGTCACCTACAAGAAATCGGTTGAAATGCTCAAGGACAGGGCGAGACAGCAAGCCAAGACTTTCGCCACGAACCTGACCGAGGCGCAGCTCAACACGATGGCTCAGACCATCGCCGATGGACTGAAAGAGGGCCTCGGAACCCACCAGGTGGCACGGCGTTTGTCCATGGTCACGGGGCTGGACTCGAACCGGGCCAAGACCTTCCAGAAGTATGTCGATGACCTGGCGGCCTCGGGGGTTACCGGGCAGAAACTGGACCGGATGAAGGAGAAGCGATTCAAGGAACTGCTGGGAGATCGGCGGCGGACCATTGCCCAGACCGAGGCGCGGTTTGCCACCTCTCACGCGAGGCAGACCGAGGCGGTCGCCACTGGAGCCAAGTTCAAGGTGTGGATGACTGTGGGGGATGATCGGGTTTCCCAACAGTGCCGTTCAAATCAATCCGGTGGACCGATCCCGATCAAGGACGCCTTCCCATCCGGGCATGGGAGACCGCCAGCCCACCCAAATTGCCGTTGTACGCTGGGTTATGCGATGAGCAAGAAGCAGGCGGACCTGATCCACAAGGAGATCGAGGGGCAGCCTTTTGAGAAGCCGGTGCCGCAACCACCCAAGCCGAAGGTGGTCAAGATCAAGCCGGAGAAGATTGACGATGCAGTCCAGCAGTTGGAGGCCGCGATCCCGGACATACCGGAGATCCCCCTGGATCTGGACACCCTGAATCCGGCGGCGCTCCAGACCCACTGGGATGAGGTGGATAGGATATGGGAGGCGCGGAAGCCGAACCTCGATCAGGAACTCACCTATTTCCGGGACGCCAAGAACCTGGGTGGGATGCACTCCAAGAGCATCTACAAGGATGCCCAGGGGAATTCCTGGCTCTTCAAGCCCCAGGAGGAAGCCTTCCGGACCCATGGTGAGGAGGCGGCCTATAAGATCGGGCGGTGGATCGATCCGGATGCTGTGGAGGTCCGGGCTTGTACCCTGAACGGACAGACCGGTTCGATTCAGAGGCTCATTCCGGCGAGTGATCTGACCGGGGAGATGAAGGAAGTCGCGGACCAGTTCCTGGACCAGGTGCAGCGGGAGCATGTGATCGACTGGCTTGTTTCCAACCACGACGGTCACCCTGGTCAGTGGATCATCGGGGCCGATAACCACCTCTACGGGATCGACAAAGGGCAAGGCTGGAGGTTTTTCGGGAAGGATGCCCTGTCGATCAACTACCATCCCAACCGGGTCCACGGGTCACCGGAACCGCTCTACAACACGCTCTTTCGAGAGGCCAAGGCGGGCAAGTGGAAGTTGACCACGGACAAGGCCAATCAGGCGCTGGAGTTTATCCAGCGGGCCGAGGCGATCCCGGACGATGTGTTACGGGCGGCGCTCAAGGAATATGCGGATGGCAGGCCGGGTAGTGCGGACAAGTTTATTGCGGATGTGCTCAAACGGCGATCCGCGCTGCGGGGAGATTTCGAGCGGTACTATTCGGACATTCTCGGGAAACCCTTCACCTTCGGGCAGGAGGTTGCATCGGCAATCAGGACCGCTGAGGAGTTGGCCCAGGCCGAGATCCTGGTGGCGCTGGAGAAACATGCGGCGGAAGTGAGGAAACTGGGGGCACAGGGGAAGACGCTCAAGATCGACAAGGCGGATATCGAGGACCAGAACCTGATGGTTTTCACCGAGAAAGCGTCAGATGGATCGACCCGGACGGTGCTCACCGGGAAGTTGCGTCCCGAAGTTGAAGGCCGGTTCCTGCCTGATTTTCAGGCGCGGGCGGGAGGGAGGCCAGCCCAGGCCGCTGTAGCCAATCCCTACCATGAGACGGTGTTGAAGGCGGTCAAGACGGTCCAGACGCATTGGGCTGACAAGCAGTTCAATGCCGCCACGCTCAACAACCTGTGGGATCTCAAGGCGGACCTGGAACTTGTGGCGGCGGATCCATCCAACATCAACCGTGGGATGGCCCAGTATTACCTGACCTGGCTCAACAAGATCGAAGACGCGGTGGACGCCTCCAAGGCCACTCCCCTGACTGGCACCCTGACAGAGTTCAAGGCTCCCGCAGCGGCGGTCACCACGCCGCCGGGTGGTGGCGGTTACACGCTTTCGCATGGTCCAATCACGGCCACGCGGCGGGAACTCAGGGAAGGAATTACAGTGGCCCAGGCCGAGAATGTCTCCGAGAGGGACCTGTTTGGCAGGAGAATGGCGGAAGGTTCCCAGTATACGCTCCTCTTTCCAGATGGCACCCGTGCGGTGTACCGGCCCTTTGGCTCGGGGAATGCCTTTGCCCGTGCGGGGCAGTTCGAGATTACGGTGACCGGGGAAGCGGGCGGGGATTCGATTCGCCGCGCTCTGGAGGCTTTGAAGGAATGGGGAGTGGATACGGCTTTGGCCACGCCCCTGGATGAAGAGTTGATGTACCTCCAGAAACACGCCTACCTTCGTTCATTGGACAACAAGGCCGCCTACAAAAAGATGACCGAGAAGTGGAAGACAGGCGATGTTCCAACCGAAGATCGAGTCAAGGAACTGAAGGGATACCTGGAGAGAAACGGTGTCACCTTCGATGCGGCTGCATACCATCCGGCTGGAGTCTACGAGGCGGGGTTCCTGGACGACTCAGTTGAAGCAGGCCATCGGTTCCAATACCGTGCGGATCTCCCGGACGATGAGTTTGCCCGGGAGATGGGGGAGTATGTGCTCCAGCATGAGGTCACGGGCGGGAATACCCTGGAAACCGCGCTGGAGGCGATCCTTCAGAATTCCGGGGACATGTTGTCCACGACTGAGAAGCTGCGGGTTGGGGTCAAACCGGGGGGGATGTCTCCTGTGGAAGACATGGATACGGGGGGGGCATCCTACTTTTTCACGCGGATCAGGAACCGTAACCAGACCACCAGCAAGGGGCTGTTTTTCAAGCCGGACTTGCTCAAGCGGCTGGATGCGATCAGTTATGACTCGGACAAGTATGGCAGGACCACGGGGGATGTCCCACGTCAGCGGGCCTGGAACTACCAGGGATGGAAGAGGATTGCTCAGGCTCACAGGAGCGATGAGACTATCTTCAAGCACGCCGTGAATCTGTTGGAGGGGATCGACCACATCAAGACCGGATCGGCGGCGGAGAGGAAAAGGATCCTGGCCATCTTTCGCAAGCACGGGATTACGCGGTTGCCGGATGGCCGGAAAGTGGAGGAAATTGTCAAGTGAATGCTGAACAGCAGGCGATTATCCACCGGATCAACGCGGTGGGGGCGCGATATGTGGTTCACGATGAGAAGGGCGAGTATGTCACCCAGGACACCTGTGATTCCCTGGTGGTTCTGCATGAGGCGGACGGGTGGGTGTTCTTCCTGCTCAGGCCGCTGGGGTGGACCAACGGGTCCCAGTACGAGCACCTGGTCCAGTCCAAAGTGGACCAGGTGGAGGGGGCGCTGGAACCATTGTCCCTCAAGTTGGTGCGGGATGATGGATGGACGATCACGCTCAGTGGTCTGGATGCGGACCAGAAACAGGACTGGGTGCGTTGGAGGGAGTACAAGAAGAAGCAGGATTGGTACGAGCGGGTGGACTCGGAGACCATCGCCAAGTGGACGGAATACGCCAAAGGAATGGGCAGAGATGATGCGGTTTCTGATTGAGAGCCTGCCCGTGGATCCTTTGCTGGCCGATGAGTGGGTGCCAGCGGGGGTGTGGGTGCTTTCGGATGAGCGGGATGAGTGTGTGGTCCTCTACGCCGAGGATGATCCGCCCTCGATGGAGGCGGCTGAGAGGGCGCGGGAGATTGTCGAGGCCGCCTTCGGACAATCACCGATCCTCCCGATAGACTTTCTTGATTATCACGCCAAAAGCGCGGGCAGGAACAATCGTGGAGTGTACAGCACCACGGCCTATGCCACCTGTGATCAATGTGCCGAGGCGGTGATGCGTGAAATACGAGTTATCAGATCGACTATAAAGTAGCCCTTGACATTCGGGGGAGAATGAGCGATAGATAGGAGGATGGCAAGTCGATGACTTCTGCCAGCACACCGACGGGTTCCGATGGAACCCCCGCAACAAACGCCGATGGCGTGAAGGACGAGGCAGGGACCTCTGCTGAGTTCGATTCCTGGATGGCACAACAGAGCGAGGATGTCAGGAAGAAGATCCTGGACTGGCACGAATCGCAGACCAAGCCGCTCAAAAACGCCCACGAACGTGGCAAGACTGAGCGGGCTGAGCTCAAGGCCGAACTGGAACGAATCCGCAAGGACAAGTCCTTAGACGCGGACCAGAAGAACGCAGCGATTCAAGCAGAACTCGATAAGGCCAGCCGGAAGGCGGCCTTCTTAGAGGCAATCCCTCCAGAGATCACAGACCGGTCAGCCGCCATGATTCTGGCCGAACACAACGGCCTGATAAAGGACGACGGGACCTGCAACTTCGACAAACTCCGCGAACTCCATCCAGCACTGTTCACCGCTCCCCAGCGTACACCCGGCTTTGCTGGTACGGGGACCGGACAAAAACCGAAACCGGCGACAGACATGAATGCCTGGATAAGGCGGTCTTTGAGAGGCCAGTAATCCCAGGCTGATAACGGTCATCGCCGGGCTGAAGGAGTCCAGGCGATGGCCTACAACAATTACATGGACCGGGACAACGACGTTGGTGCGTTGATTCCGGATGAAGTCGAGAGAGAAATCTTCAAGGCAGTCCCGGAGACCTCCTTTGTCATGCGAATGGCGCGGCGGCTCCGGGATATGTCCACCCACGAAAAGGATCTCCGGGTGGTTGACGGGTTGGCCCAGGCTTACTTTGCCGGGGCGACCACGGCGGCCAGTGGAGACAAAGCCCGTCTCCAGACCAGCGAGATCTCCTTCGATAAAAAGACCATCAAGGCCGCCAAACTGGGGGTCATTATTCCCATCCCAGAGGATGTCCTGGATGACCAGGATTATGACATGTGGGGTGAGGTGAAGCCCCAGGTGATCGAGGCTCTGGGAGCAGCCTTTGATAAGGCTGTTTTGTATGGCACAGACGCACCAAATGACTGGCCGACCAACCTGGTTGCCGGTGCTACCGCAGCGGGAAACACGGTTTCCCTGGCGGCCTGTACCGACCTCTATGACGCGGTTCTTTCCGAGGATGGTGTCATCTCCAAAATCGAAGCCTGTGGTTACATGGTGAATGGCCACATCGCCTATATGGGAATGCGTTCCCGGATGCGTGGGGCGCGGGACTCCAATGGGCACCCACTCTTCAACTCTGAGCCGAACAGTGCCACCCGGTACACCTTTGACGGTGAGCCGGTGTGGTTCCCGAAGAACGGCTCTATCAACCCGGCAACCTCACTGGATGTCACGGGTGACTGGTCTCAGTTGGTTTACTCCATGCGCAAGGGAGTGACCTTCAAGATGCTGGATCAGGCCCCCATTTATGACAACTCCGGAGTCCTCCAGTTTAACCTGGCACAGGATGACATGGTGGCTCTCAAGGTGACCATGCGTCTGGGCTGGGAACTCCCGACTCCCCCGAACCGTCTTGACGCCACTCCGTATCCCTTCGGCGTCCTGACCGCATAAGGAGAGAGCCATGAACCAGAAAACCAAAGCGATCGCGTTGAGTCTAATCGTATCGTTGCTCCCAGTGTTTATGCTGGGGGCCTGGTATCCATTCAATCCTCGCACGGGGGACATGCAGACGGATGGCCTGCTGACTTA
>Ga0116144_10003197_pt1 | contig 16650 bp, 17 predicted proteins | sample AD_UKC035_MetaG_FD_89746 | JGI IMG/M metagenome (GOLD analysis project Ga0116144, IMG submission 89746) | Active sludge microbial communities of municipal wastewater-treating anaerobic digesters from USA - AD_UKC035_MetaG | ecosystem: Engineered > Bioreactor > Anaerobic > Digestate | place: USA...
AATCAGCGGTTTATAGTATTGAATCCTGTTCGGACAGCAATAACAGTATTTAACAAGACTATGCAGGAAGGACCATTCGATTATACCCTGTATACTGCAGCAGGCCAATTGATATTAAAGGGGACTGTGAATATGGGATCCAATGGAAGTGCCGTGTTGCCACTGCCTTCCCAAACTCCAGGAGGTCTCTATGTGTTGGATATAAGTAACCGTAATGTGAAGTTTAAACAAAAGATAATAGTTCAATAAAGGAAAGGGAATTACATTATTCTTATACTTTTAGGAAAAGCCACACTGCTTGCGGGGGTGGCTTTATTTATACCTTTCGGATAATAGTTGAATAACCTCTTTCAATGTGTGATTTTTCATTCGCAAAAGAACCAGGTAGTGATAGAGCAGATCTGCCGCCTCTCCAAGAAATAGCTCTTTATTATCATCTTTGCTTTCGATAATAAGTTCCACCGCTTCTTCGCCTACTTTTTGAGCAACTTTATTTATCCCTTTTGCAAAGAGGGAAGAAGTATAAGATGATTTAGAAGGATTATTCTTGCGGTCTTCTATTATACTTTCTAATTTTTCCAGTGTAAAACCGGTATTATTTTCACTAAAACAGGTATCAGCTCCTGTATGACAAACAGGGCCTGCAGGATTCACTTTTATAAGCAATGTATCATTATCACAATCGGCGATAATTTCTTTAATAAAAAGGAAGTTGCCTGAAGTCTCCCCTTTGGTCCAGGGCCGCTGCTTACTGCGGCTATAAAAAGTCACTTTCCCTTCTTGTCTCGATTTTTGGAAAGCTTCTTCGTTCATAAATCCAAGCATTAATACTTTCTGCGTAGTTGCATCCTGTATTATGGCAGGGACAAGTCCATCAGTATATTTTGAAAAATCAAGTATCATTTTTGTTATCAGTTTTTTCTTCTTTATTTTTTAAAGAATTCAGCAGGTTTGTAAATGCTTCTTTCCGTCGTTCATGCTGTTCTTCATTCCGGGCATTTCTCCTGTTCTCCAGGTGCCAGAATATGTAGTAAACGGAAGCAAGGGCCATGAAAATGATAATCAACATATTCTTACCGGGATTTGTTGATGTTGTAAATATCGCTTTAAATCTTCAATGGATATTTCCCTGAAATGAAAGATACTGGCAGCAAGGGCAGCATCTGCATCAGCCAGTTTGAAAACATCGATAAAATGTTCCATCTTTCCTGCGCCTCCGGAAGCTATCACAGGGATATTGACTAAATGGCTAACCTGCTTTGTAATATCCAGGGCAAACCCATTTTTTGTCCCATCATTTTCCATGGAGGTTAGGAGTATTTCTCCGGCGCCACGGCTTGTTACTTCTTTTGCCCAGTCTGCTGTTTTAATCTTTGTCGGAGTTCTGCCTCCATGCGTTACCACCTTGCAGGCACCATCAATGATTTTAGTGTCAATAGCCACCATCACACACTGACTTCCAAAATATTTTGCGAGTTCGTCAATTAATCCGGGGTTGTTTACTGCAGAAGTATTTATTGATATTTTATCCGCTCCGTTTTCCAGTAGCACACTTACATCTTCTTTTGTATGGATACCTCCACCAACTGTAAATGGGATGTTGATGTGAGTAGCAATTTCCCGTACCAGTTTTGCAAGCGTCTTTCTCTTTTCAGTTGTAGCTGTTATATCAAGGAAAACAAGTTCATCCGCACCTTCTTCACAATAACGAACGGCCAGTTCCACCGGGTTCCCGGCATCACGCAGCTGAACAAAGTTGGTGCCTTTTACAGCTCTGCCATCTTTGATATCCAAACAGGGTATGATCCTTTTTGTCAGCATCAGGTTATAAAAAACGTTTTAAGTCGTTTAATGAAATTCTATTCTCATAAATGGCTTTGCCAATGATGGCCCCGTTGCACCCAGCTTGTCTTAATTCATCAAGTTCTGAGACTGCTGTTATCCCACCGCTTGCAATAAGGTCGATAGAAGGGTGTTCGTTCAGAATTTTTTTGTATAAATCAATTGCAGTTCCCTGTAACAGGCCATCTTTGTTTACATCAGTACAAAAGAATTGCTTGACCCCCTTTGTTTTATATTTTTCAATCAACTCAAATACAGTGAGACTGGTCGATTCTGTCCATCCGCGGATAACAATTTTTTCATTTTTCACATCTGCCCCGACAATAAATTTTTCAGCTCCGTAAACTAATAGCCAGCCTGTAAATGTTACTTCATCTTTGACAGCCATACTTCCCACGGCAGCAAATGCAGCACCGGAATTAAAACTGATCTCCACACTCTTTTGTGTGCTGATGCCACCACTGAAATCAATTGACAACCTGGTTTTACCGGCAATCTTTTCTAATACTTTCCAGTTTTTTACTGATCCGGTCCTGGCTCCGTCAAGATCAACGAGGTGTAATCGTTTTATTCCTGCATTTTCGAATTGCAAAGCCACTTCCAGTGGGTCCTCATTGTAAATTGTTTTTTTACTATAATCGCCTTTGGTCAGCCGTACACATTTTCCATCGATAATATCAATTGCGGGTATGATGGTCATTTCAGATAGTTAGGAAGTTTTTAAGAATCTGTTCACCTGCCTTGGCACTTTTCTCAGGGTGGAACTGTACACCGGTAAAATTATTTTTTTGCAGAGCTGAACAATACGGTTGTATATAATTTGTAGTGGCTATGCTGAAAGAATTTGCCTCCGCATAATAACTGTGAACGAAATAACAGAATGTATTCTCTTCAATTGAGCTGAATAATTTTCCTTTTAGGTTGGCAATCGTATTCCAGCCAACCTGTGGAATCTTAAAAGAAGAGTTAGTTGATATAAACCTCTTCACTTTTACATTTTCAAATACTCCCAGGCATTTTGTATCGTTTTCTTCAGAGTAATCACAAAGCAATTGCATGCCGAGACAAATACCAAGTACCGGTTGTTTTAGTGAAATAATTACTTTGTCCAGTCCTCTTTCTTTCAGATAGCTCATAGCAGTACTGGCTTCTCCCACACCAGGGAATATCACTTTGTCTGCTGACTGTATCAGTTCCTTATCATCTGTCACGGTCGCTTTCACGCCAATCCGTTCTAAAGCAAAAAGGACAGACTGGATATTACCGGCATTATATTTTACAATGACCACATTCATTATAATATTCCTTTTGTACTGGGTAATTGCATGTTATCCACATCTCTTTTTATGGCCATCTTTATTGATTTTGCCAAAGCTTTAAAGATTGATTCAATCTTGTGGTGTTCATTATCTCCCTCCACCTTAATATTGAGATTTGATTTTGATGCATCAGAAAATGATTTGAAGAAATGGTAAAACATCTCTGTAGGCATGTCGCCAATTTTTTCCCTTTTAAAATCTGCCGACCAAACCAGCCAGTTCCTGCCACCAAAATCTATGGCTACCTGTGCCAGTGAATCATCCATCGGCAGGCAAAAGCCATATCTTCCAATCCCTTTTTTATCTCCCAGGGCAGTTGCAAAGGCTTCACCTAATGCGATAGCGGTATCTTCAATAGTGTGATGCTCATCGATATGAAGGTCGCCATCAACCATAATAGATAGATCGATGCCACTGTGTCTGCCCAACTGATCCAGCATATGATCAAAAAAATATAATCCTGTTTTTATGCTTGTGGTCCCCCTGCCATCAAGGTTAAGCTCAACCTTTATTTTAGTTTCATTCGTGTTTCGTACATGATGAATTATCCGTTGCCCGATTCTTAAATATTCATAAATTGACTTCCAATTGGTGGTTTCAAGAGCAATTGAAGATTGAAGTTCAGTCATATCATTATTAATCTCAGCAGCACCAAGACTGGCATCATTATTCAGCCAAATGGCCTTGCACCCCAGGTTTTTTGCCAACTGAACATCAGTGATCCTGTCACCGATGACAAAAGACCCTTTGATATCGTAGTCCGGGTTATTTAAATATTGGGTAAGCATACCTGTTCCCGGTTTTCGGGTTGATGCGTTATCCCCAACAAATGTTTTATCAATATGAATATTGCTAAAGATGATATTTTCATTTTCTAAAGTCTTCAGTACAAAATTCTGTACAGGCCAGAATGTTTCTTCCGGGTATAATTTTGTTCCTAATCCATCCTGGTTAGTCACCATCACCAATTCGAAGTCCAGTTCTTCAGCAATCCGCTTCATCCAGGTAAACATATCCGGGTAAAATTCCAATTTTTCAAAAGAGTCTATCTGGTAAGTAGGAGGAGCTTCTTTTATCAGGGTTCCGTCCCTGTCAATGAATAATATTTTTCTCATGCGGCATATTGTTTTAATGCTTCAATAAGTTGCTTGTTTTCTTCTGGTGTGCCAATTGTTATGCGGAGGCAATCATCACACAAGATTACTTTTGAACGGTCACGGACGATGATCCCTTTTGCTGACAGGTATTCGTATATTTTCTTTGCTCCTGTCAGTCGGACTAATATAAAATTGGCATCAGATGGATAAACTGTTTGTGTAATAGACAGCTTTAATAATTCTGCCGCCAAAAACTCTTTTTGGTCTACTGTTGTTTTTGTCCAGTTGTTTACACTGGATATATTTCCCAACGCTTCTAATGCCAGTTGTTGTGTGGCTGAATTGATATTATAGGGGTATTTCACTTTGTTCATGTAATCTATAAGTGGTTGCCCGGCGAAAGCCATGCCCAGCCTCAATCCTGCCAGCCCCCATGCTTTGGAAAGTGTTTGCAGGATCACAAGATTTGGATACTCTGTCAGCTCGGGAATAAACGTTTTTTGTTTCGCATAGTTGATATAGGCTTCATCTATTACTACAATGCCATTAAAATTATTCAGTAAAATTTCAATATCACTCCGGTTGATGCTGTTGCCGGTTGGATTATTAGGGGAGCAGACAAAAATAAGTTTTGTATGCTCATTAACTGATGCTTCAATGGCATCGAGATCCAATTGGAAACTGGTGGTAAGCGGAACTTTCTTTACTTCAATATTATTTACTTCGGCGCAAACTTCATACATGCCGTAAGTAGGAGGGAAGATGATAATATTATTTTTTCCGGGTTCACAGAAAATGCGTAATAGAAGATCGATTGCCTCATCGCTTCCATTTCCCAAAAAGATATTTTGTACCGGCACGCCTTTTATACTGCTTATTTTTTCTTTTAAAGGTAACTGCAGCGGGTCGGGGTAGCGGTTATAATTCTGTGGGAGTGGTGAACCAAATGAGTTTTCGTTGGCATCCAGGAATATAGTAGCAGCACCACTGAATTCATGGCGGGCCGAGGAATACGGGGTCATTCTTTTAATATTCTCTCTTACCAGGCTGTCTAAATTGAATTTCATAATTATTTTTTTAATCGGATGGCTACAGCATTTTTATGGGCATCGAGCCCCTCAGCTGCTGCCATAGTCATTACAGTATTGCCAATATTTTGCAATCCTTCTTTTGTCAGTTGTTGACAAGTGATTTTTTTTACAAAGCTATCAAGCGAAACACCACTGTACATGGCAGCATAACCATTGGTAGGCAATGTATGATTAGTCCCACTGGCATAATCACCGGCACTCTCAGGTGAATAATTACCAATAAATACTGAACCGGCAGTGTTTATCTTGGTTGCAACTTCTTCCGCATTATTGCAGGAGAGAATAAGGTGCTCCGGTGCATAAAGATCAGATAGTTCAATAGCTTCATCAATAGTCTTGCAAATTACCGTCTTACTGTTTAGTAATGCCTTTTCCGCTATCAGTTTCCTTGGCAGGTACTTTACCTGTTCAGTGATTGCATTTTTTACTTTCTCTGCTAATGTTTCAGATACGGTCAGTAGTATTACCTGTGAATCTTTGCCATGTTCAGCTTGTGATAAAAGATCTGCAGCTACAAATTCGGGAATAGCAGTTTCGTCCGCAATAATCAATACTTCTGATGGACCTGCCGGCATATCAATAGCAACACCTTGTTGCTGTATGATCTGTTTTGCCAATGTTACATATTGGTTGCCCGGGCCGAATATCTTAAACACTTTTGGAACACTTTCTGTTCCGTATGCCATAGCGCCAATAGCCTGTACTCCGCCGGCTTTAAATATTTTTGTTACACCGCATAATTGAGCTGCATACAGAATGGCTGGGTTGATAGTGCCATTTTTTGATGGTGGGGTGCACAAAACAATTTCTTTGCAACCCGCAATTTGTGCAGGCACTGCCAGCATCAATACAGTAGAGAAAAGGGGAGCTGAACCGCCTGGAATATATAAGCCTACCTTTTCAATGCCTTTTGATAGCCTCCAGCAAATAACGCCAGGCATTGTTTCAATTTTTTTTATTTCTTCATTTTGTGCAAGGTGAAATATTTCTATGTTATCCTTTGCCTGTTGAATAGCTTGTTTAAGGTCATCGGGTACAAGAGTTGAGGCTTTGCTGATTTCGTTTTTTGATACTTGCAAATTTTTAAAATCAGCGCCATCAAATTCTTTAGAAAATTTGCGGACAGCTTTATCACCTTTCTCTTTTACTTTTTGTAAAATTTTCTTTACACTTTTCTCCAACGATGAATAATCAGTAACAGCCCGTTGAATAATATCAGACCAATCTTTTTTGTCCGGGTATTTATAGATTTTCATTACACAATCATTTTTTCAATAGGTATAATTAAAATCCCCTGGGCTCCATTAGCTTTTAAATTTTCGATCACATTCCAGAAATCATTTTCACTGATAACTGAATGAACAGAACTCCATCCCGGCTCAGCCAAAGGAAGGATGGTGGGACTTTTCATTCCCGGTAATAATTTGCAGATGGTGTCCAGTTTGTTGTTTGGGGCATTCAACAATACATATTTGTTATTCTTCGCTTTCTTAACTGAACGGATGCGAAACAGCAAGCTTTCAAGAATAACCCTTTTTTCTGCTGACAGCATTTTATTGCTTATTAATACCGCTTCAGAGGAAAGTATTGTTTCAATTTCTTTTAATTCATTGGTGAAGAGAGTACTGCCGGAACTTACCAGGTCACAAATGGCATCTGCAAGACCAATCCTGGGTGCTATTTCAACTGAGCCGCTGATCTCATGAATTGAGGCTTTGATGTTCTTTGCTTTTAAAAACTCACCCAGAATAAAAGGATAACTGGTAGCAATTTTCTTCTCATTCAAATCAGTTATCGATCTGAGGTTACCGTTTTTGGGCACCGCTATGGAAAGCCGGCATTTGCCAAATCCCAGCCTTTCAATTGCCTCAACTGATTTATTTTTCTCAGTGACCACATTTTCCCCGACAAAACCAATATCAGCCACTGCATCCTGCACATATTCGGGAATATCATCATCCCTGAGGAAGAAAACTTCTACCGGGAAATTCGCTGCCTATACCCGTAGCTGGTTATTGCCATTACTTACTTCAATCCCACATTCTTTCAGCAGTTTCATTGAACCATCATACAGACGACCTGATTTTTGAATAGCGATCTTAAGATTTTCACTCATACTTCTTGTTTAAAAGGAAAAGGGCTTACCGTTAAGTAAGCCCTTCACTATATTTTGTACATAATATCTCACGGCCTACCCTGGCAGAGCAAGAAATGATGATGATTATGTGTATATTTTTTCATTTCGCTTCAAAAGTAAGGATTATTTAAATAGATAAAATATTTCCTGTTAAATTTTTAAATTAGAGGAATTTACAAACTACCTCATGGCCCGAATAACCAGAACCAATAGCAATCGATACTGGTACCGGCTTGGTATTTTTAATCCGTTTGCTCCCGGGACTGAATCTCTTGACCCCTTAAAGCCCTGGAAGATCATCTCTCAGAATAACATCTTCATTATCTACTTATCCGTACTACTGTTCGCTTTTTATGCATTTACCCGACATGGGCTTAATTGGATAGCTTTATCCACTTCATTGATTGCCAGCTTGCCGGTTGGATTTGCCATTGCTTTTTTTGAAACCCAGGCTATGGAGTTCAGAAGAAAACATCGCCGTACTGGTTTCTGGTTTTACCTATTATATAGAACACTTCGTATCACTTTTTGGTTCATGGTTCTTTTCTTTATTATCATGAATATTATTTTGTGGCTGAATATTAATACCGACAAGACCATCTTTCCGCATAGCCTGCATGATTTTTTTGCTACAAGGAAACTTTTTGAATTCCTGGGTCTCTCACTGATCATTTCACTTGTTTCAAATTTTTTGGATGAATTACATCGCAAATTGGGTCGTGATGCAATTTTTAACCTTGTATTCGGGAAGTATCACCAGGTGAAACAGGAAGACCGCATCTTTTTGTTCATCGATTTGAATCATTCAACAGATATAGCGGAGGAAATGGGAGAAATGGAGTATAGTCATTTTCTCCAGGATTATTATTATGATATCAGCGAGCCGATTGCCCGTTATCTTGGAAGAGTATACCAGTATGTTGGAGATGAAGTGGTGATTTCATGGCCTGTTAAAAAAGGATTGAAATTTGCTTTATGTGTTCGGTGTTTTTTTGCTATCGAGAAACAAATAAACAGGTTCAGGGAGCAATACCTGGAAAGATATGGCAGGGTGCCTGAGTTTAAGGCTTCACTGCATGGTGGATATGTTGTTGTATCAGAAGTAGGGAAGTATAAATCAGAAATAGCCTATCATGGAGATGTATTAAATACCACGGCCCGTATGCTGAGCAAGTGTCATGAACTAAATGCGACATTTATTATCTCTGACTGGATTGTAGAGAATATTACGATGCCAAAATACCTGAAGCTGGAACCGCTGGGCTCTTTTCAGCTAAAAGGAAAACAACAGGAAGTGGAGTTGCATGCTGTTTTTCTGTCGCAAAAGAAACAGGAGGAAAGTAAGCAGAAGCGAAAGCTTTTTTTCAGGAGGAAATAAAGAAGAAAGTTAGCTGGCTTTTATCTGTTCCAGCAATTCACCGGCACTTATTCCCAGGTGGCTTTCTTCATACACACATTCACCATTTTTGATAAGCAATAACTGGGGTGATTCATGAGAAACCTGGAACTTTTCTGCAATAAAACTGGAAAGCTGGCGATGGGAAAGAAGATCTAAGAAATAAAAAGGCGCTTCATTAACCGGGCCTGCTTTTATTAGCCTGGTAAGTGCAATGCTGCTGACTTGACAACGGGTGCTATGCTTGAATATTACAACAGGCTTATCTGCCGATAAGGAAATAATATCATCCAATTGGCTGAATGAAACAAGGTCAATCCAATTCATCGATAACAATATCAGCCTTTGAATTTGTAATTGGCTTGCGGATTACCGGGGCAACCGTATTTTTGAGAAGAACAGGAAGTCATAATTACAGCTACTAAAGCTATGATTGCCAGACCTATCAGGGATTTATTTTTCATGTTTCGTGGATATTTGACAGATTAACGATTAAAGCTCTTCTTTATTTTGCAATAGCAAAGATAATCAACCTGCAGGATTATGCCGGCTGAAATGATAATGTTTGACCAGGATTCATTGATTTGGATAAATAGTTGGTTTTCTTGACTTCATAAGCGGGCTGAAGCTGAAAAATGATTTTTTATAGCACAACAAACAGTTAACTTTACCGCCCGAATTATCCCGCAATAACCGAAATAAATACTGATGTTGCAACTAAAGAAGCCGCTTGCCTTTATAGATCTGGAAACTACCGGTGTAAACCCCGGAACTGACAGGATTGTTGAGATAGCTATAGTTAAAATACTTGCAGATGGCACCCGGAGTGTGAAAAGAAAATTGATCAACCCCGAAATCCCGATTCCCAAAACGGCTAGCGACATTCATGGTATCACCGATGAAATGGTTAAAGATGCTCCCACCTTCAAACAAGTGGCGCAAGAATTGAAGCAAATGCTGGATGGCTGTGATTTTGCCGGCTATAATTCAAACCGGTTTGATATCCCACTGCTGATGGAGGAATTCCTCCGGGCACAGGTTGATTTTGATATGAAGAACCGCAAGTTGCTGGATGTTCAGAATATCTTTCATAAAATGGAGCCCAGAACCCTGGGAGCTGCATATAAATTCTACTGCAATAAGACGCTGGATAGTGCACATAGTGCTGAGGTGGACGCTTCAGCTACACATGAAATATTAGAAGCACAACTGGAACGATATACAGAATTGGGTACTACAATTGATTCAATATTAAAGGTGATTGGCGAAGACCAGGTAGTCGATTTTGCCCGCCGTTTTGTGATGGAAAACGGTACAGAGGTCTTCAATTTTGGTAAATTCAAAGGCCGTCCTGTGTCAGATGTTTTAAAAGCGGAGCCACAGTATTATGACTGGATGATGAAGGGTGATTTCCCCCAGCATACCAAGCAAAAACTCACAGAGATTTATACCCGGACAATGTTGAAAAAGAGCTGATGCAGTTTTTTTAGCTGCTAAAATTTTAACATGGCATCTTTGTTGATTGTCGTAAATTCGAAATTAACTTCACTATACGTCCAACTTGGAGAAACTAGTAGTCATACCGACCTATAACGAGAAGGAGAATATCACTAATATCCTCCATGCCATTTTCAATCTTGGAGAGGGTTTCCATGTATTGGTGATAGATGATGGTTCTCCTGATGGAACTGCGCAAATTGTAAAAGATCTCCAGCAAAAATTTCCCGGCCAGTTATTTATTGAAGAAAGAAAAGGTAAACTGGGGCTTGGCACAGCCTACATACATGGTTTTAAGTGGGCTATTTCCCGGAACTATGCTTTCATTTTTGAAATGGATGCTGACTTTTCTCATAATCCTAATGATCTTATAAGATTATATGATGCCTGTAAGAACCGGGGTGCTGATGTGGCCATTGGTTCCCGTTACGTAAATGGAGGCGGGGTGGTGAACTGGCCTAAAAACAGGATCGCCTTGTCAAAAGGAGGGTCTTTGTATACAAGGATAATTACCTGGATGCCGATTAAAGATCCTACAGCCGGCTTTGTGTGCTATAGAAAAGAGGTACTGGAAACGATCAACCTGGATGCCATTCAGTTTGTAGGGTACGCTTTCCAGATCGAAATGAAATTTGCCTCCTGGAAATTAGGTTTTAAAATCAAAGAGGTTCCTATTATTTTCCAGGACAGAACATATGGTGTTTCTAAAATGAATAAAGGCATCATTAAGGAGGGAGTAATAGGTGTATTGAAACTTCGCTGGAACAGTTTGTTCAAAAACTACCGGAAGAAGGTTAAAAATTCAGGTGCAGAAATTTCTTCAATGAAAAGCATCCGTCAAAATGAGATGCTGGCCGAGAGTGAATAGTTGTTACCGATACTTGCATTCTTTTAATTAGTTTGCAGGCCGATGAAAAAGGCCTTTTTACAGTTACATATTGCTGTTTTTCTTGCTGGGTTTACCGGAATACTGGGCCGCCTCATTACGCTGAATGAAGGCATGATTGTCTGGTATCGGTTGTTGTTTACTGCAGTGACAATGTGGATTTTGTTTTGGGTGATGAAGAAACTGAAGCGTATTCCATTAGCTGATATTTTAAAAATAACGGCTGTTGGCTTTATCGCCGCCATGCATTGGGTCACTTTTTATGGTTCGATAAAATATGCTAATGTTTCTGTAGCATTGGTTTGTTTCTCCGCCATCAGTTTTTTTACCGCTTTATTTGAGCCGTTGATCTTAAAAAAGAGAATCAACTGGCTGGAGTTGTTTCTAGGGTTAGTTACACTCAGTGGTATTTATGTAATCTTTCATTTTGATACACAGTTTAAGACAGGCATCATTGTAGGGCTGATTTCAGCAGTACTGGCATCCTTGTTCCCGATCTATAATAGAGAGTTTTTAAAAAGGGTCAATGTAGAAACTATGCTGACCTGGCAACAAACAGGCGGGTTTCTGGTTTTGTCAGCCTTGCTGCCTTTCTATTTGCGAAAATTTCCAACAGAGACTTTTAATCCGGGTTGGGAAAATACCGGTTGGTTGCTGGCACTTTCGTGGTTTTGCTCTGTTATTGCCTTTCAGCTGTCTGCTAATGCCCTCAAAAGACTATCGGCCTTTACAGTAAATCTTACCTATAACCTGGAGCCAGTGTATGGTATACTGCTTGCATTTGCTGTGTATAATGAAAATGAATACCTGAGTAAATGGTTTTTTATCGGCTTTGGTATCATTGCGGCAGCGCTGATCACTCATATTTATATATTGATAAGAGTAGAAAGGAAATTGACTCATCATGCAGCCGACTGAATACCATAAGAAGATCATCGATTATTACCGGGATACCGAGAATGCATATAAAGATTCCTGGGATCTGAATAATAGTCTTGCAATCCACTATGGCTATTGGGATGATCATGTCAGTTCTTTTCAGGAATCTCTTATACGAATGAATGAAGTGATGATGATAGCTGCAGGTATTCAACCAACTGATTGGGTGTTAGATGCGGGTTGCGGGGTAGGAGGCAGCAGTATTTTTCTAGCATCTATGCTGGGGTGCAGGGTTACAGGTATTACACTTAGTGAAAGGCAGCGGGAACAGGCTACTACGAACGCCAAAAAGAAAGATATAGGAGACCTTGTTGATTTTAGGGTGATGAATTATGCTGCCACTGATTTTCCTGATGCCAGTTTTGATGTGGTATGGGGATGTGAAAGTATTTGCTATGCAGATGATAAAGAACAATTCATTAAAGAGGCTTCCCGTTTGCTGAAACCGGGCGGGCGGCTGGTAGTGGCAGATGGCTTCGTTTCAGCGTTTGAAAACAATGACAACACCATCATCCGAAGATGGCTGGATGGCTGGCAGGTGAATTACCTGGAAACACCGGAAAGATTCAGGCATTTCATGAGCAATGCAGGATTTAAAGAAATTACCTCTCGGAATATTTCTAAACAGGTTTCCCACTCAGCCCGGAGATTATACCGGTTTTACTTTCTGGCCAGCATCTATTTGCTTTGGAAGAAAATAAATTTTTCCAAACCTGCTACTGAATTCCAAAAGAAAAACATTACAGCCTGTAAATACCAATACAAAGGAATAAAGAAAGGCCTTTGGCAATACGGATTGATAACCGGAAAAAAATAGTTCAGTAATCAGAACTCAATGATAAACCCGATGGTGGGTATTACACTGGCATCATCGTTTGCTAAAATAAAAGGAATCGCATTTGACCCATTTTGCTTTATTGGCTGGCCATCCGTTGTAACAAATGCTGTATTATCAGCATTTCGTTTAAATGTGTATTGCGGATAAGCCGGGCTTTTAGCATTATACCAGTTGGTAATATCCAAAAAGAGGTCGAGGGTTATTTTCCGGAAATTCCATTTTTTATCTATCCTGATATCACTGGCATGGAATGATCCAAGTCTTTCTGTATTTAAGCGATTGTAATCTAATATGCCTGTTCCAAAAGTCAGATAGTTTAACTGAGATGCTGTCTGGTCAAACGGTGTATAGGGTGCGCCGCCCTGGTAGCGGAATTTTAAACCCAGTTCCCAGTTCTTGTTGAATTTATATCCCCAGATAAAAGACAAAAGATGACGGTTGTCCCAGGCACTTGCTACTTCTTTTCCATTTTCACCACTGAACCGGCTGATGAACCAGGTGTAAGAGAATGTACCAAAGAAACGTTTGGTCAATTTTTGCTGGGCAAATAATTCAAAACCATAGGTTGTCCCTTTTCCGTTAGTAACTACTTCTTCATTGCCGATAACACCAAAGTCGCCTCCCAAATTTGCCAGTGAAATACCATCCCTTACAGAAACCGCCACATTACTGTATTTTTTATAGAATCCTTCAAGTGTAAATCGGGTGGTATTGTTGGGCAAAAATTCTGTACCCAGGGCATAATGTATATTGCGGGTATAGTCAGCATCCTTATTAACAAGTGTACCATTGTTATCGCGGAAACTGAGAATAGTATAGGTGGGTATTTTGGCATAACTGCCAACTGATGCATTCAGTGTCCATTTATCTGCCAGCACATAAGAAGCGCTGATGCGGGGTGAAACAGCAGGAAGAGGATTCATGCCATCCGTGATGAAACTGTTCATATCTGTCCTGAGCCCGGCACTGATACCTAAACGATCGTCCAGGTATCTTTTGCTTACTTGTGCAAAACCTCCAAACCTCCAGAAATCAATATCGGAATTGTAGCGGACTACCAGTTCAGGTTGTATTACATTGCCGTTCTGGTCGGTGAGTTCTTTGCGTAGTCTTTTAAAATTATTGTTATTACTTTTTACGTACTGGATCATTGCTCCGTATGCAATTTTCCAGCCCTTTATTGTCTTGTTTATATCAAAGCGAAGTTTGTTTTCTATCTCCTGTGAAAAAATTCCAAGGCGTCTTTTAGCTTCGTTGCCCTCGTCATTATCATCAAATTTCTCAATTTCATTATCAAACATATTGCGGCTCAGCGCCAGGTTCCAAAACCCATTTTTTATTTGTCTTCTCAAGCTGGCACCGACGGTATAGTTCCATTGGTGTATTGGGGCTGTGGCATCCAGGACATATAATTTTTCCGGTGTTGCATCTTTGGGTGCTGCAAAAGTGAAGTCATCAATAGCCCCCACACCGATCAAAGTCAGGGTGGTTTTCTTGTCCAGCTTATGAGTCACCTTATATTGAAAGTCCCAGTAATTTGGCCTTATAGGGAGGTCAATTGCTTTAAACAATAATTGCAGATAAGATCTTCTGGCAGAGGCAAGGAAAGTAGTATTCTTTGATAGTGGTCCTTCAAAAGTACCGGCTAGTTCTGTGGCACTCAGCCGTACATTTCCCTGGAAGGCATTAGGATTGCCGTTTCGCTGACGAAATTGAAAAACGGATGATAACGCATTGTCAAAACGGGCATCAAACGATGAAGAGCTCAGTTTTACATCCTCAAGGAAACTAACATTTAGTATACCAGTTGGCCCGCCGGCACTACCTTGTGTTGCAAAATGATTGATAACAGGTATTTCAATTCCGTCGAGATAATACACATTTTCATTAGGTGCGCCCCCACGGATTATGATATCATTTCGGAAGCCGCCCACACTGCCGGCTGTACCGCTTACCCCCGGTAAGGCCTGGATTACCCTTGATATATCGAAATTGCCGCCCGGATTACTGCGTATTTCTTCAGTTGTCAGCCTTTGTACGCTAAGGGGTGTTTCCAGGCTGGCTGCTACGGCTGTTCGGCGGGAGCTTTTAATAACAACATCTTCCAGCCTGGTAACGGCTGCTTCCATCTGTACAGAAAGGTTGATCTCATTTCCGGAGGTAACAACGATATTGTATAATAGAACCTCATTATAGCCAACCGATGTAAAACGTAAAGTATAACTTTTAGGGGCAATGCCAGTGATACGAAATTTGCCGGAACTATCTGTCATAGTCCCTTTTCCGGCTCCGACTAATTCTACAGATACCCCGCTGAGTGTATTCAGCAGGTTTTTGTCTGTAACTGTGCCGGTAAGTGACCCCGAATTCTGAGCATAAGTAATTAAGAAGAGCAGCAACCCCAGGCAAATAGTAAGTATTTTCTTCATATTAGTAAATCTGTTCAAATAACAGACAACTTATTGATTTGTTTGCTTTAACTTGTTGCCCCTGATTATTTAATGCTTATGGAAAAGAAGACTCTGTTATTATTGATTTACCTGCTTTCGGTAGTATTTGTTTTTGGTCAAAAAAAACCACTTGATCACTCTGTTTATGATGGCTGGCAGCGAATCGGTGAGAGAATGATCAGTAATGACGGTAAATGGGTGGTATACACCATTGATCCGCAGGAAGGCGATAACGAACTGGTAGTTCAATCCTCCGACGGGCAGTATAAGAAAACCATTGCCCGGGGCTATAATGCAATGATTACGGAGGACAGCCGCTACACTATTTTCCGAATTAAACCATTTTTTAAAGATACCCGCGACGCAAAAATTAAAAAGAAAAGGTCTGACGATATGCCGAAAGATTCTTTCGCCATTGTAGAACTGGGAAAAGACAGTGTATGGAAAGTAGCCAGGGTGAAAGGATATAAAACTCCTGAAAAGGAAGCAGGCTGGGTGGCGTATCACCTTGAAAAAATGATAGAAAAAAAGGAACCACCTGCGAAAAAACCAGAGTCGGCAGAAAAGAAAATCGCAGACAGCCTGGGTAAAGTGATTGATTCATTACAACAGGTGATTGAGTCAATACCACAGAAGAAAAAAAAGAAAAGAGATGATGATCTTACTATCGACTATGAACCCCTGGCTTCTGATTATATCGATGCTGAAGGCGATGAAACATCTGGTATTGCAACTGATCCAGGAACAGACCTTGTATTGAGAAATCTTGAGAATGGGAAGGAAAAAACTTTTACTAATGTACTCAAATATTATTTTAGTAAAAGGGGGGGGAAGTTATTGATTGAGCAGGCAAAGAACCCCAAAGATTCATTGAGTAAACCATCTGTTTCTTTATATGATATCAAAGAATCAAAAACTATTGTGTTAAGCAAGGGAGGGAATGACTTTAGAAATTTTATTTTCTCAGAGGATGGTTCGCAGGTAGCTTATGTGGCAGAAAGAGATGCCCGCCCAAAAGAGTTGCAGAAATTCTACCGGGTTTGGTATTATAAAACAGGAATGGACAGCGCTAAGTTACTTGTTGATAAAAACTCAGCGGGGATGAAGCTGGGCATGACCATCAGTGAGTTTGGCAACCTGAGTTTCAGCAAAACAGGT
>Ga0116144_10003201_pt1 | contig 16627 bp, 15 predicted proteins | sample AD_UKC035_MetaG_FD_89746 | JGI IMG/M metagenome (GOLD analysis project Ga0116144, IMG submission 89746) | Active sludge microbial communities of municipal wastewater-treating anaerobic digesters from USA - AD_UKC035_MetaG | ecosystem: Engineered > Bioreactor > Anaerobic > Digestate | place: USA...
GGCTCATAATTAAATAGGCATGACGACCAACGCTTGCCCTCGGTTTTACAACCAAGTCGGATACCGATCTGTCATGCCAACTTAATTATATAAAGTTTGATAAACGCGTTTATCAGACAGTGAGCATTGCAATTATCGTGACGGCACGAGGCCGGCGCGATAATTGCGCGAACGGTTTGCCCGGTGCCTGGTTTTGCGCCAGCGAAACCAGGCATTACATCGCCCCTCGGAGCTTGCCAGGGGTAATGATGAGCCGTGTCCAGACGGCAAAGCCGGCTGGACAACCGCCCGGACTTTGTGTAACACCGTTGGCGCAGCCCTGGGTGGGCGGGGGATCTAAACGGGGTTAAAGAGCGGCGTCCGCTGACCCCGGTTCCGGGATCGCGGCGGCGCAACTGGCTGGAGGCAACCAGTCAAGCCTTTGGCTGGTTGCCGGTCTTTCTTCCAGCAAGCGGCTCCGGGTGCGGCCTGCTTGGTTTGTGCCGGATCACAATGAAAGTCACTGTGAACCGGACAGCGGCCCCAATGTCCGGACTGCCGGGGCGACTGGCAGCAACGCGAACAGAAAAAGTGTCAGCCGATGACAATAAATGACAAAGGCTGAGACCAGGCAGCGGCAGGCAGGACATTGCACACTCCTGCGGAAGCCCGAAGGGCTTTCCGAGACCGGGGCAAAAGCGGAGGCGGCGAAGCTGCCGGAGTGTTGACCCGGTCAACAGGACGTGGGCCGCGTTCCCTCAAACACCGCTTTCCCTTTTCCGGCCTGCTTTTCTTGGTTTCAGGTTACAAAACGACTATTGTAGTTTGAGAACAGTAAAAATTACGCAGCCATTTCCAAAGTTGGCTGCACAGGCTTGCTTACATTGATTTCGGCAAGCCGTTGCAAAGCAACGCTTTCCATGGCCATATTCAACATAATTTTGCTACCGAGACCCTTTTTCAAAACGATTTCTTTGATATTGTCAGACATACTGGCCATGGCTTCCGCCTGAAGATCCGATCTGGATTCGTCAGAGAGGCTTTCAATATATGCCTGTGCGCGTTTTTTGTTTTCTTCCTGCTCTTTCCGGCGTTGTTGCTCACCAGCTTCAGTTTGTGCGATTTCCTGCGCCTTCATGGCTTTCTGGGCGATAACCTGCCGGGCGGCTTCTTCGTCTTCCTGCATTGCAAGGCCGTAATCATTTTGCAAGGCTTTCATAAGATACGAACGATAGTTATTTTTGGCATGCTTATTGGTATAGGCGATATTGCGTAAAACATAATCGGAGCCTTTAACTTCATAGAAAGCCGCTATGATTTCCAGGATTGTGTTTTGTGATCTTCTTGCCGCAGGGAGAATGGCAAGTATTGAATGAAAAGATTCTGTTTGCGGAAGTTGAGGATGTTTTTTAGTCGGCTCAGAAAGAGCTACAGGCAATTTACATGCCTCTAACTTTCGAAAACAAAGAATTACTCTGCATTTTTCTGATTCAGAAGGCCTGACAGTCAATTCAAATTGTGTTGCTGTGCTTTTGTTTATACGAGCAACAGCTGATTTAATCTTAGGGACTATGTGAGCTGGGTAACGCTCAGACATTGGAATTTTTTCAGCTAGTTTCACAGCGTCTATGTTAAAAACATCACTTGAATAAAATGATTTAGACAACAATTCATATAACCTTGTTGCCAAAGATGAGCGCAACTGCTTAAATTCAGAGAACTTTACATACTTAAAAAAACCGTTACCGCGCATCATTTCTAAAAAGCGAGGTGAAAACCAAATTTGTAGAAGTTTATTATCTTTGCGGATTTCCCAACTGTCTATAATGCCAAAATTGATTGCTTTATACTCTTTCCCGTCATAAAAAGTACCTGAAAACTTGACACCAACCATTTTCCAGCGTTCCAAACTATCTTCTAACCGATTATACCAGCCAGCATCAACACCAAATCCGCATTCCTGCAAAATTTTATACCGTGATAAGGTTAATACTTCGCTGTAGTTATTGAGCTGGCTTTGTAGCAGCAAATATAAAAGAAAGATTGCATCTGTTTTAACTGGAGTTTTGTAACCAGCACGATATAAATAGCCCTCTCTATCAGACCAAATCATGCCTTTGGAATCATCTGCAAGTCGGTTATCTTGAAACCAGAGTGGGTATTCCAAAAAGTTGATATTATGTTTCACCAGGTCTTTTGCCATATTACCTCTTTATAAAAACTATCGTGGTTGGAGAACAGTTCCAAAACTTTTACGCAATTCGTTTAGTATCGTGAAAACCTAACCATAAAAATACTACAGATAACAAGGTTTTTGCAATTAAAAAACCACGATAGTTAAGCAAAATAACTATCGTGGTTGGAGAACACTTTTATCGTGGTTGGAGAACACTTTTATCGTGGTTGGAGAACACTTTTATCGTGGTTGGAGAACAGTGCCAAATCTCGAAACCTGCACTACAAAAGAGAAAGAGACCCCTAAAAAAAGTTGTATATTCTTTATATAATTCTTATAAAGACTACTACTAGCAAACTTAGAAAATTTGAAAACAAAACTATTTGATCTGCCTAAAGGTTCGTTTGTCAGTTTTTTTATAAACTACCGATATTTGAAAACAGGTTTTCCGAAATACACCGCTAAGAGACCGTTTTCCCATAGAAGGGCTGACACTTACAAAAGAACTTTTCGACACCTTACAGGGCATGCCAGAGGGTCTAAAATCGGTTTTTAAACTACAGGTTGTATAAAGGGGGAACACGACACCAAACGGAAATTTACGTACGTTAAGACCTGACTGATGCCGGCAACCACCTATAAAGAGTAGGTATAGAAACCCCAAGGTCATTTGCAATATCTTTTGGAAGAGCCCCAGCCTCGAAAAGTTTTTTGGCTGCCTCAATTTTACTATCTGTCATAAGTCTCTTTCTACCGCCAATTCTTCCTTTTTTACGTGCAGCAGCCAAGCCGGCTTGCGTTCGTTCTATGATCAATTCCCGTTCCATTTGTGCAAGACTGGCCATAACATGAAAAAAGAATCGACCGGCTGGAGTTGATGTATCAATCTGATCGGTCAGGCTCTGAAAATGAATTTTCTGGTTTTCCAGTTTTGCTATCAGATCGATTAAACCTTTTAATCCGCGCCCTAATCTGTCTAATTTCCAGACAACCATGGTATCTCCGGCGCGAAGATGTGAAAAAGCCGCCTTGAGGCCGGGTCGGTCTGTTTGACTGCCACTGACTTTGTCAGTAAATATCTTCTCACAATGGACCTGTTCCAGGGCAAGCATTTGCAGAGAAAGGTCTTGATCGTCAGTTGAAATTCTGGCATAACCAATTCGCATAAACACCTCTGATTCTCAAAATTCATTTTGAAGATACCGAATCGAGAATATAGAATCAAGAATGATTTTTGAGAATAACGGACACTGCTTTTTCGTTGATATTACAACAAGCATGAGGTTTTATTGAAAACCATCGTTTTCGAGAGTCACTTAGATTGAGTTAAAATCTGTTGGCGCCGTAACCACAGATACAAAAAAAATACATTGCCTTGGTTTCATCAGATTGCAATTGTTGCCGATAGAGTTGGTAACTAGTTGCAAAGGGGTTGGTAACTGTGAATAAAGAAAAAGTCTCATCAGTAGCTAAACAGCTGGGTATTACCACTCAGGCGGTTTACAAAAAGTTGGCAAAGATTGGTAACCAAATTGACAACCATTTGATCAAAGAAAACGGGGTTACCTATCTTACTGATGAAGGTGTTGAATTGTTGCGCTCTACCTTGCAAACAAAGCCACAGGAGCAAGTTTCGCCGGTTGGCAACCTGGTTGCAACTCTGCAGAAAACAGCTGAAGAAAGACAGAGTATTATCGATAAACAACAGAGCTTGATCGAACAACTGATTTGCAACCAGACCGAAGAAAGACAACGGTCAGATACAATCATTATGAAACTTTCAAATGACTTGGGAAATATGCGGACTTTGCTTGAAGAAACCAAAAAAACGAAAGTTCTTTTAAGTGAACCTCTAAAATCAGTTAAACCTTGGGAGCCACCCGTAAAAATAAAAGATCCCTTGGAAAATAAAAGCTGGTTACAAAAAGTATGGATTAAATTTTTTGAGCCATCAAAAATGAGACACCAGGCATATTAAGCATAATCGCAGAAACAGGAACAAAGTAGTAAACTGTTTCCGTGAGACACACAAAAAAGCCGTGTAACGGTTGAAAAACACATGAAATTCCAGAGACTCTGGAGAATTTGCCGGAGTGCTGATTATACGGGCCTATGGGCCGGTTGGCGTTCCTGACGGGCTGCAGGCGGAACATTGAAATGGGGGTTTTAAAAGATGTCGAGAGGTGAAACAGACCTGTTAAAGCAGGTGTTAGAGAAACTTATGTATCTTGACCCGCCAATAAAGAAATTTCCGGTTACTCCGGAAGATCCGGCAATGGCGGTATACTTTCTGGATCTGAAAGATGTCTGCTATATCACGACAAAATCAGACCAGGGCCGGGACGAAACCATGTTTATGACTTCCGGCGGCAAAGCGTATTTCAGCAATCTACGCCTGACGGAGATTGAAAAACGGCTGAAAGAACACCCGCATTACATGAGAACCAGCAAGTTTTATTTGATAAATCTTACGAAGATCAGAGGGCTGAAGGTATCTTCAGCACGTGATCTGTGGTTTGAGGGAATCAAAGAGCCAGTAGCAAACGCAGTTACCAGCACATACCTGGCTGAGTTCGAGAAAAAGCTGCAATGAGCGAATTGCTCAAGCGGATCGAGAAGATATTACTGACGGAAAGGTCTTTGATCGGCAAAGAAGGTGAGTTTGTTCCGGTTAAAGATATCATTTACCTGGTCAGCAAACGCGGCGGCGTTTTTGCGGCACTTGCGGGAAAAAAAGAGGTAGAGTTGCCAGGCAATCTGAATGCCTGGGAAAAACTTTTGAGCGGGTTGTTTGTGCAAACACACCGGCAGTATCTTGTTGCTTTGGATAGGATTGAAGGGACTTTCGAAAGGTTTCCCGAGGAACCTGAAGAAGAAAAACGACTGACCAGGGCAGAATTACGGGCCAAAGATGACGAATGTGAAATCAGCCTGCGTGGAACCACGAAAAGGATTCCGGTAACGGCTGTTTATGGGCAGAAGCTCAAAAAAACTCTTGGTATTACCCGGTTTCATTATCTTGCACCGGAAAACCCTTCTGACAGGGCTTTGAGACTTTACGGGCTGATTGACTTCGGCTGGCGGGAACTTTACAGCCTTGATAAGAGAGATAAAGCGGCAGTCGAGGCTTTCAAAGCAAAGTGGGATATCAAGCTGTTTGATAAAAGTCGTATGCTCAGCTATTTTCGGTTGTTTGGCGCAAATGTAATAAACACGAAGCGGGTTATCAAAAACCTCATTTATCAGATGTGGCGCTGGATTCAGAAGGGCATCGAGGAGCCAAGTGACGGAAACATCAGATCGCTCTGGTATAAGATCAAAAGCGTTCTGGCGCAACATTCCAACATTCTCGGCTCTGGCGATGTCGACACGTTTTACAGCACTTTGCAGGAAATGGTCGAGGATCAGGAACTTTTCAGATACAAAGATTTCGGATTCATGGACATGAACGAGCCATACCGCTGGATCGGTAAGAAGAATCCGGAAATCATTCTGGCCTCTGAAAAACTCGGACATTACCTGTTTATCAAGAAGCTGGCCGATGAGCAGGGCGTTTCATTTATTTGTTTGAAAGGTGAGCCGGCGGTTATTTCGATGGAATACTTTTCAGACGATCTGACAGCAAAATGCGGCGGAAAGCCGCTGACAATCTTTTCTATTTCGGATGTGGACCCGGCCGGCTACTCGATCGAGCGCAACCTGGTGAAAGGTCTTGAAAAAGCGCATCAAATCAACAAAGTTGTGAAACTGGTTGATCTTTCCATTTATCCGGCTGATCTGGTTAGTCTGATTCGATATCCGGTTGTAAGTTATGAACGGAAGGGCGATCAGGTTAAGCCGTTGCCACCGGCAACGATGGGCCAGGTAACGAAGGCTCGCTCATGGTTTGAAGAAGAAATCAACGATGAACAGCTATTGACCGAGAAAGACAAGGGCGGTGGCTGGAAAGTCGTTACTATTCACGGTATCGAGAGCGATGCGGCGGAGCGTGACATTATCGAAGACAGGTTTAAAGCAGGGCTGAATCGGCTGTTAAAGAGGAAAGTCCGGGCAAAGCCGGCAAAAAAGTAATTGTCATCGAACTGGTTTTTAATCCTGTTCGATGTCTACTGAAACGTAGTCGCCTTCCTTTGGAACGCGTTTTTTGAATTTCTCAATGGGAACGTAGATTTCCAGATAGGTATCGGGCTCGGTTTTTTCTGCATCTGGATGGCGAATGAGAACAACGACAATGCCGCCGGTTATTCGATCAACAGTGCCTTTGACGCGTTTCTTCTTTTTGCCGCCGTGTAAGCTGCCTTCGTGGTTTTTCGTGGGCATGAGATCCTCCTTTGGCGGTTCTATTTAAGAGTCAATGTAATGGGCCGGGTTTGCACGTTTCGGAGTGATTTCGGTTCGGGCTGGTTCGTCATCAACTGCCGATAGGTTGTTTGCAGTTTTACTTCCAGGTCTTCGAGGGTTTCAGCTTCGCTGTAAACACCGGGCATTTCGCGGATTTTGCCGACATAACGCCCTTCGTTGCTCCAGTAGACAAGTGTATATGATCTGGTCATTGCCTCTCCATTGCCTGTTTGTTAAGACAGATTACCATCAGCAACCAGGCAATTCAATCACGAGAATGTTAAGAATTCCGGAGTTTTCTGGGAGCGCCCCCAATGTCCAGCTGCAGCGGCGACGCGTGGCCAGGCGGCGCAGGTGGCCGGCCGATGACATAGAATGACAAACGCAGAAAGCCGGCCGGGGCAGATGGGCATTGCACGCACCTGCGGAAAGCTCTGCGGGAATCCGCAGAGCTTTCCGAGACCTGGCCGACTGTGGAGGCGGCAAAGCTGCCGGAACGGTGGCCAGGTCAGCAGGACGTGGGGCGCGGGTTGGTTCCGGGCCTGCGGGCTATTTCTTCAGGCTTTTTAAGCTGATCGAGCGCATTCCCTGTTTCTTTAACTGCATATTTACCAACGGCAGATGATGTTTCAGGCCTTCATGGATGAATTGAACCACGTATTTTTCTTTGGTTGCTGCCAGGACATCGCCGGATCTGAGCGCGGCAAGTGCGAGGGTTTGCAGGTCGCGCATCTGGTTGAATGGAACCAGGACAACGGAACTGCGGAAACGTTCATTTTCGCGGAAGATCGAGAAATGTTTCAGGCCCCGATATTGGCGTTGTTCGCACATACTGGCCGTATCGACAAGATAGCGTGCGAGTTCGCGCATGTTTTCCGGAGTCATTTTCACATTCGGGCCTGGAAGATTCTGCAGCAGGGCATAAGGATCTTTATCCTGGTTTGAAATTGAGATTTTGAATTGTGGATCCCATTCCGTGAGTTGGGCGGGTTTTTCGGCTGCGGCTGGAGTTGGCTTGTGTGGTTCCGGCTTGCTTTGCGGTTTTTCGGTTGGTTCTGCCGGGGCCGGGTTGGTGATCCAGGTTGCAAGTTCTTCTTTGAAAAACAGAACGTGTTTGCCGACCTTGTGCGGTTTTAAACGACCTTTTGAAACCCAGTTGCGCAGAGTGCCTGCAGTGATTTTCAGGTATCTGGCCGCTTCCTTGTAATTCATGGTCTGCATGCTGGACCTCCCGGAAAAAAGTGATTTGTCATCTATTGATAATATATGTAATCTATTGTCATTTTCAAGCGGTATTTTCTTGATTTGAAAAGGGTTTTCAGCGGTTTGCCGTTACGGCAAAATACTCTGGCCCGAAAACCTTTTTCCCCTGCGGAGCCGCCCGTCGATGACCAAGGCCAACCGGCCCGGGGCGGCAAAGTCAAGGCGGGGACCCGGCCGGCGTAGCCGGTTGGGGTGGGGGCCTTTACTTTGTCGAACCGGGCGGTATCAAAAAGTTTCGACGGGCGGTGCAGCGGGGAAAGGATTTACGGAAGAGATATTAAACAGTTTCCCCTGTGGTGAGCCCCGAGGGGGGCGTTGCCCCCTTTTTATGCTTGAGGGGTTTGGTGCTGCTGAGAGGTTTGGAGACAAAATTCTTAGTTGGAGCGGCGGGAAGGGTCGCGGAGTGGTTTTAAATGATGTGCGGGTGGTTGGAGTTTCACGGGCAAGTAGCCCACAGCCCGTTGGCGGAAAAAAGCGCCAAAACGACATTTTTTTAGCCGTTTTTCAAAAATGGGCTCGTGGGTGTGCTGCTGGGCTGTCTGGTGTGTTTTTTAAGTCACTGGTGGGTAAATATGCCGATTTTGGGCGCATGGCAGAAAAGCTGAAACGGGCCTGGGAGACGCGAACGGGCTGAAAAGATGCGTTAGCCCCTTTCCTGATACGTGAGGGTTTTAGGAAGTGAGAGACAGGCTAAAATCTCCCACCCAAATTTTATTGCTTGTATTAGTTGCACCAACAGGATTATCTCCACTGCCATCACTGCTTCCGCTGTCACAGCCAGCAATAAAAAGGGATATTGTAAAGGCAAGTAAAGTAGTTATGACAAACTTCAAATTTTTCATGATGTCGGCCAGATCAAAGAAAACGATCTAACATTTATTTTTCTCTATAATACCAGTTAGTAACTTTTGCCAACCAAGCAATCCAAGCTACAAAAGCAAGCATGATAACTATTCCCGCCGAATCTGAGCCAAATAAATAAATAGCGCCAGCAACAAACGGCAATATTAAAATACAACCGCCACAGCCAGCGTTATCATAAGCTTGTTTTTCTACTTCATGCTGCACAATGCCTTTGCGCACGGCTTTCGCAGTATTAGACCCTCTAAATGTCTCGTCATTTGATATTGGATATGCGCAATTTGGACACGTATGCGCAGCATCCGAAACTTGTTTTTTACACTCTGGACAACTAATTAACGCCATATCCGCCCTCGAATGTGTTCAGTTTTTTGATTTCACTGCTAACAACCGCTTGTGAAATTTTAAACAAAAAGATAATACATCATTATTTGAAGAAGATATAAGAAAAAAACTTGGAATTTAACAAAAGTTGTGACAAACAAAATCATACTTCTGCAGTGGTTATTATTTTGGCGATGAGCCAGTTGAAACACTCTTGGCTTACCGAGTCTGGTGCAATGAGGCCGGGCAGGGCGTTGATGAAATTATTATTCTGAAGCCAGTCGGCAAAGCTCCTTGCAATATAGGTTTGAAGCTTCTTATAGGTAGATTTGATTTCAGAAACGATGTCTGATCGCCCGACCAGAATGGTTATTAAGTCTTCTTGCTTAAAAACCGTATTTTTGTAATCGCAATTCAAAGGCTTGTTTGCCGCCTTCCATAATAGTTGTAATTGCCGCCCGAATCTCATTATTGTCAATGGAACCAGACGATTTGACCTGACCACTGGAAATATCATCAGACTTAGAATAGCCGAAACAAACAACTAGCTCTGCATCGCCATTAACAACAATATTAGCATTATGACTAACGAACAATAGCTGTCTATTATGTTTAGTTACAGCGATATCACCAGCCAACAGGTGAATCTGTTCATTGTCTAAATCTTCTTCTGGTTGATCAATTAATAAAGGGGCACCAGACTGAGCTAAAAGAGTTTTTAACAGGCATGTTGCTTGTTGGCCAGGTGAAGCAGTGTCAAAAGGAATAAACTTCGGGGAACCATCTGGATGACGACCAATATGAAACTCAAATCTTATTTTATCAAGAGGGTTAATGAATCTGATATTTTCAAGATCAGCAAATGCCACATTATTACGAAGAGTCTCTAAATTGGCTTTTGTAAAACCTGCAGATACAAATAGTGGCGTTTGTGGCAACGACGGTGATTCTTTGCTATTTATTAAAGCTTCAAATTCATCAACAAATTCTTGCCATTTAATAAAAGGAAGTCTTTCAGAGACAATAAAATTGGCTAAATCTTTTAGCTTTTCATCACACCCTCTAATGTTTTTACCTTCAACCAATTTTTTTAAAGCACGAATTACAACTCTTTCATCGGCACAGAACATAAAAACCGGGCGAAAACTCATTTGAGCTTGTGAAGCAATCAATTTACATTGCTTCATAAGAAGCTTGGATCTTTGCCATAAAGCGCGGCGAAAAGCTAACCAAGCCTTGCCCTTATTCGCAGCAAAAGTAACATGAATGCTATTTTTTTCTTGGTCTAATTCACTTCTTTTAACAGACAAATCTGAAATTTGCTTGTTTAAATCTTGAATTGCATCCGTCTGAACCTTGTTCTTTGAATTTTCAAGTATACATTTGTCGTATTCTGCTTGATGATTAAAAAAAATGCTTTTCAACTCTGAGTAGGCTTGAACAGACTCTGAAGAAAGCCATGCATTAGATTCAAAATCTTTTATTAGCTTGTCAATGCCGGAAATAGCATTTGCTAAATAGTTTGAAGAATCAGACCATAATAGGGTTGTTTTTTCCGGGTATAGTAGATCAGCAGGTTGTTCTGGCAAAGAATGGGTTATTAATTGAGATTTCAAGGCTGCAAGGAGTTCTGCTATTGATTTTGGAGTCTCCATTGCTTGTTTCACAAATTGTTGTTCTTGGATAAAAGATTCATGAGAAGATATCGCTTGCTGTTGCTCTGGAGACAAACTCTTCAACTGAGCCTGTAATGCCTGTATTTGCTCTTTTTTGCTCTTAATAACGGTGTCTATTTCAATAATTTCAGAAGTTAAAAATTGCAAACGTTGTTCACGCGCGCGCTGATCTTTAAGAGCTGGGATTATTGAATTTTCGAGCTTTTCTTGTATTGAAAGTAACGATGTCTTTATTGGATCTTCAATCAATCTATTTACTTCATCTGGCAAAGTGCCAACTGAGCTTAATTGCTTTTGCGCATAAGAAACGATTGGAAAGCTTTTTCTCACCTGATCTGGAGTCATTTCGTTACAACCGTTGTTTCGATCAAAAACTTTAATATTGTCTTCTTTAGCGTCTCTTACAACTTTATAAACAACTTCATTGTTTTTATAAAAAACAGAAACAGCGCCGTTCACTGATTTCAGAGTTTCATCAACAAGTTTTTTTCTGCGCTTATTAAAATTGGGCAACTCAATGGCATCACTCGTTTCCTGAGGCTCATCACAAAGAGCCCATCGTATGTATTCAAGAAGTGAAGACTTACCCGTGCCGCGACCGCCGATAAATGCATTAAATTGTGGATTTAGGCCTAATTCAACCGAACCTAAAAAACAACTGTCCGATATGCAAACGCCTAAAATCTGACTTTGGGGAAGAAACGGCTCTTGATGAGTTATACGGGAATTTTTAGCTAAGCAAGCCTGTCTAATAGCTTCTGCCGAAGGTGAAGACCATTTAACCCATGTGGGCCAAGCACCAAGATTTACAAAATCAAATATTTTTACCCCAGAATTCTCGACAGCTTGTACTTTTCTGCAGTCAGAAGTTTGAAAAATGCCTAGTGAACGAGAACCCCAAGCAGCAACTTCACCTTCTAATATTCGCTTGTCACCTGCATTTAAGCTAGAATATTGCCGGCCTTCTAAATAGCCGCCAACAAAATTCATTGAAGAAAACAGATTATGAAACCCTTCTCTTAAAAAAGTTTTATGACCACCAGGATTAACATGTGGCAAGATTATAAATTTGCCACTAAGAAATCGATGTTTTGCTGGATCTGTTTCTTCAGGGTTTAGACGAATCGAAGAAAGTGCTTGTTGTATTACATGAATCGTCATGTCTGTCGGCAAGGCGGTGGTTTGAGATGTTTTTTCTTCATCAATTGCCGATTGCGTAATTCGAAGAGCGCCTAATACGTAGCTAATCATTCTGTCTTCAAGGTCTGGATCTAAAATTAATAATGCCTGGCAACAGGGATTCGAAAGAGTTAGCTCAATGCCTGGAAAAACAATTACTCTGTCATTTGGTAAAAAAGGATGACCAGAACTATCTAATTCTTGATCGGCTGCATTATGTATAAATCTCCAAAGACAGAGGTCATGATGATCTGTAATTGCTATTGCCTGGATATTTTTGCGCCTACAATCAGCTATTAGAGCCTCTGCAAAAGCTTTTCTGTCATTTAAACAGTGAAAAGGGCCTTGCCAATTAAGATCCCTAAGAGTGTGTATTTGAAAATCACATTTATAATATTTAGCCCCGTTATCTAGTGGCGGATAATTCACAGCAACCTCTCATAAAAAATGTTTAAATAAAAAGTCTAAGAATTTAATGATAATTCAACAACACTCTTTTTGAATACCGTCTCTATTTCCTGTTTCCATGCAGGTGCTTCATGGGCAGATCTGATTGAGCCACACTTTTCGAGAAGATCGCGGATTAACTGTACTTGAATTGTGCCAGATTTAAACAAAGCTTCAAAAAAAGATTTGAAGTTTTCGAGCCTGACAGGAATAATGTCCAGCCTCATTTTGCTATCGTCATTCGTATACCAAACGCCGATTCGGAAAGTCTCTGCAGTGTTTGAGTCGATTTTGTTGGCTATGAATAAGCCGTAAACAGGTTTGCCCGTTCGAGTCTGGTGTTCGATGACAAGATTTGCAACATGGCGGCGCACCGGCTCGCCTTCTGCTGCTTCCTGTCTGGAGTTGGTGGTAAGAGTAACTTCAACAACAAGAACAAAGTCATCGAATTCAAAAATCAGATCAGGGCCATTGCCTGGTGCCGTGCCAACGGGTAAAAAGTCTTGGTCTATTTTAAACCGCCTGGCTTCATAGGGCTTGTTTACCAAGCTATCGATGGCAAGAAAAGCACGCCACAACACCCATTCAAAGTATGCTGGAACTTCAGCTTGTGGAACCTTTATTTCTTCACCATTTGAAAGCGTTTTAGAGCGCCGCGGATTGCTGATGAGTTCCATATAAGCTGCGATTTCTTCCCACTCAGCTGCTTGCTTATTGGCGTATTCTTCTTCGTTTTTCTCTGCTAATAACCCCTCAATGTTGTGCCTTATTACTGCAATTTCAGCAGGAGAGTTGACCGGCTTATTTGAAGCATCAAAAGGAATACCGCGTTTATTGAGCTGCTGCAAAAGATCGTCAAGAACCGACAAAGCCTGATCTTTGTCATCAGTAGGCAAGCTTGCGCCTTTACATAGGTTTAAAAAATATGATTTGTCAGAATCTGGAGTGCTTTTGTCTTGAACAAGTTTTTGTATAAAAACATGCTTTTCCGGAGCCAGTGAAATACCACGGCCCTTGCTTTTAACAAGACCTGTCGCCTTTATATAACGAAAATTAGTATCTGCATAGTCGTTAAAAGTAGTGGGCTGATAATCATAATATTCTGCCGCCTCTTCACGAGCGGCCCCGTCAAATTGTCGCTTATTCTGTGCTTCATCTCGGCGTGATCTCAGATCAAGTATTTGATCAATAACAGCCTGAAGGTTGTCATCACAGCTGGTAAGCTGCACCACCAAAGCCATCTCGATAAAATTGATGTGGCCTTCCCCGGTTTGGCGTTCAAGTTCCAACATAACAGAAAGAGTGTGACGAAGAGGGGAAAATACTGAGAAGTTAAAGTCTCGTTCAACAGGGGAAGGAATGTAATGAGCAGCCAATGAACGCAGAAAACATTCTTGCATTGCCGGCACTGTTTCAGCACGAACTAAACGCCAGCCATTCGGGGTAATTGTATCAACCGGGCCTATTTCAGCCTGGGAAAACTCCAACGACGAAGAAATTGCCGGGTAAAGAAACCCCAGCTTGCTTAGTGCAGACCGCCACTTACGCCCCACACTGTAAGTTTCATCTTCGCCCAATTCTACTACGCCACATTCACCCAGCACCCGGCGAAAAGCTATTTCTTGATCTCTACCATGCAAATTGCCTTGCAATTGTGACGATGCTAGAGCAACCAAACCATCTCTTAATCGAAACGGACTTCGGACTGTAGTATTGCCAAAATGCCAGGGCTTCATGCTGATTGTTCTTCAGAGGTTGTCAATGTCGCCAAGCGATTTAAGCGGTCTTTTATAGCAACTGCCTGTGACAATATTTCGATGGAAATGTCTGCCAACAAAAGATTTTGAGCCTTTGCCAAGGACATGAGTTCCTGAACAAGGAAGTCGGCGGAGTGACTAGCTTTCAAAAGATTTTCTCTATCAGTTGTATTCAACAAAATATCACCTCAATAACCTATAAACAGGAATTCCTTAACATCATTGTTGTTGTTACCGACTTTGTTTCCCTGGTTTCCAAAGGAATATTTATAATCAACCGGCACTACTTCAACTTTTTTGTATTTACTCATTATTGAAACCATTTCATCCTGGCTAGGCAATGAATTTGATGAGTAAGAAACAAGCAATATATTGTTTCTGAATTTTTTAAACAAGTAATCAAAAGCTTCGGCGGCACCTTTCCTTGTCGAAAAAGGCGTGGGATAAGACTTAAACTTCTTGGTTTGAGTGTGTTCCTGAATTTCAACGCCTTGCCAATCCCTGGCCAGACCTTCTATAAAGTGATAGCGACGCACATACTCATTGTCGCCAAGAGGTGTGTAGTAAGGCGGGTCAATATAAACCAGAGCTTTGTTTACCGGAGGCAACTCCAAAGCATCGCCCTGGCGTGATTTATTCTCTTTATCATTCGAAAATATAGCGGCATTTATGGCCTCAACGGCTTCCAGAAACTGGTCTCTCAGACTCAAATGAATATCTCGACGGCCATCGTCGTAACGCATACCGACATAAGTAAAAATGCCTCTGGGTCGCTTTTTTGTGCAGGCACGAATGAGGGCTGCCATTGCAATAGCTTTTTTGAAAGGGTTCCGCAAAGCCTTGATATTAGCGCGGAGAGTATCAATCAATCTGTTGTCTTCATCAGAAAAATACAGATCTTTGAATTTTGTTGCCACAAAATGATCAGAGCGGCCCTTTTCTTCGAGTAACTTGATTAAATCTGTATTTGATAGAGTAATGCTGTTGTTTTCTATCATTGCTTTTGAAAAACAAGCAGACATGGCCATGTGATCATTAGAAATGACCTGCTTCTGTTGCGATTTAAACATGTAACCAACTATGCCACTACCGGAAAAAAGATCAACGGCAGTTTCAAAACGAAATTGGGAGGCTACACCCCAAATTTCTTTCAGCAACTTGCTTTTAGACCCCATAAATCTTGTTGGTGGATACATGCCAACCTGGGCTGCTAATGGTTCTGGCACCAATCTTAAATTCAGTCTTGCGGGCGGCTTTATTTCGACTATTACATCTTCGCCGACTCGTTTACCGCCATTACAGCTGATATGCCGTTTCGTACTGATCACTTCCATGCCATACTTGCCATAAAGTTCAGTAACTAACGGATGATTTGAATTGGTAAGAACGATGTGACAACCTAGTTCATGCAGTCGCTGGACTTCTGTTGCGAGTTCCAAATGATCTTCTTCTAGAAACTGCTCTTTTGTATACCGCTTAAAATCGGCATAAACAGAAACCGGTAAATAAGGTGGATCTAAAAATATAAAATCGCCGGGTTCTGCATAATCTTTCAAAACCGCTTTATAATCGCCTAATACTATGGTGGCGCGTCGCAATAATGCGGATGCTGAGCGCAAGTTGTCTTCGTCAAGATAGCGCGGGTTTTTATAGTGACCAAAAGGAGTATTGAATTGTCCTTTTTTGTTAACTCGGTAAAGGCCATTAAAACAGGTTTTATTAAGAAAAATAGTTCTGGCTGCAGCCTGCACAGGTGATAGCAATGTTGGTTCCTGTGCCCTTACCTCATAAAAAGCTTCTTCTGTGTTTTTATATGATTTGAGGGCCTTGATCACGCCATTAACATCTGACGCAACCAACCGGTATAAGTTGATTAACTCCGGATTGCTGTCGGAAATAATTGCCTGGTTCGGTCTGGCTGCAAAAAATAACGCACCACCACCAAAAAATGGTTCAATAAATTTGCCGTATTTTTTGGGAATTTTGGGTAACAATTCGCTTAATAGCTGCGATTTACCACCTGCCCATTTTAAAATAGGCCGACCAGGTAGTTCAACAGTCTCAAATGTCAAGTTAGTATGTTTCAAAACCATAAGTTATTAGCCTTGCACTTTACACGATAAAATTTTCTAATACAACCTTCGACAAAAAAGAGCCTCAACTCTAAGAATAAATACTTTGCCAGAATTGGCTTAAGGAGGCCCCTGGGGGCCGGTGGGAGGGATTGCGCCATTTTATCCAGTTCTTTTAAAAACGTTTGGCACACGGCCCCAATGTCCAGATGACACGGCTATGTCTACGCTGAGGCGCAACCGAGCCCAAGCGATGACAATAAATGACAAAAGTAGAGACATGGCCGGGGCAGATGGGCATTGCAGCGACCTGCGGAAGCCCGAAGGGCTTTCCGGGAGGTGGCAGGTGTGGAGGCGGCGAAGCTGCCGGAGCGCTGCCACCTCGACAGGACGCGGGGCGTGTGCCTTTTTAGGGCGGTAGCCGCAGTAGCGGCGTGCGGCTCATCATTACCCCTGGCAAGTTTGCATAACGTTTTGTTATGTAAAGCCGAACCTGCCGGGTTCCCGGCAGGCAGAGGCCGGAGAGGGGCGATGTAAAGGGCAAGCCGAACC
>Ga0116144_10003204_pt1 | contig 16625 bp, 17 predicted proteins | sample AD_UKC035_MetaG_FD_89746 | JGI IMG/M metagenome (GOLD analysis project Ga0116144, IMG submission 89746) | Active sludge microbial communities of municipal wastewater-treating anaerobic digesters from USA - AD_UKC035_MetaG | ecosystem: Engineered > Bioreactor > Anaerobic > Digestate | place: USA...
AGCCATATTCCGGCAACACATTTGTCAGTTGCTTTGCCATCAGGATAAATACCCCGGACAGCAGCAGATTGAGCGCCAGGCTGAGCATGGCTACCGTCACCAGAGGCCCGCCAATACCATAACTTACCGACAGCACCAATACTCCCGCTCCAACCTCTCCACGCGGCCACATCCCGATGGCGACGGCAAGTCGTTCGCGCCAGTGCGCCTCCCGCCGGTAACAAAAAGCCGGAAACATCTTGCCCAGATTAGCGAGAAAGGTAATAAGAATCACGTGCAGGATTATCTGCTTCCAGCCCATCGGCGGCTGGGCGGCGCTTATCCGTCCGATTTGCTGGGTACTCCCAATATCACCCGCAGCATTTTCCGAAGCGGGAACGCCGGCGCCGCGCAAAGTAGATTCCAGCGATCTCGAAGCCGGCTGCTCAACACTTGTTGAACGCACATTCGGAATCATCGGCATCGACAAACCAACAAGAAGCATGAAAGCTGCGGCAACGATAGTGGAAACCCGCCGCTCCGCCGCTGTATTAATAATCTCATAATCTTCTTTTGTATCAAGCGACTCTGCTGCGTCGGCATGACGCTTCGGATAGGCGATTACGCAGCCAAGAACAAACGCCGGCAAAAGAACTTCTACATGAACAGGAACCGATTCATCGGTAATTTTGGAGCCATAATAAATCAATTCACTGGCACCGGTTATGATCAAAGCATAAAAAAGCACCCACGGCCAGGTGACGGGAATACGAAATTTATGCAGGAATACATAGGCCACAGAAAGCATCGCCACTATCATGAACATAATCATTCCCAATTGCCAGGCCAGACCGACCATTAGCATTTTCAGCGGAATCATTAGCAAAACGGTGTCGAGATCATCGAAGATGGCCAGAATTCTGGCTTTATGAAACAACCAGGTTGCGCTCAAGCCGGCGGCTGCGAACATCGAAAACAGTACCCCTGCCGAAGTCGGTGCTGCAAAACGTCCCGCAAGCAACGTCTCTTTCCATGCGGCCGCTGTTTCCCAGGTGCCCGGCGGCAGTAAAATAAACACAAAATATAGAGCGACAAATATCCACGGCAGGCTTGCTGCAGTAAAGGCAACGACATAATCCCAACCGTATTTGGAGAGCCGGGACTTATCAATGTTAAATTCGTAGCCTACGCGAATCATGATGAATGAAAGCGCTGCCATTGTAAGGAAACGGACAAAATCACCGACAACTGAATATGCCTCACCAATGGAGCCGGGCAACCACTGTGACCCCGCAAGTCCCAGCAAAAGGAGCATGGAGAAAAGAAAAACCTTACGCATTACTTCTCCCGTCTTATAATCAAAAGCAGGTGCGCCGTTAATTCCCAACTTTCAGTGATTGAGCAAACAACAATGTCAGTATTTTTTATTTAATATTAATCTCCTTGATTGATATTAACAACCTTTAAATTCAGTCCTCATCAACAACTTCCGGATAATACAATAAAAAAAGTAATGTTTCCTGGCGGCCCGCCGCTCAAACAGAATAATCTTTGGAACAACTTTAGAAAAGTTTTATCGTGAATTTCAGCAGATGCGCGGTACCAGTTCACCGGTGGGCAAATCAACAACTCTTTCCCCGCCGATGGAGGTTTTCAGGACAACGCGTCCCTTGCCGCTTTCCTCAACATTGCCGATAATGGCGGAATTCCTGCCGAATTCGTGTTCTTTCATCACCGCCAGAACTTTGGCGGCTTCAGCCGCCGGGCAGAATACGACTACTTTACCTTCGTTGGCCAGGAACAGCGGATCAAGCCCCAGGATTTCACAGATACCGCGGACATTTTCACCAACAGGAATATCCTGCTCGGAAACGTTGATGAGGACACCGGCGCTTGCGGCAATTTCCGCCAGAATCGCCCCCAGCCCTCCGCGGGTGGCGTCGCGCATACAATGAATTTCCGGGCTGGTCCGCAGGATTTCCGCAATAAGGCCATTGAGAGGAGCGGAATCGGAAATGATGTCCGCTTCAAGCCCAAGGTTATCTCTGGATTGCATGATGGCCGAGCCATGATCGCCGATTGTACCGTTGAGAATTACCACATCGCCCGGCTGAATACTTTTCACCGAAAGAGGTGCGCCATATTCAATAAGACCAATGCCGGATGTATTAATAAAAATTCCGTCCACCGCTCCCCGGGAGACGACCTTTGTATCTCCGGTTACTATCTGAATGCCCGCACGGGCGGCGGCACTCGCCATGGACTGAACAATTTTGGCCAGCGATGCAAAAGGGAATCCCTCTTCCAGAATATATCCGGCGCTCATAAACAGCGGTTTCCCGCCGCATACGGCCAGATCATTTACCGTGCCGTGCACCGCCAGGGAACCGATATCTCCACCGGGAAAAAAGACGGGACTGACAACATAAGAATCGGTTGTGAAACAAAATTTCTGGCTGCCAATGGAGAGCACCGCGCTGTCTTCGAGCCTTTCCAGGTAGGAATTTTTAAAGCTGGGAAGAAAGGTACCGGCGATCAACTCATTGCTTAAAAGTCCGCCGCTGCCGTGTTCCAGTAAGACTTTATCGTACTTCATTTTTACCCTTTCTATTTTTTATCAATGAGGCCGCAACAACAGCCTGTCCCAGCGCAATACCGCCGTCGTTGGCCGGAACCTGTTTGTGGAAATAAACTGAAAATCCGGCATTTTCCAGTTCGGTCACGCTTTTACTCAGAAGAATTCGATTTTGAAAACATCCGCCGCTTAAAGCAACACGTTCGATGCCGGTTTCCCCTTTTATTTTATTGGCCATTGCAGCAAAAGCGCGGGCCAGTGTCCAATGAAAAGAAGAGGATATTTTACTTTTCCCTGTCCCACGAATTATTTCATCGACTATAGATCGAATTGTCGCCGACACATCAAGGATAAAACATCCTTCATCATCATCACGGTTTATTGCAAAAGGAAAAGATGCGCCGGAAGTATCGTTTATTTGTCCTTCCAGCACCATCGCCGCCTGCCCTTCAAAGCTCACCTGACGGCGCAAGCCCAGCATCGCCGCGACTCCGTCAAACAACCTGCCCAACCCCGAAGTAAGCGGGCTGTTGATTTTATTTTCCATGATTTTATCGAGCAGTTCGCCGCTTTTTCTATCGCTGACAACCCCCAGTTTTTCCGCTACAGACAGCCATGACTGTCCGTAGGCGTTCTTCAGCAGGCTGGCGGCGATGCGCCAGGGTTCGCGGATAGCCTTTTCGCCGCCGGGTAAAACAAAATATTCCAGATGTCCCCAGCGCCGGAATTGAGTCTCATCGGCTACAAGGAACTCTCCTCCCCAGGCATTACCGTCCAAACCAAAGCCCGTGCCGTCCATCGCCAGACCGATCACCTCTCCGGAAATCTGGTTTTCCGCCATACAGCTGACGACATGGGCATGATGATGCTGGACGCGGATAACTTCCACCGATTCGAGTTCAGCGGCAACTTTTGTTGAATAATAGGCCGGATGATAATCGCAGGCGACCACCGAAGGATTTGTCTCGGTAATTCTCTGCATGAGAGACAGGCTTTCATGGAAAAAATCCCGGGCCTGCGGCGTTTCCAGATCGCCCAGATGAGGGCTTAAGAAAGCAAACTTGCCCTTCAAAATGCATTGTGTTGCTTTGAGCTGCGGACCTAAAGCCAGAATTTCGGTAAAATATTCGGCAAGTTCTACAGGCCGGGGAACAAAACCGCGCGAGCGCCTTAACATCTGTTGTTTATCACCGGCGACCATAACAATCGAGTCATCGCAGCGCACCAGAATGTCGCGATTGTGGACGAGAAAATAATCGGCGATTCCCTTTAACCGGTGAACGGCTTCGCGATTACGGATACAGATCGGCTCATCGACCTGATTGCCGCTGGTCATCACCAGCGCCGCAAAATCTTTCTCCAGCAAAAGATAATGCAGCGGCGTATAGGGAAGCATTATGCCGAAATTGGGAATTTGTGGAGCCACCTTCTCCGAAATTATGCCGCTGCTTCTCTTTTTTAACAGAACAATCGGCCGCTGCGGTGAGATCAACAATTTTTCTTCTTCGCCATTTATCTGCGCCAGCCGGCGGGCACCCGCAAGATCGCAAACCATAATGGCCAGCGGCTTTTCCTCCCGGTATTTGCGTAAACGCAGCCGCGCCACAGCCTCATCGTTTCCAGCATCCACACTTAAATGAAAGCCGCCCAGTCCCTTGACCGCCAAAACTTTGCCTTCTTTAAGCAAACCAACGGCAGCCGCAATCGGATCAGCGGTGTTGAGTGGAATTCCTTCTCCATCGAGAATTTTTAGCTGAGGGCCGCACACGGGGCAGGCATCAGGTTCGGCATGAAAGCGCCTGTCGGCAGGATTATCATACTCAGACTGACATTGCGGGCACAAGGGAAAACAAGACATGGAGGTATTAACGCGGTCATAGGGAATTGCTTTGATAATCGTCAGCCGCGGGCCGCAGTTGGTGCAGTTGATAAACGGATACCGGTAACGGCGATCATGCGGGTTGGAAAATTCCGCAAGGCATTCCGGACAGACAGCCACATCGGGAGCGATGTGCACGTCTCCATCACCGCGAATGTCGCTGGAGATGATCCGAAAGACGTCCTCGCTCATTATTTCAATATCAAGCGCTGATACGCCGGTCAGAGAAGCCAGCGGAGGCAGATTGTTTTGCACTCCATGGAGAAAAGAATCAATAGCGGACGCAGCACCTTCAACTTCGACCAGTACACCATCCGGACGGTTCTGTACGAAACCGCCTAACCTGTTTTGAACCGCCTGCCGGTAAATAAACGGTCGGAAACCAACACCCTGAACAACACCGGAAAAAAGAAAGCGAACCCTTTTGCTCCCTTCTCTTTTTTTAATGGACTCGTAAGAAGTCATAAAATCAGCAATTATCGACGACCTTGTAAAAAGGCCGCAGGCAAGGCGCGCGAATCCTGAGGAATGAGGCGTACATTGAGTACGCCGCAGTGACGAAGGATGATGCGCAACGCAGCATCCGACCTTTTTACAAGTTCGTTAATTTCTATAAGCATCTATGCGATCCTTCAGCCACTTAATCCATCCTTCCAGACCGGCTCCGGTTTTACAGGATACTTCAAATATTTGCAGATCCTTGTTAATGGCCAGTGCATCGCGCTTCGCCTTGGCCGCATCAAAATCAACATAGGGAAAGAGATCAATTTTATTGATGACCATGACCGATGATTCCTGAAACATCAACGGATACTTGGCCGGCTTGTCGGCGCCTTCGGGAGCACTCAGAATCATAATTTTGGTATTTTCACCAATCTTGAATTCGGCTGGACAGACAAGGTTGCCGACATTCTCGCAGATAAGCAAATCGATCGCACTGAGGTCAAACGAAGGCAAAGATTCCCGGATCATGTTGCCGTCGATATGACAGGCACCGCCGGTATTAATCTGCACTACGGGAATGCCCAGTTGGGCAATGCGGTCGGCGTCATATGTATCCTGAATGTCGCCTTCAATAACGCCGATGCGATATTTGTTTTTCAGAGCCTCGATGGTTTTTTCCACCAGAGTCGTTTTACCCGCACCCGGTGAACTCATGAGATTAATAACAAATACTCTGTTTTTATCAAACAATGCCCTGTTTTCGGCGGCGATTCTATCATTGGCATCGAGTACATTTTTTACGACTGTTACCTTCACTTTTTCTCTCCTCCTTAATGATATTTATAGTATGTCGCACAACTCCCCTCCGTCGACACCATGCAGGGGCCGATCGGATTCGTCGGCGTACACACTTTTCTGAATAAAGGACACTGCTGAGGTGTTTTTATCCCCCTTAATATATCTCCGCAGCCGCAGCCTTTGATCTCCACTGCTTGAATTTCCGGCACGACAAATTTGTCCAGCGCCTCATAGGCAGTATAATCCCCACGCAAAACAAGACCGCTTGCCGGAATCGGACCAATGCCACGCCATTCCACGGTTTCCGATATAAAGACGGATTCGATCAACTCCATTGCGCGCACATTGCCCTCGGGTTTCACACCGCGGCTGTATTGAAGAGCAACTTCAAATTTTTTAGCGGCAATCTGCGTGAGCAGCATCCATATGCCCTCCAGAATATCCACCGGCTCAAATCCCGTAATTACCGCCGCACATCCGGCTTCGGGAATCATTTTATAAGCATTGGAGCCGATCATTGTGCTTACATGCCCCGGACATAAAAAACCGTCGATGTTCAGCGCGGGATCGGCAATCAAAGCACGAATTGCCGGAGGAACAATCTTATGCGCGGAAAACACCGAGAAATTTTTGATACCTTTTTTTTTGATCCGCTCGATGGTGACGGCAATGGTCGGCGTAGTTGTTTCAAAGCCGATACCCATCATAATAATTTCTTTTTGGGGGAAATCCTGCGCCAGCTTAATGCATTCATCGGAGGAGGAAACAACACGGATATCGCACCCTTCGGCTCTCTGCTTCTGTAAACTGCTGCCGTTTGAACCGGGCACCCTGAGCATATCACCGAAGGTGGCAAAAATAACATTTTGCTGCACGGCTAAGTACAGCGCAATATCGACATCCCGCGCCGACGTCACGCAAACCGGACACCCCGGACCGGAAACCAGATTGATATTGTCGGGCAGCATTTTTCGAATTCCGAAGCGGCCGATGGCGTAGGTGTGGCTGCCGCAAATTTCCATGATCGTTACCGGCCGATCAATCCGGTCGGCCGTTTTCCTGATCTTCGCGAGCAGTCCCTGCACCAAAACAGGATCTCTATACTCATCAATATATTTCATTTTCGAGCAGTTCTTTTAACAGGGCCAGCTTTTCCTGGGCCAGCTCAACATCGATTTTGTGAATGGCAAATCCGGCATGTGTTATGACATAATCGCCAACCGTAACCGGTTCATCCACTATATCGAGACAAACTTCCCGTTTCGTACCGCTGATATCGATGATCGCATAGTTGTCTTCATCAACCGAAATTATTTTTCCCGGAAAGCCTATACACATAAAAAATCCTAATCCACATCCATTTCTAAAATTTGCAGCTCTTGAGTTCCCCCGACAAGCAGAACTTCTTCCCCCCTGCAAAGGGGGCAGATTCCTTCGTACACATCCAATTCCAAATCCCGGTCGCAGGAAAAACAATGAACAACCGCCGGAAGAATTTTAAACTGCAATACAGCGTCCTGGGCCGGCGAATCCTTGGCCTGGACTTCAAACGCAAACTGCAATGCTTTCGGCTCGACACAGGAGAGACGGCCAAAAGACAACAAAATGGAATTGACTTTATTAAACTGCTGTTTGGCCGCATATTCCTGCACAATATTCAAAATTGATTCGGCCAGATATAGTTCATGCATGCGCAACTTTCTCCAGATGGACATTCAACCGGTTAAGCTCAGCCAGCAGCAGTTTTTCCATGGCCGGAAATTTTTCCCGCATCAGAGGGGTCATTTCCATATCCATATCACCATATTTTCCCGGCACGATACACAGAAAAATCACTTCCGGAGATTCACCTATCAGTTCGACCTTAAACAGTAAATCGGAAAAGGTAACTTCATGAGCGGTGGTAGGCGGAGGCAGATGAATTTCCATTTCCTGTTGATTAAAACGGTATAATGATCCGGGTGCATCATCCACTTTGAGAACATCAATAACAATAAGATTCCGACAGCCGCTGACAATATCCAGCAGGGCATAACCCAGCGTTCCGCCGTCAATTATTTTTATTTCATCAGCAGCAGAATAACGTTCAGATATCCAGCGAACAAAATGAACACCGAAACCTTCATCTTGCAGCAGAATGTTGCCTATTCCTAAAATAGTAACAAAATTCTTATCTATCATAAATACGTAAGAAAAAGGGGAGATGGACTCTTTCTCCCCTTTTCGGTTATTTCATTCTCATAGCAACAAAATTTCTACTCTTCCACCACTCGTTTGAAAACTCTTCCACTGATCATGGAGGAAACGGTTCCCTTGTGCAGCATAACATCATACCAGAAAGCCATGTATATATGCACCACAATAAACAAAATAAAGAACCAGGTGAAAACATGGTGAACGAAGCGAACCGTGGCCAGGCCGCCCATTGCATTTTCTACGGGTTTCACTATCTTGTAGAGCAGCGCGGTAAGCCCGGCATGATAACCGGCGCCCATCAGGATCAGCCCCGTCACAACGATAACTAAAACCATGAACAGAAGCCCTGCATAAGCGAGGGATTGCACCGGACCATACAGCCACTTCTGCTCCGGAGGATGTTTCTCGAGATGCAGATAGAACTTTATCTGGTGGATAATTGCCTTCATGTCCATCCAGGCAAAGAAATCTTTCCAGTCCGCATGGAACTTGGAAAAAAACGCCAGATAAATGCGCCAGAGGAAAATGAAAACAAGAATCATCCCAAAGAGAATATGAATGAAACGCATATTTCCCATTAAGAACTTGTTTACTGTTTCACCTGCTCCAACGGTAAACGGAGAGGCAATATAAAAACCGGTGGGAATTAAAATAAATATTGCTATTGCCATGGCCCAGTGGTTAATCCGTATAGCCAGGGACCATTCTTTAACGGCGATAATCTTTTCCACTGTAACCTCCTTATCAATTTACGCCACTTTAAATTGTTTAATCTCATTCGTTTGGGGATCGATGATATGCACTGCGCAGGCCATGCACGGATCAAACGAATGGATTGTGCGGATGATTTCCAGCGGCTGGTCAACTTTCGCCAGTTTTGTTCCAATAAGAGATTCTTCATAGGGGCCGCGTACACCCTTTTTATCACGCGGCGAGCAGTTCCATGTGGAGGGAACAACCGCCTGATAATTGGCGATGACTCCCTTTTCGATGTTGATCCAGTGACCGAGTGCGCCACGCGGCGGATCGGTCATGCCGCGGCCCTGAGCCGGTTTTCTGGGCACATCGCACCGCGTCCAGGTTCGTGTGTCGCCTTTCTTAACGTTGGCGATAAGTTCATTGACCCACGCTTCCGCGTTATCGCCAACAAGTTTGGCTTCCAGAGCGCGAGCGGCCGTACGGCCGAGGGTCGAGAAGAGAACTGTTGCCGGCAGTCCGGTTGCTTTCAATGTCGAATCCACCAACTCTTTCATAGGCTTATAGCCTTGAGCATACCCAACGATGAAACGGGCCAGGGGACCGACTTCATAAGGTATGCCGTCGTAACGCGGTGCTTTACACCAGGAATATTTTTCGTTTCCCTTTAGATGCCCTTCTTTATCATAGCCCGTGTATTTGGGCTCGGTTGTCCCTTTGTAGGGATGCTGCGGCTCTTCATCCCTGTACCAGGAATGTGTTGCTTCTTCCGTAATCTTTGTTTCATCCACTTTTAAGGGCTTGGACAAGTCGCCGCCTTTAACAATTCCCCTGGGGAAGAGCAGATTATTCCAGTCATCATCAAGCGGGAATCCGCCGTAGGCCAGATAGTTTTTCACGCCCGCGCCGATACCGCTGAGACCTTCACCCTTATAGTAGGTCGCGGCAAGAAGAACATCCGGAATGTAAGCTGTTTCCACAAAATTCTTCATCTCCTTGAGGCGGAACAAATATTGGCCGAGACGCTCAGCTTCAAGAGCATCCATAACGGAAGTTACGCCACCGACAACCAGACTTTGCGGATGGGGATTCTTACCGCCGAATATGGCCATCATCTGGGCGCCAATCTTAGAAATAGCCAGCGCATCCAGGTAATGGGAAAGAATAATCAGGTTAGCTTCGGGCGGCAGCTTATAGGAGGGGTTTCCCCAGTAAGCATTGGCAAAAGGTCCAAGACGTCCGGATTTCACAAATTTGGTTATCCTGTCCTGAACTGCTTTATAGTGGGTTGCCGAGCAATTGTAAGGATTAGGACAGTAGGCCTTGGCCATATCCACCGCTTTTTTCGGATCAGCCGAAAGGGCGCTGACAACGTCCACCCAGTCCAGGCCGTGCAGATGATAGAAATGCATGACATGGTCAACGAGGAAAAGCGAAGCGTTGATTAAATTTCTGATGATGCGGGCGTTGGGCGGCGGTTTGACTCCAAAGGCATCTTCACAGGCTAAAATACTGGCTTCATAATGCACGAAAGTACATACACCGCAAAAACGCTGAACAATCAGACCGGCGTCACGCGGGTCGCGGCCCTTCAATATTGTTTCAAAGCCGCGCCAGAGAGTAATGCTGCTCCAGGCATCTTTGATTACATTGCTATTATCAACTTCGACTTCAATTCTTAAGTGCCCTTCAATCCTGGTGATCGGATCGACAATAATTCTTTTAGTCATGTTTTTCCTCCTCAGCATTCATCCGGTCATCCTTATTCCTCGCTTTACGCACGATTGCGGTGGCCCCGGCATGAGCGGCAACTCCGGCAACAGCTGCGCCTGTCAGTACGACGCCGATTCTATCGACCGTCTTTTCACCACCGCCGATAGTCTGATCGCTGATTGGTTTTTCCAGCGGGGCCATGGTATCCCAGAATCCCGGTTCGGTGCATCCCATACAGCCGTGGCCGGCCATAACCGGCCAGGAAATACCTTCATTAAAGCGGGCTTTACTGCAATTGGCGAACGTATAGGGACCCTTGCAGCCGACTTTATATAAACACCAGCCCTTTATCGCACCGGCATCACCCCACTCTTCAACAAATTCACCGGCGTCGTAATGCGGTCTTCTTTCACAGAAATCATGAATGCGTTTTCCATAAGCCCAAAGCGGCCGGCCTAATGAATCCAGAGGCGGAACGTCTCCAAACAACAAATAATGAAGAACAGTTCCCGTGAAATTAACGGCGTTGGGAGGACAGCCGGCGATATTGATGGTTTTAACTCCGATGGCCTCGCTGATTCCCACGCAATCGGTGGGATTGGGTTTTGCAGCGGGGATATTGCCGAATGCCGAGCAGGAGCCGATGCATATTACGGCCGCCGCCTTGGAGGTAACTTCTTGGGCGACCTGAACGCCGGTTTTCCCCTTCGGGCCGAGCGTCAAATATTGTCCATGCAAACCACGGGGCAGGGCGCCTTCAATGACACAGATAAATTTGCCGGCAAAATCATGGACTGCCTTTTCCAGATTCTCTTCCGCCTGGTATCCCGATGCGGCCATCAATGTTTCGTGATATTCCAAAGATATCGTTTCCAGAAGAATATCGTCAACATTAGGATAAGAAGAGCGTAAAAATGCTTCGCTGCACCCGGTACATTCGGCAAAATGAAGCCAAACGACGGGAAGACGGCTGAAATTTTCCGCTGCCTTGGCCACCATGGGACGAAAAACCGGCGGCAGCATCAGGGCGGCTGTCATTGCCGATGTCCATTTCATGAAATCTCGTCTGGAAAAACCCCGATCCTTTAATAACTCATGTAAATCTTCTTTCGGCTCAGGTAAATCTTTTTCGATTTGTTCCAGGTGAACTTGACAACGCTGCATCAATTCTTTGTATTGCTTGTCAAGCATCTTCTTATACGCGGAATTATTCCCTTTTGCCATATTATCTCCTTTCAATAATTTCGAGGCCGTACACCTGTGTGCAACATGCCGATATAATTAATAGTAATTGATATTTTAGAGCGATGACGATGATGTGCAAAAGATTTGGCAATCATTTTATAAAACACAGGATCGAAAGACGGTTAGTTTCTTTATTTTTATTGTTAATACTATCTACAGGGGGAAAATTGTTTTCTATGCTTGCCGCAGCATAAAAACTTATGCTTGCCGTAGCATAAAAATATTATAATCGCAATATTTTAATCATCACAAAATAATATTTTTTTATTCGACGACCGGATCCGTTAGCACATAATTAATACAGTGTAAATATAATTTAACATCAATTTAATTAATAATATTAGGTAGTAACGAATATCATATAATAACATTTAGTAATTATACATATAATAAATAATCATCTCAGCTTTTTAATCAACGGTTGCATTTATTTATTCCCGGATAAATTATGATTTCAGGGTCTTTTTTATTGACAGATAAAAGTCTTTTTCCTATAGATGTTTTCTCGCAAATAAAGACCCTATCAATTCAATTCATTGTTGCGATACGGCCACTCAGGATATTCTCGGAAGCGAAAGTCAAAAAAAATTTACCCTGTCAGGTATATTCAGGCGGGAAAGGTTATATAATGAAAATAAAGCATAAGGTATGGTTTGAAGCACATGGTTTGACAATATTCGGCCCCGGTCGTAATACATTTTTCCGACAAATAGATGAATGCCGCAGCCTGAATTCGGCAGCCAAAAAGCTGAACGTTTCCTACCGCCTGGCATGGGGAAAAATTAAAGTTGCGGAGGAGAGACTGGGTATTCATCTGGTGGAGGTTAATCCCGGCGAAAATAAATTGCATCTGACCGAAGGCGCCAGAGAATTATTGGCAATATTTGACGATCTGGAAAAGGAAATCACTCCCATTTTGCAAAAGGCCGAAGACAAAATAGTTGCATTGAAAAAAAAATCTCAGAAAAGCAAGGCGTTAACCGAAATTAAAATTACCGCCAAGAATACTTCCAGCGACAGTCCGGCTGCTGGTTTAAAACCGGAACCTGAAAGGCAAAACCGGTTGAAAAGACTGTCGATTAAAGATCGCCGGCATGAAGAAAAGAAAAAGATTGTTATTAAAAGCCTGGTCTATTTATATATCCTGCCCTTTGTTGAAAAGGCGTGTGAACTATTCGAAGATTACGCAGTAATTGCGTGTTTTTAATGACCCTCGTCATTAATCATTTTCAGGGCGTGCCCCATGACGGGCAGGAGAATTCTGGTGCAAAGCGTTACAGCTTTGACGGAGCCGGGAAAATTAACAATGATGGTTTTATCTTTAATGCCGGCATATCCCCGGGAAAGCATGGCGTGGGGGGTCTCTTTGTAGGATTCACTGCGTAATATTTCGGCCATACCGGGCAGGCTTCTGTCGCAGTACTCTTCGCAAATCTCGGGAGTTACATCCCTGGAAGACAAGCCCGTTCCTCCGGTGGTCAATATGAAATCGGATGCCGCCGCCTTTTGCATGGCTTCTCGGATTTCCGCCTTTTCATCGGGGACGATCATTCTGGAAATTTCAGCATCGGCAATGGTTTCCTTTATAATTTTTTCGATTGCCGGCCCGGAGAGATCTTCATAGAGCCCCTGCGAAGCCCGGTCGGATATTGTGATAATCGTTACTTTCATGATTTATTCTAATACCTTAATTACCCAAATTTTACTTTGCCGCAACTCCTACTTTATTTCTTCCTTCTTCTTTTCCACAAGATAAACATCTTCGATATGCATTTTCTTATCAACAGCTTTGCACATATCGTAAATAGTCAGCGCCGCCACGGATACGGCGGTGAGCGCTTCCATCTCCACGCCCGTTTTCCCCGAAGTGATCACCTGGCTCGTAATTTCAATACCGTCGTCGGCAAGAATAAAGTTGACATCCACGTGCTCCAGATTCAGGCAGTGACACAGGGGAATAAGCTCTTCCGTTTTTTTTGCCGCCATGATGCCGGCAATTTTGGCCACCGCCAAAACATCGCCTTTTTTCATGAGGTTGGCTTTTACGATATCCATCGTTTCTTTCTGCAGCCGTATTTTTCCGTAAGCGGCCGCGGTTCTTTTCACTATCTCCTTCGCGGACACATCAACCATAAAGGCGTTCCCGGAAGAATTTACATGTGTTAATTCCACAACTACCCCCCTATTTCATACATTTTCCTGGAATTGCAGGACTGCCCTCTTTCCGGCTTGGCAAGAATGGCTTTGATAAGACTTTCGCGGATATGGGCCATATCTATTTTATATTCGATTTCCGAATGCAGGCAGGGTTTTAAAACACCGTCGGACAACAGTCGAATCCGGTTGCAGTTCCCGCATTTCGGAGGCCGGTCGAATAAATATTGATCATTTTTGTCCTCCTTCAGATTAAACTGGTTGATCAGCTGCGACCTGATGTTCTTTTCCTGGCAAAATCTTTTTATATCATCGATTTCATTTTCGTTTATGCCTTTCAAGACCACCATGTTTATTTTGATTTTGAAGCCTTCCCTGATGGCGGCATCGATACCTTTTAAAACATCAGCCAGATTGCCGACCCGGGTTATTTGTCTGAACTTTTCCGGCTGGAGCGTATCGAGCGATATATTTATGCTCGTCAAGCCGGCCTGCTTTAAGACCCTGGCTTTCTGCTCCAGGAATACACCGTTGGTTGTCAGGCAAAGCTCTTTAATTCCTTCAATCTTTGCTAATTTCCCTACCAGAAATTCGATGTCCTTTTTGACCAGGGGCTCGCCCCCGGTCAACCTGATTTTGTATATGCCCAGTTGGACTGCTTCTTTAACTATTTGCTCTATTTGCTCGTAACGCAGAATATCTTCGTGCTGCTTAAACTGCATTCCTTCTTCCGGCATACAGTAAATACAGCGAAGATTGCATCTGTCGGTGACGGAAATCCTCAAGTAAGTAATTTCTCTGTTAAACCTGTCCAGCATCGACTTTTATACCTCGTTTCCCTTCGAAAATTCATTCATTGGAAGCAAAAAAATTTTTCATCATCAAATTCAAGACAATAATTCAATTTTTACGGGAAATTGGGATCAGGGAACTATTTGCAGCGGCTAACGCAGCGGTGCGGACCAGCTACGGGTTCAGGCAGAAAAAGAAAATAAAATCCAACTTCCAACGGCGCTTCCATATCATTTTGCCAAATTTTCGTACAGATTTATTATTGACTGTAAATAAAAAAGGCCCGGAGCTCTAACTCCGGGCCTCCTGGACAGCTTAACGTAAATTGCTTCAGCTAATTGCTTTTTTATTTTTTTCCTGACCGTAAACGATGAGGGTTCCCTCATGCTCCATCTCTTTGAGCCAACCGGGGTGCTGCTTCCTGACCCAGGCTCTCGTCACCCAGCCGTTAATCATCGCCTGAACAGTTCCCGGATTACCGACGGTACCCAGATACAGGTGAATAAAGAAGAAAGCAAAGATCACCACGAAGCCGAGCACATGCAGGACATAGACCCAATCCAGCAGATCAGCTCCCAGGAAGAAGAGATTCGGAAACGCCATGAAAAACCCGGTAATGATCATTATCACGCCGAAAAAGGCGACCGTGAGAAAAAACAACTTCTGTCCGGGATTGTATTTTCCCGTCTCGGGAACTTTATCGACATGCCATAAATAACCGCCCGCGGCCTTGATCCATTCGAGATCTTCCGGAAAGACGAAGACGCCGGCTTCTTTCCACCACATCTTTATCGCCAGCAGTAATGATATGCTGAATACGATGGCGGTATAATTATGCACAACCTTCATACCCTTCAGTCCACCCATAATGACGCCCAAAAAATTCAGCTCTTTGAACATCATACCTAATCCGGTGTAACACAAAAGAAGGCAGGAAATGGCCAGGAACCAGTGAACATATCGTTCGTACCTTGAAGTAACTAAAATCATACCTCTTTTCATATTATTCACCTCCCTGATTCTTTTCATCCTGCACCGCACCCTCCGGGTCCGGTCTCTTGGGCCCGTGCAGCACGTAATGGAGGATGGAACCGCCGACGACTCCTCCCGCCGCCAGCACACTCAGCGGTTTCAGCCAGCTCTTCCAGACCGTCAGGGAGAACGGAACTTTCGGATCTTTCTTCAATCCTTCGTAAACAGACTGATCTTCTTTCAGAACATACAGAAAATGAGTTCCATCCACAAATTTGTCGCCGTAAATGGAGGCCCCTTCGCCCAGTTCCTGTTTACGTTTTTCAGCAACGGCCATCATTTTATCTTTGTCGCCGAATTTAAGCGCGCCGGTGGGACAAGCCTTGACGCAGGCCGGATCCAGACCGTTGGAAATACGGCTTTCACACATATCACACTTGGAAACCTTGTCGGCTTTCGAATCATAACGCGGAATTTCAAACGGACAGGCCGCAACGCATTCCTGGCAGCCGATGCACTTTTCTCTGTCCAGGCCCACGATCTTAAATTCTTCATTGTAATAAAGAGCACCGCTGGGACACACCGTTACACAAGCTGCGTTGGTGCAATGCATGCAGGCTTCCTTGCGGAAAAGCCATTTTACATTGCCTGAGGCATCAACATAATCCTGGAAGTGAATGAGCATGAATGTATTCGGCCCCAGCGTCGGCGGATTCTGATAGGTGCCCCTGTGTTCCGTCTGGCGGGCTCTCAAACCGTTCCACTGTTTGCATGCCAGTTGGCATCCGCGGCAGGCGGTGCATTTAGAAGCATCGTATAATTTTATTTTCTCGGTCATATTACCTTACCCCCTTCTTCACAACATTCACCATGAAGGCTTTGCTCTCCGGTATCATCGTGTTGGCGTCGCCGATGGTTGACGTTAGAAGATTTGCAGCGTCACCCGTGGTGAACACTTCCGGCACCTTGTCGCCCCGCTTGAAAAGCCGTTTTTTGCTGGTAATCCACCCGAAATGCCAGGGAATGCCGACTTCATGGATAGTATTTCCGTCAATATTGAACGGTTTGAAACGGGGCGTGACAATGGCCGTACACTCCACTTCACCGCGCGCTGATTTAACGACACACTTATCTCCGCTGGAAATATTTTTTTCTTTGGCCAGTTCTGCGCTCATTTCCACA
>Ga0116144_10003216_pt1 | contig 16608 bp, 10 predicted proteins | sample AD_UKC035_MetaG_FD_89746 | JGI IMG/M metagenome (GOLD analysis project Ga0116144, IMG submission 89746) | Active sludge microbial communities of municipal wastewater-treating anaerobic digesters from USA - AD_UKC035_MetaG | ecosystem: Engineered > Bioreactor > Anaerobic > Digestate | place: USA...
AGCACAAGGGCCCGGAACATTGCATAGACTTCGTTCCACTCGTTCTTCGATAACGACACCCGGTTGCTCCTGCTCCACGCACCTCTGCATCGCATTGAATCCCAGGTGCTCCCATACGAAGGTGGTTTTCTGAAAATACTGCGGAAGGTAGTCAACCCAGGTCGAGGCGAACGAGTCTCCGACTACGAGCGCTCGCAAAGAAGAATTCCCGTTCATCCGGAGTACCGCCTTCTTCGGGCTATGCTCCACCAGTTCCAACGGCAGCACAAACTGGTCAGCAATTCGCGGCTGGGGCTCTGCCAGCGCGTTCAGGCCGATCATCGCCGACATATCTCCCACGTATCCATCCTTCCAAAAGAACTGCTCATACTCGAGGCACCGGGGCTGAATCTGAGGAAACCAGGTATGCAGCAGGCGGGCAATCTCGTACTGGGTGACATTTGCACCGATGGCGTTCCAATGAGTATCACGCTTGTAAAACATGAGAGCATGCTGCTTGGCGGCGAGCAGCGCCGGCCGCAGATCGAGCACGACAACGTCGGAATAGGCATTCATATAGGCCAGCAGCTGGTCACAGCGAGAGGCCGGTCCTACCCGCCGGATATGCGATGGAAAGTATTCCGGATAGATGGTGTGCTTGTCCGGTGCGATAACGAACATATAGGGGATCCCCAAGCCTTGAAGCCACTGCTGCTTTGCCTGCAAATCCGCCCGCCATGCTTCCAGCTCTTCCGGGGTGAGAGGATCGGTATTGCGAAATCCTTCTATGATTTTTTCCTCTTTCTTAACAAAAAAGAGCCACCCTTCTTTCCCTAACACAACTTTGTTGGAAGCAACTGCCCCAAGGGTCAGCGAGAGCTGACCGTACCATTGCACGAGCATTTCCCGGAAGCCGAAACGGTCGTTGAAGTAGCCTTCCAGCTTCTGAGGATATACCCGAAGCTGATTGAGGCTTTCGGGTACTGGCGGCAAAGGGGCGAGAAGCCTTTTTTCCGCCAGGGATTCCTTCTGATCACAGTTCAGGCAGAATCCTATTAGGGGCACCAGCAACACGAGGACGAACACCGTACTGAGGAAGGAGCATGAGAGTGGGCTTCGATCACTGTCCGGCATAGCTGGAAATCCTTCAGAACTGAAAATAGATAAACGGGTTGTAGGTGCTTGCCGCAACGTGGAGCAGACTTCCAACGAAGTGGGCATCACTTCGTTGCTCATAGGTTGCCGCCACGCGGCTTACTGGCGCTTTTAAAGCATTTGTCGACTTGAACGGTCAAAGCAGGTCCTTGCCGCGGCAAGGAGCCACATGCAAGTCATCATGATTTCGGTCAAATGAACTTCAATTTCCATAAGCCCACGCAGGTCATCCGGAAAAGAAGCAGTGCGTGTCGGAAACGGCTGATCTGAGTTTCGCCGTAGACGCGGTTCCGGTAGCGGATCGGAATCTCCACGATTCTCAGATTCATCTTGGCGGCACCAAAGAGCAGATCAAAATCTCCGAAGGGGTCAAAATCTCCGAAGTACTCTCGTCCCCGGCAAAGCTTCTGGTAATCTTCTCGCCAAAGGGCTTTGGTTCCACAAAGCGTATCCCGAATCCTTTGTTCCAGGAGATATGAAAAAGCGTAGCTGAAAAATTTGTTGCCCAGAAGATTGATAAACCGCATAGCCTGTCTTTCCATCTGGTAAACAAGTCGCGACCCGTTGATAAACTCACCCTTCCCAGCTACAAGAGAATCAAAAAACTTTGGCAGATCTTCAGGAGGGACAGTGAGATCCGCATCAAGAATCATCAGTACATCACCACGAGCTTGGTCAAACCCTTTTCGTACCGCATCACCCTTTCCCTTGCCCTCTTGCCTGAGTACAGTGATATCTTTTTCGGCATACGCCGCACGTACCCGTTGACACTCCTCCAAAGTTCCATCGGCTGAATGCCCTTCAACGAAAATGATTTCAGTATGAAGACCCATGCTTGGCGTCCGCAATACCGCCTGCTCAATGTTTCCCCGTTCATTCCGGCACGGTATGATCACCGAGCAGGTGACGTCTTCTGCTCGTTTCCGCTGCTGTATCGGCCTGGCAACCAGTACTTCATTAAGACAGAGCCTCCAGAAAAACGGAAGATTTGCCACGACCTTGTTGAAGAAACCCGAGAACCACGGAATGTGAACAGGAATAAGGAGATGGTGGCGGCTCTTCACCACTTCAAAGTCATTCAGAAAGAAAAGGTTCTCCAAATCCTGCAGAGGCAGCCAGTGTTGAAGCGAGCGTTTCATACGCAGGCCCATTACTTCGGCAAGCTTCAGCAGCGGCTCCCAGAGATAATTGTAGTAGACGACTATAATGCGGGACTCCGGCTTGCATACCTTATGCAGTTCCCTGAGCATCAGCTGTATGTCGTCGACATAGCCGACTGTCTCCACCAGGACGATAAAATCGAATGTCTCCTGCACCGTCAGATTCTCTGCATCGCCTACTTCAAATCTGAGCTGCGGATATTTTGTTCTCGCAAATTCTACCATTTTCGGACTGATGTCTATTCCCAGACCATTGCTCGGCTGGAGGGCGGCAAGCAAATCCCCCTGTCCACACCCGATCTCGAGCACCGACGAACCTGCAGGCACAAGGAACCTGAGATAGTGTTCCAACTTTCGGTGATAGTAAGCCCCCTTAACGCGCCACTGTTCACGTTGTTCGGCAAGTGAATCAAAATAGTTCCGTTTTTCAGCTTTGGTCAATGCTCCGGCTCCTCATACAGTATCATTCACAAAAACAGCTCTAAAACAATCACTAACGCATCGGATTGACGCCGCTCTGCCTGATGAGATATGAACTTGCAATTAAAGGTAATATTTGCTCTTCAGCATCTATACAGAGCGCCATACATCAACGGATAGAACGTGATTCCTCACTTCGTTCGGTGGATAAAAAACTGAGGCGCCGCCTCACTTCGTTCGGTGGATAAAGAACTGAGGCGCGACCCGCGCCGGCGGCACTCTACTGAGATGTCATTCCCGCGAAAGCGGGAATCCAGAGCATATGGCCGCTTCTGGTAGGAACGACATTTCACCTGGCACTCATCGCCAGCACCACGGGCTTTAGCAGTGTTGTGGTACGCTGTTCACAATACTGGATTCCCGCCTGCGCGGGAATGACGGTTAAAGTATTGTGCGCTTGGCGGGTTGCGCGTCAGCTCTTTATCCACCCGAAGGGAATCCAGGCACACACCGGATTCCGGGGCAAGCCCGGAATGACAATCTGCATGCGACTCATGTCGTTAAGTACATTTTCCCCTGTGAGCGTTCAACCTTCAGCGTAGATCTGTAAAGACCCACCAATTTCTCGTATGAACGGAATCGTAGCGAGCAGATGGCTCGTTTTTTGTGCGAAAGAGATCCACCCTTGCGGTGTTGCCGGATGCAAAAAATCGAACGGTTTTACCCAGACGTTCTTGAACCCGCACCGTTTCAGCCGCCTCTTGACACCCCAACGAAAAAATGCGGTCTCATCCGGAGAATTCTGGAGAGCACGACCTATCCAGGGTATATTTTTCTCCATCGCGATTTGCGGATTGAGCATATTCGGTTCGGTAAAGAAGAATACCCCTCCCGGCTTCAGTACCCGACGGATTTCCGGGAGTGCGATGTTCAGGTCGAAGTGATGCAGCACTGAATTGCCCACAACTGCATCAAAAGCAGCATCAGGAAAATCGAGCCGGCTGATGTCGCCCACAACAACCGTAGCCTGCGGGAAGTTTCTCAGATACTGCTTTGCCAGCTCTACCTGTTTAGGCGCGATCTCAACGCCGATAATCCTCGCACCGGAGACAGCAATACGTTTGGTGAATTCGGCATTTCCCGCCCCTGGTTCAAGCACAGTCACGCCCTCACGTAACCGCGCATAGCGAATCGCCAGACTGGCTCGTTCGTCCAAACGGAGCTGTCCCGCCCTGGTCACTGAACCCCACCACACTCCTTTGGTTTCTGTTGCCAGTAGATCAAAGTGCTTCTGTTCGCGTTCGCTTCGGCTATCGTTCATATTTTCCTGTCCGGCTGCTATTTTCGACAAGCGGTCACGATCATGTACGCCCATCGATTAGCAGGCAATACCCGTGCCGCAGCATCATTCATGCAACGGAGGATCTCCCGCACCAGCGTGTACCGGGCCAGACCGGGAAACCCACTCTTATAATGCAGTATGATCCTGAAAAGATTGCAGGGTTCGGCAAAAATGATTCCCGGAGCGGCTGCCGTGAGGTTTGGCATTTCTCGCACAAGGACCTCAATCCGCTCTGGCGTGGAAAAAAGAACTCCGCGCTCTACTTTGACCACAGTACCGAAAACCCGAATCACTGTATTGCGAGCATTTGATTCAATGATGACAATCCTACCTCCAACGCGTGTCAAGCGGGCCATTTCCTGAATAATCACTTGCTGTTTTGAAAGCTCAAGATGATGGAGGAGATCCCGGCAAAAAACAACATCAAAAGTCTCACCTGGAAGAGGAATGGCTGCTCCATCACCAACAAAGAACTGGTCATGTGGAAAACGTCGGCGGGCGAAATCGATTTCAGTGCTGTTTATGTCGACTCCGGTGAAGGAACATAGCGTTCCCATCGCCCGCAGATTACCCAGGTTGCTTCCTGTTCCGCAGCCAACCTCCAGAACCCTGCTCCCCGGCAGGATGCCAACAGAGCGCAGGAGATCACGTTCGGCTTCGCAGACAAAAGGGTTTTCCGTTTGCCACTGAAACCGTTTTTCGCACGAGTTCGCAAAGTAGGTATCTTGAGAATCTTCCGAGAAACAGAGCATAGCCTAACGCCTTTTGCCGTTTCATGCATTCGAACCACAAGGACAGCTGAAAATCAGTTAAAGCTTTCTCCTTCACCAGTGTTCATGTCTAAGCATGTGCACAGATTCCAAAAATACGGCACGCCAGTGTTCTCGGAACCATCATGCATTAAGCTTAACGAACCCGTCAACAAAAAATCGGCATCTTACCCAAACAGTATCTCTTCGAGTATATGGAATTACCGCTCAAGCGGGTATATTTCAACATTCGTGTCTTTCCATTTCGAAAAGACTGTGTGGTAATGTCATTGCGAAAGAGTGAAACGACTGACGCAATCTCCCTCTGGTGCCTTGAGATCGCTTTCGAGCTGCATGAAACCGAACCACCACAGAAACATCAAGACAATCCTGCTCCGGGCTGGCTCAGAACGCTGAGGCAGTACAACTGCCCCGCGAGAACGACTTTTAGTATTGAAAATTATTCGTCAATAGACTACCCTAAGCGTTGCATTTCATCGAGCGAAGCTTACCGGGTTGTGCATTAGCACAGCGCCGATGCTATCCAAAACAGAAGGCTGGGAGCAGTATTTGCGTTCCACTCCTGATTGCGATAAGTGCTGTAGGAACGCTACAGCGAGCCGGAAATAACAAGGAATCTATCACCTATGGGTTCAAGGCCAAAGGTCAGCATCATTATACCTGCCTACAATCATGAATTATTCATTTCTGAAGCTATTCAGAGCGTTCTAGCACAGACCCTGCAAGACTTTGAGCTCATCATTATCGACGACGGTTCAAGCGATGCCACGTTTTCACGAATTGAGGAATTCCGTGATCCGCGCATTCGAGTTTTTCGACAAGAAAATCAAGGGGCCGCCCGAACGATCAATCGGGGTATGTCCCTGGCTCAGGGTGAGCACCTTGCCATTCTCAATTCCGATGACCTCTATGCACCCCAACGGCTGGAAACAGTCAGCAGCTACTTTGACGAACACCCGGAAACGCTGCTTGCGTCCAGCCTCATTCAGCCGGTTGATCAGGCCGGCAACGACATCCTACCCTCATCAGAGCAGCCCTCCTGGCTGAAGTGGTACAATAATGCGATCGAGGCCCTGAAAGCCTCTGCCTCACCTTGGCGTTCCTTGCTGCAGTACAATTTCGTCGTTTCTACCTCCAACATCGTTATTAGGTCAAAGTACTTTTCCTCCCTTTCTCCTTTCAACGAATTACTGGCCTATTGCCATGACTACGAATTCTTGCTGAGAGCGCTTCACGATTCCTCTTTTCATTTTTTTGAAGAATTACTCCTCAAATACCGTCTTCATCCAGGTAATGCGATCCGGGAGGAGGAGTTTCTCACACAATTGGAGGAAATATACGCGCTGGTCTCAACGCAAGACTTTGAAACACTGTTTTCCGATCTGCGGGTTGAACGCCGTAAAAGCCATGCCATCTTTAAAGCTCTTTCGGGTAATCCCGATATTAACACACGATACCGCATAGCGGAACTGGAAGATACCAATCAGCGCATGAACGCCCAGTTGAAGCAAGCCGATACCTGGCTTGAAGAGTTCAACGAGCAGATGGAATCCCTTCACCAGTATGCAGCCGCTGTGCAGAAAGATCTTGCTGAGGCGCACGCCGCATTATACCAAACCGAAACCAGACTCAGCGAATCCGATGCCAAACTCACGGAGTCCGAGGCCCGGACCAACGATGTTTGCGCGCGACTCGACCAGGCATTTGAAGAGATTCATCGTCTCAGCAGCGTTATCGCCGTCCAGAGCCGGGAGATTGAAACGCGAGATCGCTTTCTGCAGGAGATCTATAGTTCCCGGAGCTGGAAACTGGTCATGCGCCTGCGAACGCTGAAACAATATGTGCAGCGGATATGCTCTCGCTTTGAAAACAAACTGACCCCGCATCATGAGTGGAGAGCTACCGACGAGAATACATACTGTGCCAAGATCCTGTACCCACTTCTTAAAAAGAGACCGAAAGTCATCCATGTCATAGCGAACTTCCTTGTCGGCGGATCGAGCCGTCTGGTTGTCGATCTCATTGAACACCTGGGCCACAAATATGACCAGGAAGTGATCTCCGACCTCATCCCCAGTCCTTTAGCATATTGCGGCTTTCCGTTGCACCAGTTTTCCGGTTCGCCTAAGACGTCCGACCTCATTTCTTTTCTGAAAGACAAGAAGGCAAAAATAGTTCATGTTCATTACTGGGGTGATAAAGACACCTCCTGGTACAGGGCTTTTTTTGATGCCGCCGGGCAGGTTCCTGGTAAATTCATTGAGAATGTGAACACTCTGGTCCCTACCTATTTGAGCGAGCGAATCGACAGATACGTTTACGTGAGCGAGTGTGCCAAGTGTCTTTATCCGCATGATCATGAGAAATCCGTGATCATTTATCCCGGCAGCAACCTTGAGATCTTCCAACGAGACTCGTCACCCGTTCCGGATGATACCATCGGCATGGTGTATCGTCTGGAACCCGACAAGTTAAGCGAAGACTCCATTTCCCCTTTCATTCACGTCGTAAAAAAACGGCCGCAGACAAAAGCGCTGATCGTCGGTGGAGGCAGCTTGCTGGAGCCCTATCAATCACGCGTTCGTGCCGAAGGTGTTGAAGACCGCTTTGAGTTCACTGGATATGTGCCCTATGAAGCCCTTCCGGCATTCTACCGAAGGATGTCCGTTTTCATAGCTCCAGTGTGGAATGAGAGCTTCGGCCAAGTATCGCCGTTTGCCATGGGCATGAGAATACCCGTTGCAGGATACAACATCGGCGCACTGCCTGAAATACTGGGAAGCACCGAGTGCCTGGCTGCCACAGCGGAGGAGCTGGCGGCTATTGTTGTCAACTTACTAGACCATCGGGAGCATCGGTTAGCGATCGGCCTGAAAAATTTCGAGAGAGTCAACCAGCTCTTTTCAATTGAGGCCATGGTGAAGAACTATGACGAACTATACTCAGATCTGCTCAGCTCCTGACCCGAACGTGCCGGGCACCTGCATGGTAATCAGCAGGTGGAGCGAAACGAAAGACAGCACTGATCATATTTCCGGACACCTATACCATGACGCTGGAGACTAAGGCCATGACGCTTTCCAGTCCATATGCACCACTGAAGTTTTTGAACCGCCAGTTCGCTGCCTTACGGCTTCTGCTCTCCGATCCTTCTATTGCCTGCATGCCTCAGTGGGTAAGTTTTCAGAACACAGTTGCGTGCAATCTCCGCTGTCCCCACTGTCAGATCCATGGCGTGAAAAAAGAGTACGATAAAGGGCTCTACACAATGCCATTCGAATTGCTCAAGGCTGCTGCCGAAGAAGCGCTTCCCGCAGCTGATTTTTTCACTCTTTCCCTTATCGGAGAACCTCTGGCATCTCCGCACCTCGAGACGACCCTGGATGAACTCGGCCGGTACGGGGCAGCACTCGATCTGATTACCAACGGAACGCTGTTTACGGCAAACCGACTGGCACTCCTCATCCCGATAACCAGGAAGATACAGATCTCTGTTGATGCGACGACCGAGAAGATCTATGAGGCAATTCGCCTGGGAGCGAACTTCCGGAAGGTTATGAACGACATACGGCTTTTGACGAGGACAATCGAGTTACTGCCGGAGGATACGCGGCCGCAGGTTTCCCTTTCCTGCACCATCATGGGGAGCACTATCAAAGACCTTCCAAATATAGTAAGACTCGCACACTTATTGGGCATATCTGAAGTAAGCTGCTGCCTTGTTACGGTGTTCTACGAGCATCTCAAAAACGAGGCCGTAGAATTGTACAAGCCTCTCTACAACGCATACTTTGAAGAAGCTCAACATGTAGCGCAGCAATTAGACATTACCCTCATTCTTCCGCCTCTTTTTGAAGGAGTAGAAGCGGATATACGGGCGCCGCTTGCAACGACGAATATGATAGTGGAGCAGCCCCCTGAGGAGTACTACCGCAAGACGCCGTCCGTAATCTCCTATCTTGATTTCAATGCAATTGAAAAGGAAGCGGTTGAAGTCAGCGCAACCATTTCCTCCGAAGCATCCCATCCCAAAGAGTTTTCTCTCGGAAAGGTTATTCGGGCAAAGCAAAAGCAGCTTCAGAAGCAGCTCCACACGCTGGTTGCAGAAAACCTGGAAGTCCTGACCGGGCTGTATACTCTGCCTGACCAGCCAGTCAAATACTGCGAATATCTTGAACGGTGTGTGTACATTTCTTCCCAGGGAGATGTTGTCCCGTGCTGTATCCCGGACCGCCCGGTGTTAGGTAATATAAACCAGTCAAGCATCACGGAAGTATACAATGGCTCAGCCTACACCGCATTCAGGCACGAGTTTTATTCGAATGCTCGTGACAGTTTCTGCTCTCGCTGTAAATTCATTCGGTATATTCCCAGAAAAGTATTTCTTGCGCAGGTCTTTAAATCCGTGCCATCACATTCAGCCATAGCGTCTATACCAGGAACCGCAGCCCCGGGATTGTCTGACCTTGTCGTATATTCCTACTAACACACAATAGAAACCGATATGAGAAAAAACCTAAAAATACTTCTTCCGGTTCATGTCTTTTTTCCAAAACACTTTTATGGAACCGAAACGTATACCCTGGAGCTGGCAAAATGTTTAAAAGCCATGGGGCACGACCCGGTCGTTCTCACCGCTATCCCCTTCGGGGAAGAAGGGGAAGGTACGCTTCTCTCTCAGTATGAATACGACGACATTCCGGTCTTCTGCATCGACATGAACAGTATTCCCTACAAGCGCTTCAAAGACACCTATTATCGACCAGAGCTTGAGCAGACCTTGACTACGGTCATTTCCCAGGTCAAGCCCGATCTTGCCCACGTCACCCACCTGATTCATCATACTGCAACCCTCCTGGAAGTCCTGCAGAAGGCACACATACCTACGATTGCAACGCTGACCGACTTCTATGGCATTTGTTTCACCAACATCCTCCAAGGGTATAACGGCACTCTCTGCCACGGACCAAACAAAAACTCCACCAATTGTCTGTGCTGCTATTTACGAATTACCGATCAGTTCGCACGCAACAAACCTCTCAGCATGGTTATCAAGCACAATCTGGCACTCCGGACCGCATGTGCATTTCTTCCTCACCTCATGCGCTTTCCCCGATTCCGGAATACCATTCTGGCTGCGTACGTACAGGATATCACCCAGCGGCTGGCCCTCCTTCGGCCCTTGTATCGCCACTATTCGCTCATGATTGCGCCTACGCAGTTCTTGTATGATGCCTACGTAAAAAACAATTTTTATCCGGAGAAAATCAGAAAAATCAATTTCGGCATCGATCGCAGCAGCGTTAAAGAGTTTCAGAAACCAAAGAAGAAGCCTGATACCTCAGTTCGCTTCGGGTATATTGGTCAGATGGCTCCGCACAAGGGAGTAGATCTCCTGATCGAGGCTTTCCAGAAAACCAGGGGTGACAACAAGTCCCTGATCCTGTATGGATCGCAGGATCAGGACCCCCCTTATGCCAAGAAACTCCTTGACCTCACTGGAGGCAACAGCGCCGTCAGGTTTGCAGGAACGTTCCCTCGCGAAGAGTTGCCCAAGCGGCTTTCGGATATAGATATTCTCGCTATCCCTTCCCGATGGCACGAAAACAGTCCACTGGCTCTCCTCTATGCGTTGGCTACCAGAACCCCGGCTATTGTGAGTGATGTAAAGGGAATGACGGAATTTGTGAAGAATGATTATAACGGCTTCACATTTTCTCTGAACCGTCTCGACCAGCTTCAAGCAATCCTACAGGGTATTATCGATGAACCGGCAATTATCGAAAGGCTCTCTAAGAATACCCGGTATGAAAAGGATATTTTCGATCACGCAGCAGAAGTGTATGCGCTGTACGAGGCTATCCTGTCTTCCCCGAAGAGGTATTAGAGTGCTTCCCGCGAAGTCAGAAGTGATAACACCGAATGATGATAAGAGAGACATGAGATGAGGCGCAATGAAATCATTCGCGAAATGAAGACAATAAACAGCAAGCTGAATGCGTTGAAGCTTCTGACCGGTGATACATCAATTGTTACGATGCCGCAAGGTATTGGCTTTCAGAATACCTGTTTCTGCAACTTGCGCTGTCCTCATTGTCTGACTCACGGGATCGAGGAAAACCGAAGGATTCACAATGCCATTACAATGCCTGAGGAAATGCTGAGAAGGGTTGCTGACGAAGTTCTCCCTACTGCGGAAGATTACCTTTTTACGGTCAGCGGCGAACCGCTCGCAGCTCCGAACTTCACGCAGTTGCTCCAGGATTTTTTGCAGTACGGCGCGAAGCTCCAGATTCATACTAATGCCACTCTTTTCGACGAAGAAGTGCTGAGCGTGCTCATTCCCGCATCAGAGCGCATTCACTTGTCAATTGATGCTGCTACTGACTTTGCCACTGAAATACTGCGAAAAGGCACCCGCTACCGCAAGCTGCTGCATAATGTGCGGTTGCTGACGCGTGCACTTGAGCTCCTTCCGTCTGAAACAAAGCCGGATCTCCTTTTCTTCTGCACCATCATGGGAAGCAACATCCGGGAGCTGCCTGCGATTGTGAGATTGGCCGCCTCTCTGGGCGTGAAAAAGGTTCATGGCCATTTTGTGGTAGTATTCTCGGATCAGTTCAAGAATGAAGCGGTTGAAAACCACAAACCGCTCTACAACGCTTATTACGAGAAAAGCAAGCAGGCCGCTGATGAACTCGGGATAGAATTGTGGTTGCCGCTGCCTTTTGAGGGGATTGCAGGAGACCTGAATTATCACGCTGAGGATAATTTCATGATCATTGAAGAGTTCCCGGAAGACTATGAAGCAAGACTCAATCGGGTGGATTCGGAGGTCGGTCTGCTCAACAGCGAGGTAATCGAATCTGGCGCAAAGAATATACGGGATGCAATAGCGAGTCAGCTGCCCAAAATGGGAGCGAGAACCTCCGGGGACAGATTTATGAGGGCTCTTCGTGACCTATGGGAGCTCGTACATGTTACAGATGAGTCAACGCAGCTGAAACAGATGAAAACGTACTTCCAAGAACAACACAAAACGCATCAGCCGGAGCTCCAGAGAACCGACAAGACTAAAACCATTAAGTATTGCGAATTACTTCTGCAGCGATGTTATCTTTCTCCAATGGGAGACGTCATTCCCTGCTGCTATATGTCTCAGGTTATGGGAAACGTTAATGAGAGCACTGTGCGAACAATATGGAACAGCGCGGTGTACGACGATCTCCGGGCACAATTTTATTCTGCAGATCCTCCAAAGGAATGCATTAACTGCCACCTTATTTCATACCTGCCTCAGGAACTGCTCATGCAGCGGTTGCTCCAGTAGATCTCGGAATAAATGAGGCAGGAAAAGGGGTGGATATCATTAGCTACGCTCAAAGCGGAATTGCCACTGTATCACACCTGGGGTGTTCCTCCTCCTAAGCAATTCCAGCATCCAAGTGGGACCGGTGGTGGTGCGATAGGGGTGTCATCCTGAATGTATTTCAGGATCTATTTCTGTGCTAGCCGAAGTCGATAGGTCCTGAAACAAGTATCAGGACAGGTCTCATGATGGTGTGCTCCCTCCTTTTGTAAAGAAGGGTCGGGGTGGATTTCAATAGCTGGTGCAAATCCCCCTGTAGAGCCTGTCCGACAATGTCATTCTGAGGCGCAAGCCGAAGAATCTCGATTTCTATGATAGTGAATGTGTGAGATCCTTCGTTTCACTCAGGATGACAGATCAGGTTGCTCAGTATGGATAATCCCTCTTTTTTGCCGCGCGCTCTGATGCTTGCAATGACAAACATTCATATTTCATCCCTTCCCCTCTTTCTCCCTGTTTTGTATCAGTCTCAGATACTGCTGCTCCAGCTCCTCTCCATTCTCTGCAATAGACTTCGGCGGACAAATTCCGGAGCGTAGCCGCGGCAGCAACTCCGGCTCATCAATGAACCTCTGAAGGGATGCCGCCAGGCTTGACTGATTTCCTCGGACAAAAAGCAGGCCGTTCGCCTCATGAGTCACCAGTTCCGCAATGCCTGGCACGTCAGCACCGACGACCGGCACGCCGGCTGCAAATGCTGACTGAATAACCAGTGGTGCATTTTCATACCAGAGAGACGGGACCACCAGCACATCGATTTCAGACAGCACTTCGCCGAGTCTATCAGGAGGGAAGGTGCCCCTAAACGCAATGGAGGGACAGTCCTGAGCGATCTGCTTGAGCCCTCGGACATAGCGTGGAAAATGAGAATCGTCGCCGTATACGGCAAGGGAAGCCCGATTGGAAGCTGCAAGCGGCCGAAATGAGCGAAGCAGCAATTCCACGCCTTTTAACGCTCCCAGCATTCCAATGTATGCAAAGCGTATCCGACCGTTCGCAGCAGTGTTTCCTGCCGGATGTATTCCCTCGGTATTGAGACCATAGATAGAATGAATCACTCTGCCGCTGGCAACGCCGAATTCCAGAAAGAGCTTGTACATAAAGGCATTCGGGGCAATGACCAGGTCGACTGTGTGCATCTGCCGCTGCAGATATCGAGGCCGCGCTTCGAGGCTTGCAGCACCTTTCAGAAACGGATTGTTCCTGAGGACAGGGAGGCGGCTGACGCGTGCGCACCATCGGGCAGTGAGAGCGGCAGAAATTCCCGCAGGCTTCAGCAGCCGCTGCTGCAGCGACGAGAGTTCAATAATGCAGGCCAGGCACTCGGCCGGATCCGGCCTCGTACACAGTTCCTGCTTGTGATTGAGCAGGATGCTTTTGGGACAGAAGCACCAGTAATCAGTAGCTGTGAAAAGCATGGGGCAGCCGAATGCCCTGGCTGCATCCACCACTGCTGCCGATACATTGATGAAACTGGTTGCATGCACCACGTCCGGCTGATGAAGACTGAGAAACCAGGCACAATGATCCGCCACCAGCGGATTGTCATAGGAATAGCGAACTACATCCGGAGTCTTCCTTCGATTGAAGAAAATCCGATGCACCGGAATTCCATCATAGGCATCGTCAGTGGCGCGAATCCGGTCATCCGGACCCGCGTCTACATCCTCTGCACAAAACACCAGCACGTCATGGCCGCGCCGCTGCATCTCGCGACACAGACTGTAGGTATAGATCTCCGTACCGGAGAAATATCGCGGGAGAAATTTGTGGAGAATGTAGAGTATCTTCATACACAACTGATGACAAGAGGGTTTGAAAGATTGTTATAGTACCATCGTTGATCGAAATTGTCACCTGCCGGCCAGAAATACTGGTTAACCGTGAGGAATTAGCAAAAGCCTCCGGCCGCAGCAGGGTCCGGGTTGATCACAGAAGAAACAAGACACATTGATTGCAAGACCGAACTCCCCCTTGCCCCCTCTTTGCTCAAGAGGGGAAAGGCCATTGAGGGACAGCGTTGGTGTGATAGGGTGTCATCCTGAATGTATTGCAGGATCTATTCTTTTGGCAGCTGAAACCAAGAGGTCCTGAAACGACTATCAGGAAAGGTCTCATGATGGTGTGCTGCCTCCTTTTGTAAAGGAGGGTCGGGGTGGATTTCAATAGCTGGTGCAAATCCCCTCTGTAGAGCCTGTCCGACAATGTCATTCTGAGGCGCAAGCCGAAGAATCTCGATTCCAATGATAGTGAATGTGTGAGATCCTTCGTTTCACTCAGGATGACAGATTCCGTGTTTTACGGGTTATCGGACAGGCTCTCAATCCCCCTTTTAGGAAAGGGGGATCTGATCACAGAATCATGCACGTGGTGATTCGAGTTGGCTGAAGCGACACGGTGCTTTATGCTCTTTGCCCCATTTCTTCATTGTCGCCCGCCTTCATGTCAGTGGCAAGCGGAGGAAGTGATTACCGCGAAGAGGAGTTGATTCTCCGTAGATACGATTCATAGGCTCTGCTTATACCCTCCTCCAGTCCAGTACGCCAGGACCAGCCGAGTCGCCTCAGACGAGAGACATCAAGCAGTTTCTGCGGAGTTCCATCGGGTTTGTTGGTATCCCAGACAATCTTTCCGGTATATCCCACTACCCGGGAGGCAATGGCCGCGAGCTCACGGATTTCATGATCTTCACCGCGCCCGATATTGACCAGCGGCAAGCCAGTATCAGGACGAATCAACGATTCATAATGATCTTCAGAGAGATTCATGATAAACAGGCAGGCATCAGCCAGATCATCAACGAAGAGAAACTCCCGGCGGGGAGAACCGGTGCCCCACAGCACCACTGCCGGTTCCGCGTCTGGAACTGTCTTCCACGACGGCGCGCTGCGGCCGGCGCTGGATAGGAGAGCAGCCAGAAAACCACGCACCTCATCGGGTATTACCCCAAATACTCTTTCCTCGCGTTGAATCCCCTCCCAATCGCCTTCCTGTGCCAGCCGGGCGAGATGGAACTTTCTGATCAGAGCCGGCAGAACATGAGAGTTCATGAGATCGTAGGTATCGTTCGGTCCATAAAGGTTTGTCGGCATGACTGCTATCGAGCGGGTCCCATACTGACGGTTGTATGCTTCACATTGAATCACGCCGGCAATTTTAGCCAAGGCATAGGGCTGGTTCGTCTGCTCCAGCGGGCCGGTGAGGAGGTATTCTTCCCGCATCGGCTGAGGACACTCCCGCGGATAGATGCACGAGGACCCAAGAAACAAAAGCCTCTTAACTCCGGTGCGCCAGGCCGCATGAATGATGTTTGATTGGATGCAAAGGTTCGTATAAATGAACTCCGCCGGATAGGTGAAGTTAGCCAGAATGCCCCCCACCCTGGCGGCAGCCAGAAAAACATACTCCGGCCGTTCCGCGTCGAAAAGCGCTTCCGCCTCGGTCTGCCGTTCCAGATTCACTCCGGGAAAAGACCGCAGCAGTAGATTCTGATAACCGGCTGTCTGCAGCGCTCGGGTTATTGCAGATCCCACCAGGCCTTCATGACCGGCAACGTATATCTTTGCATGCTTGTCCATGTCATACTCGTCATAAGAAGGGTTCCAGGTTCAAAGTTCAAGGTCGGAAAAAACAGTAAAGAGTGAGGAGTGAAAAGTAAGGTGTGAAGGTGATCATATGACCTGCAGTCTCATCAGGCGCTGCGCGGTTGTGAACTCCCCCAACCCCTCTTTGGAAAAGAGGGGAGTTATAGGTGTGTCATTTCGAAGGAGTGCCGCCTGAAGCGGGACGACTGAGAAATCTCTGCAGGAGTGAGATTTCTCGCTGCGCTCGAAATGACAGGTAGCCACGTAGCCCGGATGAAGCGAAGTGGAATCCGGGAATTCCTGCAATGACCTGCCCCCTCTTGAGCAAAGAGGGGGCCAGGGGGAGTTCGATCTTACTTCTAACTTCCAGCTTCTTATTCCTTACTCACTTTTTTACTCCTCACTGTTTCACTTTCAATCTTAAATTCATTATTTGCCGTTATTTATTATGCTGTGAATCACATCCTGGCAGCGCTGCAAGTTTCGCAGCGCTTGAATATCCGACCGGACCATCACGCTTACCAGCTCAGAAAAGGTCACGGAAGGCTTCCAAGACAGGATCTTGGCTGCTTTCGATGCATCGCCGAGAAGGTAATCAACCTCAGTGGGTCGAAAATAGCGCGGGTCGATTCGAATGACCTCGGAGCCGACCACTGGTTCGTGCTGCATGTGGGAAAGCGGTTCACAGAAGCCATACGAAACCTGCGGCTCGGGCTTGGGTGCCATCACCTGCTTGCCCGGCGCTGCCTGCTCTTCCAAGCCGGCCAGAATACCGACTTCCTCGACACCCGATCCCTTCCATTCAAGCGCAATGCCTGCTTCGCGAAAA
>Ga0116144_10003217_pt1 | contig 16606 bp, 5 predicted proteins | sample AD_UKC035_MetaG_FD_89746 | JGI IMG/M metagenome (GOLD analysis project Ga0116144, IMG submission 89746) | Active sludge microbial communities of municipal wastewater-treating anaerobic digesters from USA - AD_UKC035_MetaG | ecosystem: Engineered > Bioreactor > Anaerobic > Digestate | place: USA...
CAGCACGGCGGAAGGTGTGCGCGTGATCACGGCGGTAGTGGCTGGGCTTGTCCCTGCCTCTCAGGGCAACCACGAGGGATTGCCCTTACTACGCCTGACCTACGGCCCGGCGGCGACGCTGTGGCGCATCAACCACGGCTGGAAACGCTCGCAAGAACAGGGTTTCACCCTCGATACCGCGCGCGGAACGTGGGCCAAACGTCCTGGTGAGGAAGATGCCCCTGCTCTGGACCCGGAAGACCGCGCTGCCCTGACCCACGGCGTGCGCATCCTCGTTCGTGACACCCGCAACATCCTCCTGGTCGCGCTGCCAGGGGGTGAGGAGGGCAATGAGGCTTTCCTCGCCAGTCTCCAGGCTGCGCTGCAACGCGGGATGGAAGCCGCCTTCCAGGTGGATGAGCGCGAGCTGGCATCCGAGCGCATCGGCCAGGGCGCGCAGCGCAGCATCCTCTTCTGGGAAGCAGCAGAAGGCGGCCTGGGCGTCTTGGGTCGCCTCGTCGAAGACTCCACCGCGCTGGCCGAAGTCGCCCGCGAAGCCTTGAACATCGCCCACTTTGACGAAGCCGGGAACGACCAGCGTCCACCCACCGATGAAGACGAGGGCTGCGCCCGCGCCTGCTACGACTGCCTGCTTTCCTACACCAACCAGTGGGATCACCCCTTGCTGGATCGCCACCTCGTGCGCGACCTGCTCCTGGCCCTGACCGCAAGCACTACCCTTCGATATTACTCAGGGCAGGCACACCATGAGGGCGGAGGTGGGCGCACCTACGACGAGCAATACCGGTGGCTGCTCGAACAGACCGATCCCGCCTCCGACCTGGAGCGCCGCTTCCTGGAACACCTCCACCGCACCGGCCGCCGCCTGCCGGATCACGCCCAGCCGCACTTGCCGGACATTGCTGTGCGACCGGATTTCGTCTACGACGGCACGCCGCCCGTGCTGGTCTTCTGCGACGGGAGCGTGCATGACCGGCCGGACGTTGCGGCGGAGGATCGGCGCGTGCGCGGGATGTTGGAGGATATGGGGTATCGGGTGGTGGTGATCAGGTGGGATTGGGGGTTGGAAGAATAATTAACAGACTGTTTTGATATTTATGGAGGAAATTGATATGTCTATTGACCAGAAAACCTTGGATGAATATGGGCAAAAATACGTTGTTTCTATGCTCGGTGAACAAACACTTGCTGAAGCTTTTGGTAAGTTAGAAGAAACGGGATTTGACCTTAATCACACTTATCTTGTTGTTAAACAGGAGGGTGGTGCGTATCAGGTTATACTATTTTCTGAACTAATAAAGTTAATAGACAGAGGGGGTAGTAGAATTCTTGAGCTTTTGTTGTCTCATCTGCCACTCCCTGCGGTAGATCGTGTCGTTTCAAAGGATATAGACATAAGTGGACTGACGGTGGTGAATTGGGTTAAATACCATCCTGAGTCAACAGTCGTTGTCGTTGATGAACATAAAGATTTTGTAGCTCTATTTGTCAATCCTACTCTTTCAGGTGGGACTAAAAATCTGTCCTCGTGGATGGTTACACTTTTAGAAAGCTTCCAATATCGTAATCTTAAACAACTATGTCTTGATGCAAAGGTTCCAGGAAAAGTTCTTTTGGGAAGAGCCTTTTTGTTACGTGTAAGGGTACGGATACCAACTTCCACTCAATTTGATGAAGATGGATTCAAAGTTGATTCAGAGAATGTAATAGTAAATTGGCCAAAAAACAAGAGCTATGTCAGTTTAAAAGTTAGAATTGACGCTCCTGAATGCAAAATCAGTGGGAATAGCAGCGAAGCTTTTCGTTTGTTTCGAAATCAAGATTCTCACACACTGGATTTCCATTTAATTCCTGAGAGTCTCGGAAAAATTAGTATCGTAGTGCGTTTATATCAAGAGGAAGAATCTTTTGGTAGTGCTATGCTTCATACCGTTGTGCTGAAACAATCAATAGAGATCGGAGAATTGGAAAGTACAACCACAAGCTATGATTTTGTGGAAAGTCTACCATCTGCTCTCTATAAACGTTTACACGAAGTTTTACTTAGGTGCAGGCTTTTTGACAGTCAAGAAGAACTTAAGGTCGTTTTCGTTGATCAGCGGATAGCACCTTGGCGCAAGTTACTCCCAGAGGCAAGCACTCCTTTTGTAAGAGTATTGAAAGTAATTGATCTATTACATAATAGCTACAATGAAGCAGGTGAAAATGTTTTGGTTTTACTATTGCACGTATTACTAGATCTACTTGACCCCCATGATCATTGTAGCAAAGAAATAGCGCAATTGACCAACGAACTTGAACAGCGGCAACGTCAGTTGATGGCAACGAGTTAGATTTTTAGTTCGAATGTGGTGGTAGGGAGGGATTATTATGACTCATTCTAGAGAGAAAGCTAAACCTCAAAGTACCATTGTTATTTCCCATGAACCAGAATTGAATTCCAATCTACTACTGGGAAGTATACAGTTGCTTTTTTGGTTGTTCTTTCGTCCACAGGCCTGGCGGGGATATATTGCAGGCATAGATTTGGAGCTTAATTCTGGTTTTTCTATTGCTGAATTGAGATGGAAGCAATGGCGAAATCCGCGTTTGCTGAGACTGTTGATCCATGCGCATTTAGTTTTACCAATTCTTGTAGCATCGCTAACTTTTCTTGCCTATCGAATAGTAGCACTAACAAAGGATAGTTCAACATTATTCGTAGGCATAGTCGGCGGATTTGCTTTTGGTTTGTTCCTCAGCACAACAGTCAGTGTAGCTTGTGGCCTAGTTGGGAGTACTTTGGGTATAATAACCTGGATAAGCCTGATGGTGTTGGTCCCGGTTTACGAAAATCAACTGGTTTTCTTTTTGCTGCCCTCTATCACAATCGGATTAGTTGGATATGCTAGTGGAAATTTTCCACATAGGCGAACGGGGAAATCCTCATTCCGTAGACGAGCAAGTGGTGTTTTTGTTGGTATTTTGGGGAGCTTGGTTATTTTTGTTATTGCGCGCTTTATAGGGTTTACCATTCCAGTGTCAGATTTACGAATTGGAACCCAGTTTTATAAGGAAGCTATTGAAATATTGCGCTCCTTCAGTGTGGGCGTGGGAGCTATGATGGGCATTTCATATGCTCTAAGCCTTGGTCGGCGGACACATAAATGGGGAAGAAGTTTCATATTCGGAGTTTTACTTACTGCCGGGCTAAGCTTTGTAATCTATGCGTATTTGAGCAATAGAATGGTTTTAAGTGGCGGACGACTTTCCGGGACGAGATTTGAGCATTTCATAGAAAATTTGACTCTAAACGATTTTTATATGATTCGGTTCAATGCTATATATGCGGGAATCCTCAGCATTTCTATTGCTACATGGTTTGCCCTTGCATACACATTAGCCGAGAGTATTGCGGGGGCCTGGGTTGGAACGATAACTGGCGCTATAACATTGCAAGGATTTTGGCTCCTGGTAGGAATAGGCATTATATCAAGACTTGATTACGATTTTCCTTATGTTAACTTGCTGGTTGGATTATGTTGCATGGCTTTGTGTATGGCCTGGTCGCTGTGGCGTTTTGGATTCGAACGAACATTTTACGCGGTACGCAATTTATGGTATGCCACCCTTGAGAATATGAGGCGTGATGATAGTATTCTTCGCAAACTTTATTTTGGATTTAACTTTGAAGTACCGCGCACTAAAAGGCAAGTTATTGATGTTTTTACACTTACCATCAAGAGAGAAGCCACAGAGTATATGATAGAGGCTAACGGTCCAAACGGTGTTCAGATAGGTCCACAACCGTTTAATTTTGATCCAATTCTCGATCAGAAGAATTTACTTACAGATTTTTTGAGTGCTCACAGCGATGAAGGTCACGCTCCCGAAAAAGTAAAAAGTATAGGGGTTGCGTTGTATGAAAGCGCCTTTCCCGACAATATCAATGCAGCTTACAAAGATGCAAAGGCCAAAATTGTTGAAGAAAAACATGGGACTTTGCGTTTACAACTCCGAATCCGGGATCGGGTCTTGGCCATCTTACCTTGGGAAGCCATGCATGATGAAAAAGATTTCATCGCTGCCAATAACCAGACTCCAGTTGTACGGATCTTAGAAACTCCTAATGAAGCGCTTAAATCAATTCGGGTACGTGGCGCCTTACATATTCTTTTTGTGGGCGGGAGCCCAACTGGGAAAAATGAAAGTCAACCTATCAATATAGAAGGGTTAGCATCAAACTTAAAGGGAGAACTTGATAACGCTATTCGGAAGAAGCAGATCGTTTTTGATGTGTTACTCAATGCTGACTTAGCTACTTTACAGCGGAAGTTACGTGCCACGAACTATCATGTTTTGTGTTTTGTTGGGCATGGAAGTGCAGGCGTTATCTACCTTAGTAAAGTCGCTATATCTGCCGGGCAACTGGCCCCAGAGCTTAAAAACAGTCAAGTGCGGTTAGTGTTTCTGGCTGCTTGTAATACTGCAACACAACCTTCCAGCGGAGGAACAAGCGCTGCTTTATCTGGTTTTGCTCAAGATTTAATGGATTTAGCGGGGTTGCCGGTTGTCGTTGCAATGCAATATCGTATTAGTGAAGGACAGACAAACCCGTTGATAACTAGTTTTTTTGATGCTCTTGCACATTTCTATCCGGTGGATATTGCTTTGGCAATGGCCAGAAGAGATCGAATTATATCAGCGCCTTCACAACAAAGTACAGACCAAATTGCCCCCCCTGTTGTGACATCAACGAAAACCTCAAATTGGTTGGAGTCTTTGCTTGGATCGGAAGAAGTTAAACAGACAGAGCAATATGATTGGACAATCGGAGAGATCTTTCGTGAAGTATTTTCTCCAGTTATGTATCTACATACTGAAGATAGCGCCCTATTTCGCCATCAACCAGATTGGGCATTTATTGGCCTGGCAATGGTAACCATTATCACAGTGCTTGTATTGGGCTTTCAATTCGTGTTAGGTACAACACCGAGAGAAAGTGTTGCGCGCAACCTTGCAGGAGAGTCTCGGCAAATTTTGACAACACAGCCTGAGTTGGTAACCCAAAGTGCTTTATTGGCCATAGAATCCTTGCGACGTGCCCCAACTTTGGAAGGTGAACTGGTCTTGCGTCAAGCTACTAGGATTTTACCGAGTGAAATAGCAGAAATCGACAGCTTCACATCTGGTCCTTCTTTTAAGGGAGTGTTGAGTTTTAACGCTAATGGTAGCTTATTGGTGTCTGTGGAAGACTCCCTAGGAGGACCTCGAAAAATTGGGTTTTGGGATACCTCGACATGGCAAAGAGTGGGAGAGATTGAAACTGATTGGATTAATGATGTGGATCTCAGCCCAGATGGTAATTGGATAGCGGTTTCCAGTGGTGGGTATGCAAGAGTATGGGAAATCGAAGAGGTGTTAAAAGTTCCTGAATTTGTAGCAGAGCCTAAAAAAGAAGGGCCCGTGGCGAGCGTGGTTGCGTTCAACCCAGACTCACAGTTTTTAGCTATAGGCGGTGAAGATGGTGTCATCAGAGTACAAGAATTAACAACAGGTCGGGAAATTACCCAAATGAAGCACGATGACTATGTATCCGATTTAGTTTTCAGTCCAGCCGGGAAATCGTTGGCCTCTACAAGTTGGGACAACACTATGCGAGTATGGAATATTGATACCGGCCAAGAGATTGTTAGAATCAATAATTCGATTATTCGTACTGTAATTTTCAGCCCAGATGGAAAATGGATTGCGACGGAAGCGGGAATTTTCGATGCTGCATCCGGTCGCGAGATGATGAAGATAAAGCATGATGGTCCTGTGGAGGCTATTTCGTTTTCTCCTGATGGTAAGTATCTGGCAACGGGAAGTGCTGACTATACTGCAAAGATATGGGAAGTAGAGACGGGTAATCTAATATCATCAATGAAGCACAAAGATGGCGTCAATGCAGTGGATTTCAGCCCGGATGGAAAGTGGCTGGTTACTGCCAGTGAGGATAAAACCGCAAGGCTATGGAATGTGCAGACTGGAAATGAATCAACACGAATAGCTCACCAAAATAGCGTAAAAGCTGTGAGTTTTAGTTCAGATGGGCGAACGGTGATATCAGGAGCTGAGGGGGAAATTCGGGTTTGGGAAATATTAGGTGGGGCAAAAGTGCGTATACCAGAAATATTTTTTGGGGAATCTGTTTATGCGCTTAATGGAGATTTAGTAGCTTATGGTGAAGCATTTGCAATTCCCATTCAGTCAATCTCAATACAGCGAGAACTGGTTACCCTAGAACTTGATAGAGGAAGTTGGCCCTATGTTTTAGCACTTAGTTCTGATAGCCGTCGTATTGGCGCAGTTTGCCGAAATTATGCAACGAATCTAGATGAAATGTATCTTTGGAATTTAGAATCTCAACAGGAAATTTTAAGAGCTTCACTAAGGTCAGTTCCCTCAAACTCAATGTCTATTACACTTCCTAGACCGGATGAGAATACATTGTTTTTTGACCCTGATAATAGTTGGATAGCATGGGCCAACTATGAATGGGGAGAGTTACCTGTAAGTGTAGAAATATGGGATGCAAAATCGGGACGAGAAATGGCCCAGATAGTGCATGAGGGTAAAGGGAGTGGAATGATTGCTTTTAGTGCGGATGGAAAGTGGTTGGCTACATCCAAGGAGAAGCCTGATAGTTATGATGATGAGATCAGAGTATGGAAACTGCCAGTAGGCGAGGAGACAGTACGGTTTGAAAGTGATATATCCCCCTGGTCTCTCTCCTTCAGCCCGGATAGTAAACTATTAGCCGTTGGTGGATTAGGCGATGCCAGCCTGCTGAAAAGCTCAACGGGTGAAGAAATCATGAGATTAGAACATGCCGAGCTTGGGGCATTCGTGACTTCTTTATCCTTTAGCCCTGATGGACGATGGTTAGCCACTTCTAATCGGAATACAAGCCCGAACAGTTTGCGAATTGAGAGTGTTGTGCGAGTTTGGGATGTGCGCACAGGCGAGGAAGTCCTACGGTTGGAACCTTATTCAGAAGTGGAAGCGGTCGCATTTAGCCCTGATGGACAATGGCTTGCTGCCGGAGGTGGAGGAGACTATGATGTTATACCGGGAATAATCCAGATGTGGAATGCGAAGACAGGGCAGGAAGTGCATCGTATTGAACATCAGTCACCCATTGATGATTTGCTTTTCAGCCCCGATGGGCGGTGGCTTGTGTCGGATAGTCAGGATGGTGCCTACTTATGGGCCTGGCATGCAGAAGACTTGATTGCAGATGCTTGTGCGCGTTTAGATAGAAATTTAACCCGTGAAGAATGGCGTAGATATTTTGGCAAATTGTACTTCTATAGAGCAACTTGCCCTAATTTACCTGTACCGGGAGAGTAATAATGGACGAATCAAGACAATTGCAGCAAGCTGTAGCCTTAGTTCGAAGCGGCCAAAAGAAGGCGGCACGTCAGATCTTAGCGCAGATTATTCGGGGAAATCCAGGCCATGAGTATGCTTGGTTGTGGATGAGTGGTGTAGTAGATACTGATACAGAACGCATACAATGTTTAAAAAAGGTCTTAAACATCAATCCCGATAATACTGCTGCCCACAAGGGCATAGCTCAGATTCAAGCAAGAATGCTTAACGAGATAGTTTCAAAGGCGATTCCAGAAGAATCTCTACCAGCCTCCGACTTGGAATTGAAGGAAAGCATTCCTACCGAAAAGGCCAGGACAGGCTCCGCTCAACAAACAGTCACTGCACAAAGTAGTACTCGACCTTCAACAGGAATACAGTCTCATCAGAGAATCTTTAGGATTTTCGATGCCATTAGAGAGAAGAGACTTGTGATCGCATTTGCTGCTATCGCTGTATTAGTGGTTATCACCCTGTCTGTTTGGCTATTCGTACCTCGAGATACTGTTTCACCAAGCAAACCACAATTACTAACACCGCACTCCCCCCCTGGTGTCACTTGGCCTGGTGCAGCACAAGCGAAAAACCTGGCAGAGCAAGCTCAAAAAACCCTGGCGTATGATGGAAATAAGGAATTAGCTGCACTGTTAAGTGTGGAATCAATATATCAAACTCATCAGCATGAACCAGGGCGAATAACACAAGAGACTTTCGATGCTGTCTACAGGGTACTATATGGACATCAACAAGAATTTATGTTATTAGGTCACAAGGAAAGCTTGAAATCAGCGGTGTGGAATGGGGATGACACACGAATACTAACAGCCAGTGACGACGGCACTGCTAAAGTCTGGAATGCTCTGAATGGTGAGGAGCTTTTTACTTTTCAACATGACGACAAAGTTTTGTTTGCTACATGGAGCAAAGATAGTAAACGCATTATAACCACCAGTGCTGACAAAACGGCTAAAATATGGGACGCTGAAACAGGTGCTCTCCTTTTCACCCTGCGTGGGCATAAGGACAGTATTTGGCATGCAGCTTGGAACAACGGCGGTGAGCAAGTAGCTACAGCCGGTCTTGATGGCGTTGTTCAAGTGTGGAATTCGGCGAAAGGCTCGAAACGTTTTACGCTTAAACACGAGTGTGCCGAAGGAAGTAAATATCGTGGCGTTGAGTATGTAGCATGGAATAGTGATGACTCGCGAATTGCAACTGTTGGCGCGGATGGTGTCATTAAGATTTGGGATGCTAAAACAGGGAAGGAACAATTAACTCTCAGTAGGCATACTTGTAATGAAGATGGTGAGTGTTTTGCAATCTACGCAGCTTGGAGTCATGACAATGCGCGAATTGTGACAACTGGTTGGGACGGAACTGCCAGAATATGGGATACGACAACGGGTGCGCTCGTGGCTACACTTATGCATCAGGGTGTGGTATGGAATGCCCTATGGAGCGGTGATGATGCACACATCGTGACTTCTAGTGATGATGGAACAGCAAGAATTTGGGATAGTTCAACGGGTTCAGAGACTATGCGATTTGAACATGCTGGAGCAATTCGCCATGTAGCCTGGAGCAAAGATAATCAGTGGCTCGCTACTGCCGGTGTTGATAAAACTATCTGCGTGTGGAATACAGCAACAGGAGCCCTATTGCTTACGTTGGGTTGGCATAATGACTCTGTCACATTTGTGGCGTGGAGTAACGACGATTCACGAATTGTATCAGCTAGTGGCGATGGCACAGCTAGAGTATGGAGTTTTGCTGAATACAGTGGAAAGATGGAGCTAGAAGCTGGCACTTTTGCACTCAAGACTCATACGGGTCCTATTCGATATGCTGAGTGGAGTGAGAATGGCAAACAGGTTTTGACTGCCAGTGTGGATAAAACTGCAAAGATCTGGGATGCAGTGACAGGAGCAGAGCTTTTTACTCTTAGACATGAGGATGCTGTATTTTATGCAACATGGAGTGGGGATGGCAGTCGGATTGTCACTACAAGTGCGGATAGAAGCTCAAAAGTGTGGAACGCGGCTACAGGTACTGAACTTTTGACCTTTCAGCAAGATTGTGAGACTTATGGGCGTTGTTGGGTGACGTATGCCGCATGGAACAAAGATGATACGCAGATAGTAACTGTTAGTGATGACGGTACGGCAAAAATCTGGGATGCTACAACAGGTGCAGTCCTTTTTACGCTCCGTGGACATGGTTGTTATAAGAAGAATCCTATGTATTGTGCGGTCATGTATGCTGCATGGAGTGGGGATAGCCGGCGACTTGTGACTACTGGCGCCGATGGTATTGCCAAAGTCTGGGATGCCTTGAGTGGAAAGGAAGTGCTTTCGTTAGAAGGGCATACCGACGGGATAACTTATGCGGTTTGGAATAAGAATGACACACAAATTTTAACCACTAGCGATGACGGTACAGTTAAAGTGTGGGATGCGCTAACGGGAGTGGAAATCTGTACTCTCAAAGGGCATGGTGCTCCAGTCGTATATGCAACATGGGATGAAGATGATACGCGCATAGTAACTTCCAGTTGGGATGGAACCGCGAAAATATGGAATACTATGACAAATACAGAGACCCTGACACTTAATGGATATCAAGGGAAAATTCACTATGCCGCGTGGAACAATGACAATTCTCGTATCCTAACTGCTGGAGAAAATGGGTCTGTGCGAATTTGGAACGCAAATTCCGGTGAGTTACTCTTCACTCTCTATGGGCATACTGATTCAGTTTACAGGGCCGCCTGGGACAATACCGATTCACAAATTATGACTGCTAGTCGGGATGGAAAAGCTCGTATTTGGACAGTCAAAGTTGACGGAGAAGGAGGTTTAGTAGATTTAGTATGCTCTCTGGTTCATCGAAATATGACCCAATCTGAATGGGAACAATATATGGGATCTAATATTCCCTATCGCAAAACCTGCTCTCATATACAAGAATCGGTGCAAGACGCAGAACAGGTAGAACAAATGCCAATAGTAGTCTTCGACACACCTTCACCGACGCAAGAAAGTAAGCAGAACGAAGAAGAAATACAGTGGAGTTCAGAAACAGTTGTGCAAGTAGAAAATATGGCTCCTGATGGGTTTGTGACTTCAGTTGCCTTGAGCCCTGATAAACGATGGCTGGCTCTGGGAACTGACAAAGGCAATATATGGGTCTGGAGGTTGAGTCCTTTGGAGCTTGTAGCTCAAGTTGAGCAAGGCACATCGGTTGAGAGACTAGTTTTTAGTTTTGATGGACAATGGTTGGCTTCCAACGAAAAATGCAAATACCTTGCTGAGTGTTCTAATGCGGTGTATGTATGGGAAACAACTACAGGGAAAATGGTTGCTCAGATTGAAGATGTGACTGCCGCTATGCCAATCACTTTTGGACTAAACAAACGACAATTACTTCTTAGTAATTCCCCTTCAGCAGGTAGAGACATCCAGATTTGGAATCTCAACAAACAACCAGAATCAATTTATACAGAAAAGATGGAGTTGTGGGCACATAAAAATAAAACAATTGCTTTTAGTTTTGGAGATATTGTAAAAGTGTGGAGATTAGATGCCGATCAGACAATGTTCCAGGCGTCATTTGAGTCCAGGGTTTTAATACTAACTCTTAGTTCTGATGCTGAATGGCTTGCCTCTTTGGAGGAGTCAAACTCCTCAAGTAACAATGAATATGTGCTCAAAATATGGGATTTAAAAAATGAGAAGCTCGCTTCTCAGAGAAATATCCAGGGGTGGGTCTCAGCCTTAGAATTTAGCCCTAATGGTCAACAGATAGCGTTTGTGCATCGTGTAGATGCTATAAGTACGGCATTGACAGTGTGGCACATAACAACTGGACAAGATTGGACACAAGAACTAACGGGCGAGGTAGCAGTGTCAATAACTTTTCATCCAGATGGCCAAACGATCATTTCCGGTGCTTCGGAAACGCTCAGAATCTGGGATTCTCTTACTGGTAACGAGCTGGCTCGATTGAAGCACAGTGAGGATGTGTTTTCTGTAAGTTTTGTTACTGATCAACGTCTTGTGATAGTAGGTGAAATGGGAGAAGTGCAAATCTGGGATTATGAAACACTGCAACAACAAAATGCTTTGCAAACGGAGCTCCCAGTCCCTACAGAACCAATTGGGCGATCTATTTTATCTGTGGAATGGATAGAGCAAGGGAGTCAAATATTGTCGATTGCCTTTAATCCTATTGAAAACAAACTAGCCCTAAGTGGTGATAATGGAACCTTGGTATGGGATGTGATGGCTAATCACGAATTAGCAAGATTGGACGGTGGGAGTGTTTGGAGCACTGCATTTAGTTCCGATGGTAAAAAATTTGTTTCTTCAAGGCCTCCGAATCAAATTTATACATACGAAATGCAGAGTAATAAGATAATTGCCGAGATGATTCATGGATCGGGTGTTATGGCAGTTGCATTTAGCCCAGATGGACAAGAGGTGGCTTCAGGTGGAACCAATGGCATCGTAAAAATTTGGGATGCAAATAGTGGTCAGCAACTACACCATATGGATATGCAGCATCTACATTGGGTGCAGTCTTTGGTCTTTAGTCCTGACGGAAAATGGTTGGCATCCGCGGGTGACTTTGATGGTATTGCAATATGGGAAATACCTTCGCAGCGCCTAGAGAAACGTTTTCAAGGGGATGAAGATATCCTCTCTATAGCATTCAGTCCAGATGGGCAATTATTTGCATCTGCATCTAGTCAAGGTGTAGTCAAGGTTTATGATGGCCTGAATAATCGCGTACTGGTACAAATGCTTCATGATGAAGCCGTGAGAACCATTGCATTTAGTCCAGATGGCAGATGGTTCGCCTCTGGTACTGGTGGTCATCCTTATATTGGCCCTGGTGAGGTCCGTGTTTGGGAAGTCGGTACATGGAATGAAATAATTCGACAAGGGTTTGATAAACCAATCAATGCTGTAGCTTTTGATAATGATGGACGGCTGATAATTAGTAGAGGTATTGCGGTCCAAATTTGGGATTGGCAATCGGAAAACTCGACACGGTGACTTTGAATGAACAATCTATTCGGATCCTCGTGTATTCCAGGTTCTCTCATCACCTTCCGCCACCGCGAGTGGGTCATCCTCCCCTCCGAAAACCCTGACCTGCTCCTCCTGCGTCCTCTGAGCGGCAGCGAGCGCGAGATCGCGGGCGTCTACCTGCCGCTGGGCCTGGAAACGCCGAATCCGGCAACCTTCCCGCTGCCCGATCCTGCCCACGCCGGCGACTATGAATCCGCCCGGCTGCTCTGGGATGCGGCGCGGCTCACGCTGCGCTCCGGCGCGGGGCCGTTCCGCTGCCTGGGACGGCTCTCGGTGCGTCCGCGCCCCTACCAGCTCGTGCCGCTTCTGATGGCGTTGCGTCTCGATCCTGTGCGCCTGCTCATCGCCGACGACGTGGGCGTGGGCAAGACCATTGAGGCCGGCCTGATCGCCCGCGAGTTGCTGGATCGCGGCGAGGCGCGGCGGCTGGCCGTGATCTGCCCGCCCTACCTCTGCGATCAGTGGCAGCGCGAACTGGCGGAGAAGTTCCACCTTGAGGCCGTCGTCGTGCGCTCCGGCACGGCGACGCAGTTGGAGCGCGGCCTGCCCCGCCAGGATATGAGCATCTTCGAGTATTACCCGCACCTCATCGTCAGCGTGGACTACGCCAAGATGGAGCGGCGGCGGGCGGCTTTTTTGCTCCACTGCCCCGACCTGGTCATCGTAGACGAGGCGCACAGTTGCGCGCGCCCGGCGGGCCGTTCCGTGAGCCAGCAGCAGCGCCACGAACTGCTCGTGGACCTGGCGCAAAAGCCGGAACGGCATCTCCTGCTGCTCACCGCGACGCCCCACAGCGGGGTAGAGGCTTCCTTCCGCTCCCTGCTGGGCCTGCTCGACCCGCACTTTGAGCAATGGGACCTGGCCGCCTTGGCCGAAAAACAGCAGCGCGCCCTGGCGCAAGCCTTCGTCCAGCGCCGCCGCGCGGATGTCGTCCGCTGGTTGGGGGAAGAGACGCCTTTCCCGGAGCGCGCCTCCCAGGAAGTGGCGTACACCCTCACACCGGGCTACCGGCGCCTGTTCCAGGATGTGTACGCCTTCGCCCAGGAAATCGTGCGTTCCGGCGAGACCCTGAGCGGCTTCCGGCGGCGGGTGCGCTACTGGACGGCGTTGGCGCTGCTGCGCTGCGTGATGTCCAGCCCGGCGGCGGCGCAGACCGCGCTCGAAGCCCGCGCTGCGCGCCAGGAAGAGAGCCTGAGCGACGAAGACCAGGACGACGCGCTTTTTTCGCCCTACGTCTACGATGACCCGACGGGGGAAACTGCCATTGACCTCGCGCCGACCTACGTGGTGGAAGAGGGCGAGCGCGCCCTGGGCGACTCCGAGCGCCGCCGGCTGCGGGACTTCGCGCGCCAGGCGGGCGCCCTGCGCGGCGATCAGGACGCCAAACTCGTCGTCACCGCGGAGAAGGTCGCCGAATTGCTGGCGGCGGGCTACCACCCCATCGTCTACTGCCGCTACATCGCCACGGCGGAGTACGTGACAGCAGAATTGAAGCGGCGCCTGCAACCGCGCTGGTCCGACATCCACCTCATCGCCGTGACCGGCGCGCTGTCGGAAGACGAACGGCAGATGCGCGTGGCGGAACTGGCGCAGAGTCCGGCGCGCGTACTGGTCGCCACCGACTGCCTGAGCGAGGGAATCAACTTGCAGGAAGGCTTCGACGCGGTGCTGCACTACGACCTGCCGTGGAATCCCAACCGCCTGGAACAACGCGAGGGCCGGGTGGATCGTTACGGGCAGCGCGCGCCGCAAGTGCAGACAGTGCTGGTCTACGGGCAGGACAACGCGATTGACGGTGCGGTGCTGGACGTGCTGATCCGCAAGGCGGTAGAAATCCGCAAGACATTGGGCATCAGCGTGCCCGCGCCGGTCGAAAGCGAGAGCGTGATGGAAGCCGTGCTGCACTCGCTGTTCCTGCGGGGCAGCGCGGAGGCCGCCGTGCAACTCTCGCTCTTCGAGGCGGGGGACGCCGCGCTGGGCGATGTGCGCCGCCGGTGGGATGCGGCGGTGGAACGCGAACGGGAGAGTCGCACCCGCTTCGCGCAGCACGCGATCAAGCCGGAAGATGTGGCGCGAGAATTGGAAGAAACCGACGCCGTGTTGGGCGATCCGGGTACAGTAGAACGCTTCGTCCTCGCGGCCTGTCAACGACTGGGCGCGCCACTGCAAAAGCGTGGGGCAATTTGGCGATTGGATACGGCGCTGCTGCCGGAGCCGCTGCGCGAGCGACCGGGCGGGCCGGTCGGCATCGCTGCCGAGTGGCGCATCGCCTTCACCAGCCCCGCCCCGGAGGGCGCAGTCTACGTGGGGCGGAATCACGAGCTGACGGCGAGTCTGGCGGAGACCTTGTTTGATGCGGCCCTGAGTGGCGCAGAAAACACTCCTACTGCGCGCTGCGCCACCATGCGCACGGACGTAGTATCACAACGCACGACCCTGTTGCTCCTGCGCATTCGATACTTGCTCAAAGATCGCGCCCCCACGCCCACTCTGGCGGAAGAATGTCTCGTTTGCGCCTTCCAGGGCCGCCCGGAGACTGTGATGTGGCTCAGTGAAGCCGAGGCTCTGCGCCTGTTGACAGAAGCCCGACCGGTTGCCAACGTCACTCCGGCAGAACGGGAGCGTTGGCTGGGGGATGCGCTGGCCTGGCTTGAGCTGCTTACGCCCGATCTCGCCCAGATTGCCGGGGACCGTGCTGCCCGGTTAGGGGACGCGCACCGGCGCGTGCGGCGGCTGACGAAAGAGGGCCGGCTCGCGGTGGAGCCGGTGCTGCCGGTGGATTGGCTGGGGGTGTATGTGTTGATGCCGATGCCAAAGGGTATCGGATAAGTTTATATCATTCAGGAGGATTGCAATGGCAGACGAAATCGTGTTGGATTTGGGGGAGTACGGCAAGATTCTGGTGGAATCTGCTGAAACACAAACCAAAGGCGGTTTAGCCCCTGTAAGTCGTAGTGAGAAAGGAAAACTTGCGCTTGTTGCTGGTAAGTTATTGCGCATGCCACTGACTGGTCTGGGCAAGTTCTTTATGGCCACATTGCCGGCACCCAGCGACAAAGACCTTTACGAGGTGGATGAATTCACCGTTGAGTTTGCGATGGGGATTGAAGGGGAGGGCAGTTTATCCATTGGTGGGGAAGGCGGTGTCAACGTAGGAACAAAAGCAACTGCCAATGCAGAAGCGGTAGCCAAGATAACGCCTAATGGGGCGTTCAAATGTACATACACCTGGAAGCGGAAGAAAGCCGAGGAGGAGAAAAAACAGGGGGGCTAGGTTTTGTGCCCCGGTATGCCTTACCATGCCGGGGCGTTTGAGAGTTTTCAAGAGGTGATGAATGGCGGATTCTATGCTGGAAGGGATTGTCCGTATTGCTAGCGGTACCGGCTTCGTCGTGACTGAGGATGCTCTTGTCGTCACTTGCGCTCATGTAGTAGAGGGCCTGCAAGTTGGCGACGAGACGCAGGTCGCCTTCCATGCCACTGGCGAGATAGTCACTGCGCGCCTTGAGATACTCGGCGAGACTGAGGATGTCGCTATCCTGCGCCTGGATGAGCCATTGCCGGAAGTAATCAAACCGCTACAGTTAGGCAGCTCCATGACGGCCAAAGACCGCACCTTCGATACCTTTGGCTTTCCCAATGCCAAACCCATCGAAGGCATGGCAGGCAAGTGCGAGGTCGTCGGCGAGACGACACAGAACAGCTTTTCGGTCTTGCAACTCCGCGCTAGTGAAATTACCGCTGGTTACAGCGGGGCGCCGGTGTGGGATGCTCGCTTGTGCGTGGTCATCGGCATGGTGACCAGCGTTGCAATACAGGATGCACTGGGCAAGCAGCAGGAGACGGCATTTGCCATCCCTGTCGAGACGTTGCGCGATGTTTGCCCCGAATTGCGCATTCAAAACACCTGCCCCTATCGCGGTCTAGCCGCCTTCACTGAAGCCGATGCTGCGTTCTTCTTTGGGCGCGAGTCGCTCATCACGGAATTATCTGACAAAGTACGCCGCCAGCGTTTCGTTGCTGTCGTCGGGCCATCCGGCAGCGGCAAATCCTCGGTGGTGCAGGCTGGCCTGCTCCCCAAGCTGCCAAGGAATTGGCAGGTCATCAAACTGCGCCCC
>Ga0116144_10003224_pt1 | contig 16585 bp, 9 predicted proteins | sample AD_UKC035_MetaG_FD_89746 | JGI IMG/M metagenome (GOLD analysis project Ga0116144, IMG submission 89746) | Active sludge microbial communities of municipal wastewater-treating anaerobic digesters from USA - AD_UKC035_MetaG | ecosystem: Engineered > Bioreactor > Anaerobic > Digestate | place: USA...
CCGGGCATAGTCCCTGTACCTGGGATCCGGTTGATCGGGCAGGTCGTACCATTTCCATAAAGAGGAACCGGCGTATCCTCGCTCAATGGTCCCGTTGGGATTGTCCCAGTGATTGAGGAGCCGCAACTTGATCTTTGGGCTCGATTCCAGATGAAGGGCATGGAGGGGCCTCGCCTGTTGAAGGTAGGCCAGCAACGCAAAGCTGCCATACAACAGGCCCCGGTCGGTCAGGGCCTCTATCCGGATATTACTTTTATCCTTCACCACTCGGTATCCCTCTTCATGATTGATCACTCCTCCCGGTGGCGAGAGGCTGAGGATGATTTGAGCTGAACTTGCAGGCTTGTTCGTAGAGTTTATGGCCTTTCCCAATAATCCCATAAGGCCGGTGGTCAGTTCACGGACCGCACTCGCTGTAAGGGCTGTTTCAGCCGCCTGCAACCGGATGGAACGGATCCCGGACCGGTACATTTTTAACAATGCAGGGTCTTCGATCAGATCGTATTTCAACCAAAGGCGGTACCCGTCGTCCGCATAGCCTGCTGCTTGCATGACCAGGGAAAAAATAAAAAAAGACAAATATTTCATGCTGGGATCGTTGAAATTTGGAAAACCTGGATTAGGGCGGGCAAACGAATTTAAAAGGAATCGGCGATATCGGAAAATACGCCGGGGATATTTTGGCAAAAGCTGCCTGCGAAAAAAGGAAGATACGCCGGAAACGAATTCAATCAGCTTTCGGCCACCGGTTCTTTTTCCTTGACCAATCGCCGGAGATTAATGTTTTCAATCGGATGGAAGACGAGAGGGATGCTTTCGATTTCAACATCGCTCTTATCCAGGCCAAAAGCGTTTTCATCCTTCAGGCCGAGGTTTTTAAGGAAGAAAAAGCCGTTCAGCAGGATCCCTTCGCGGAAAGAAAACACGTTTTCCACGGAAATGTATTTCTCAATGACAATGAATTTAAAATCGGGATCGGTATTGTAACGGGTCGATCCGTCGGGCCGGATATGCAGGTTGAGTTCCTGGTTGTTGACCAGGTCACGGACAATTTGTTTGAAATAGAGTTCTGTGAGGGGTTGGATCCTGAATCCGATATTGATATTGATTTTAATCACTTTGTCATCGAGCAGTTCATGAATATCGTATTCAAGGGTATAGGGGCTGGTGGTGCGGTGCAGGTGGAGAAACCAATAGACATCCGCTCTTTTGGGCTTTTTGGCAAAAATCGAATTCATGATCTTCAATTCAATTTCCTGGATCGTATTGGCTTTGGTCAGGTAGATCAGATGGGTGGCAAATTTAGATATGGTGCGGTCCTCGCTCAGGTCTTTCAGGGACTGGTTGTAATCTTCCAGGTTGACCCACCGGGTCAGCTGATTGCTGATCTTTCGGCCGAAATAAATGATGTACATGATCGCAAAAAACACGCTCCCGATGACCACGGTGATAAAACCCCCTTCGGGAAACTTCCTCAGATTGGCCGCGAAAAACGAAAGTTCAATCAGGCCGAAAAACCCGATCACCAGGAATACGGCGATCTTGTTCCATTTAAGCCTGTACAATAAAAAATTGTTGAGCAGGGTGGTGGTCATCATCATGGCTATGGTAATCGCCAGTCCGTAGGCCGCTTCCATCTTGGAAGAAGATTGAAAATACAGCACGACCAGCATGCACCCTATCCAGAGCAAAAGATTGACACTGGGCACATAGATCTGGCCTTTGGTTTCGGAGGGTTGCCGTGTGGCCACACGGGGCCAGAAATTCAGGTTGACCGCTTCACTCACCAGGGTATAAGATCCGCTGATTACCGCCTGGGATGCGATGATGGCAGCTGCTGTAGCGATCACGATGCCCACCATTACGAACCAGGCCGGCATCAACTGGTAAAAGGGATTTCTTCCATCCAGGCCGGTGTCCAGATGTTGCATCGCCCAGGCGGCCTGCCCGAGATAATTGAACACCAGGCAGGTTTTAACGAATACCCAGGTGATCCGGATATTTTTGATGCCGCAATGCCCGAGATCGAAATACAGGGCTTCCGCGCCGGTAGTGGCCAGGAATACAGCACCAAGGATCCAGAAACCGCCTGGATATTTGCTCAGAAGCTGGTAAGCGTACCACGGATGGAGGCTCCTGAGTATATCCGGATGCTGAACGACCTGTGCCAATCCCAGGGTCAGCAACATGGTAAACCAAACCAGCATGACCGGGCCGAACAACGACCCCACTTTCTGCGTGCCAAACCGCTGGAAAAAGAAAAAAACGCTAATCAGGAAAATCACGATCGGGATGATCGGGATATGTTGCAGCCCCGGTATGGCTTCCAGTCCTTCCACTGCGGACATGATCGAGATGGGCGGGGTGATGATGCCGTCGGCAAGCAGGGCCGCCGCTCCGATCATCGTCGGGATCACCAGTTTTTTACCAAAGCGCCGGACCAGGGTATAAAGGGAAAAAATGCCCCCTTCCCCATCGTTATCCGCCCTCAGGGTCAGCCAGATGTATTTAATGGAGGTCTGGATAACCAGGGTCCAGAAAATGCAGGACACCCCTCCGTACACCAGCATTTTTTCTATGACGTGTTCGCCCAGGATGGCTTTAAAAGCATATAAAGGACTGGTCCCGATATCTCCGTAAATGATTCCCAGGGCGATCAGCAGGGTGCCGGCCGTCACCTTATCTTTTGGAATGCGCATGGTAACCAATTAAAGCAGGAAAGTTGAAAAACAGGGGTTCATTTGAATCCAGGGGTCTAAAGATAATGCATGAGAAATAGTTTTCATGTGAAAAACCGGGATAACCGGATCCTAGTGAAAGGATTGACCTCATGGCCGGCGAAAATAATCACTCTGAATAAAATCGCGGAATGATTTCAGGAAATAGAATTCGAAATTAATAAATATCCTGCGGGGTCCTATCTGATCCCCACCGGTCTCCCCGGAGAGCCCGTTGCCCCTTTAAACCGGATAGGAGTAAAAATGAATAAGAACTGGTAGGCTTTGTCTTCGGACATCTCCTTGAAATTCATCCATTCGAGATTGAAGACCCCCTGTTTCATGGTCAGCTCGGTATGAACGTTAAAGACTGTGCCGTCGAGGATGGCATCGGAACCCACCATGCTGGGTTTTTGGTCGATGAGCCACCGGACTACATCCATATTTATTTTCGGCCGTTTGCCGGCATGGGTTGCCTCGGGTCCGGGCCAATGCCTCCACCAGCCGAAATTAAAAAATAGGGCGTCCCCCGGCTGAATCCAGGATTCCGCGATCCCCTGCCGGGCCAGGGCCGACCGGACCTCAGCCAGGCTCAATTCGAGAGAATCGGGCACGGTGGATACCCCTCTCAATCCGGCGATGTCGATCAGGAGTCCCCGGGTGATGATGGGCTTGATGTGTTCGATACCCAGTTTGAGCAGGCCATAAGGATTACGCATATCCTCCTTGGTGAAACCGTTGTAAAAAACCTCCGTGACAGACCCGTCGGATCTTGGCATCTGCATTCCCACGTGGCCCAGGCCGTCAAACTGGGTCCCCACCTGGCCGATTTCGGCTGATAAAAATTCATCGTTAAACACAACTTTTTCTTCCCCGATCGGGCCATGGGTGGGGAAGGAAGGGATCACGAGTTTATAGGTCCGGTTGCCCGTGGGCATGGTGTTTTCATACACCTGCCCCATTTCATAGGTCTTTCCCGTCCGGACCAGGCTAACGGCCTGGAGTATTTTTTCGGGCGTGATCCAGTTGGAAGCCCCTGCCTGGTCACCGGCGCCCCATTGCGGATGCGGCCACCAGGGTTTTACCGCCTGCGCCTGGACGTGGATGGGGATTGTTATACAGTAAACGCCCAGCAGAAGAGATAAAAGAAGGATTGATTGATATTTCATATTCCTCGTATTTAAATATGAATTTAAAATTTTCACCATTCGATTTTCCGGAATCTCCGAATAATGTAAAAATTGGATAAATCGCTATTCCCTGTCGAATGCGTTTTAAAATACCAGTGTGAAGCCAAAGGCAGGGATGAAGTCTTCCTCGACTTTTCCGAAAATCCCAAGCTAAGTGCATGAAACCATTTAACCCGAACGGGCAATAGGCTTTCTATTAGGTGATTTGGGTTTTAACAAGACCATTTACAGACTTGCCCGCACCACCTAGGTTTTGTTCTTTGTGTCTCCTATATAACTAAATGCCAAACAATTGGTAATCTGTAATTTATATAAATAAGACTTTGGTGGAGAAATTTAAATTTCCAATTACGAAGAAGGCTTCTTATACCAGCCATTTACCAAAGTTATCTCTCCTGACGTTGCAGTTCACCCAACTGCCTCAAACTTCGCGGGAGATATAAAGCTTCACCCAAACCTGAGGCAGGCTGTGTCCGGATATTCCATCCCGTAGGGATTTCATACGGGTAGCATAAAATTTTAGATTTTGATATCGTCCCGGATGGGACGAAATGACCTGCCCTTTTGATCTACCCATTTGACGTGCCTAAAGACACAATGTTGGAGGGCAATTTTTGCAAAACGATATCATATATGTCTTCTGGGCTGAAGTCCGAATTGGGGGACCGAAGCTAAGCTACATCCAAGGGGTCTACCGAACGGGTGGGATGGGCCGAAGCCAAGCTTCGTCCGAACAGAAGTGATTTGGGATTTAACACGACTATTTACAGACATGCGCACACAGATTGTGTTCTTTGCGTCGTTGTGGGAAAAACGAATGGCTAAGCTCCGTGGGAACCGGTCAGATCCGGCGAAGCACCTCGGCCCCCATCTTTTCCGTCCCCAGTATTTTCTCCGGTGGCGTGTCCGGCCCGGCAATATCCCGGGTGCGCCAACCTGCCTTTAAAACCTCGTCCACCGCTCGGACCACGGCTTCCGCTTCCGGTTTGAGATTAAAGGATATTTCGAGCATGAGGGCGGCCGATAAGATGGATGCCAGGGGATTGGCCACCCCTTTTCCGGTGATGTCGTGCGCCGAACCATGTATGGGTTCATACACCCCGGTGCCATCCCCGATGGAAGCCGAGGCCAGCATGCCCATGGATCCTGCGATCTGGGAAGCTTCATCCGTAAGAATATCCCCGAAGAGATTGGCGGTCACCACCACATCGTAGCGTCGAGGATCCTTGATCAGCATCATGGCCATGGAATCGACAAACTGGTGTTCCACCTGGATGTCCGGGTATTCCGTCGCGACCTGCTGCACCACTTCCCGCCAAAGCCGGCTGGTCTCCAGTACATTGGCCTTATCCACCGAACAAAGTTTTTTCTTTCGGGCACGGGCTGCATCAAAAGCTTTGCGGGCGATGCGATCCACTTCGTACCGGCTATACTGAGCGAGGTCATAAGCGGTATCCCCGTTGTCCTTTCTTCCTTTTTCACCAAAATAAATATCCCCGGTGAGTTCCCGGAAAAACAAGATGTCGGATCCGCGAAGGATTTCGGGTTTGATGCTGGAAGCGCCCAGGAGGTCATCAAACAGTTTGATCGGGCGTAGATTGGCATAGAGCCCCAGTTCCTTTCGCATCTTCAGCAAGCCCTGTTCCGGCCTGACTTTGGCCGTGGGATCATTGTCATATTTCGGATGGCCGACCGCGCCAAACAACACGGCATCGGAAGCCCGCATTTTAGCCAGGGTTTCATCGGGCAACGGATTGCCGGTGGCTTCAATAGCCGCATGACCCATCAGGGCGGCGTCATAGGTAAACCGGTGGCCAAATTTTTCCGCAATTTTATCCAACACGTTTTTTCCGGCAGTGGTGACTTCCTGGCCAATGCCATCGCCGGGTACAATGAGAATGTGTTTTTCCGCCATGGGGTATTTCTTTCGGTATCGTTTTTAAAGGGCTGCAAAATACAAGGATTTGACCAGCTTTCAAGTCCTGGCCGGTATCCCAGCCCCCCCTTATTCCAGGTGGAAATACCGGGGATTTGTGTCCCCGGAAGGCGTTTTTCCCATTCTTCCTATATTTGCCGCCTTTCAAACCGCTTTTGACATGAGTTTTAACAATTACAAAGTACCCTATACGCCCGGGGCCCTTTATTCCAGCAAAGTGGCTTATTTCTCCATGGAATTTGCCATTCACCAGGCCCTCAAAATTTACAGCGGGGGCCTCGGCTTTTTGGCAGGATCGCATATGCGGAGCGCTTATGAATTAAAACAAAACCTGATCGGCATCGGCATCCTCTGGAAATACGGGTATTATGACCAGGCCCGCAACCAGGACCAGACTCTTCAGCCGGTCTGGTATGAAAAGAACTATTACTTCCTGGAAGACACGAACATCAAATTCCAGATCACCATCCACGGCGCCCCGGTATGGGTCAAAGCCTGGTACCTCTCCCCTTATATTTTCCGGACCGCTCCGGTATTTTTTCTGAGTACAGACCTTCCCGAGAACGACTACATCTCCCAGACCATCTGCCACCGCCTTTATGATGCCAACCCCTCGACCAAACTGGCTCAGTTTATCCTCCTGGGCGTGGGCGGCGCCACCTTGCTGGACCACCTGGGCTTCAATCCGGATTTTTATCACCTCAACGAAGCGCACGCGGCCAGCGCCATATTCCACCTGATGAAAAAGCTGAAGTCAAAAGAAGAAATTAAAAAGAAACTGGTGTTCACCACCCACACTCCTGAAGAAGCCGGCAATGAAAAGCACGATATCTACCTCTGTGAAAGAATGTCTTATTTCGGGGACCTTTCCCTCGACGAGGTGCGGGAACTGACGGGCATTCACGACGAAGTATTTAATCATTCCCTCGTGGCCCTTCGTTTTGCCAAGGTGGCCAATGCCGTAAGCCAGCTCCACGGTAAGGTGAGCCGTAAAATGTGGGCCCCCTACGAGGACATCTGTGAAATCAAATCCATCACCAATGCCCAGAATTACAACTACTGGGCCGATAAAAAACTTTATGCCGCCATGGAGGAAGAAGACCACGGCAGTTTTGACGAACGCAAACGGTATCTTCAAAAGCGGAGCTTCGACAACGTCAGTGACCAGTGCGGAAAACTTTACGACCCGGATGTGCTCACCCTGGTTTGGGCGCGCCGCTTTGCCAATTACAAGCGGCCCGATCTACTGACCCAGGACATGGACCGGTTTGAAGCCCTGATTTCGAGCAAAAAATACCCGATCCAGATCATCTGGGCGGGGAAGCCCTATCCCCAGGATTACGCCGCGATCAGCACCTTCAACAACCTGGTCAACCTGAGTAAAAAATACAAAAACCTGGCCGTCCTCACCGGATATGAACTGAACCTGAGTAAAAGGCTCAAGCAAGCGGCCGACGTGTGGCTCAATACCCCCCGGGTGCCCCGGGAAGCCAGCGGAACCAGCGGCATGACCGCGGCCATGAGCGGCGCGGTGAATTTCAGCACCTTCGACGGGTGGATCTGCGAATTTGCCGAACATGGTAAAAACAGTTTTATTGTTCCGCCCGGTGAATATGAAAATATGAAAGTGCATGAGCAGGATATGTACGACATGGAAAAAATATTTGACATCCTGGAATCGGAGATCCTGCCCGCCTTTTACGACCGGCCCCATGACTGGAGGGCCATTCAATACCAGGGCATGAAAGACGTGCGTTACCGCTTCGAAAGCAAACGCATGGCCGACGAGTATTACCGGATCATGTATCAATAACCGGAGACCGGAAGGCCAGGGGTGTAACTTCTTGGACAACCCCACCGTTTTACCGGAGGATCCCCGAAATATGCGGATCTTTGCCTTACGAATTAATAGGACCTGATTTGATCCAGATTTTATTTATCCTGTTGACCCGGTTCTTCACCGCACCTGCGCAGGATCAGGATTTTGTCCCCCGAAACCTGGACACGATCTATTCCCCGGATATCGCTACGGTACGCTGTCATGTAGCGGGCCTGCCACTCAGTTTGCCCGTTCTCGAACTGGACGGGGGCTCCACCCTGAGTATTTCCTTCGACGACCTGCGCAGCGGTGCCCACCGGTACAAGTACGAGGTCATCCACATGGACATGAACTGGAAGAAGGACGAACTGGAAGAATACGACTACATCGACGGCTTCAACCGGTCTGAGATCCGGAACTATGCCTATTCCACCAACCGGAACCTGGATTATACCCATTATCGTTTCGAATTGCCCAACAACGACCTCCGCCTGAAGATCTCTGGCAACTACCTGCTGCATGTCTATGAAGAATTGCGCAGGGGGCAGCGCACCTACCTGTTTACCCGGCGCATCCTCGTCGTGGAGCCCAAAGTGAAAGTCAATACCTATTTTGTCCGGCCTACCGATGGCCTGAAATACCGGACCCACCAGGAAATGGATTTTGAGATTTCCGTGAAGGGATTCCAGGTTTACAATTCAAGGCAGGAGATCACCTGCGCCGTGATGCAAAACGGCCGCTGGGCCACCGCCATTGAAGGCCTCAAACAGAACCGCGACAAGCCCGAGCATCTCGTTTTTGACTATATCGACAAGGTCAGTTTTCCCGCGGGCAAGGACTTCCGTTTTTTTGATACCCGGTCCCTGGAATTCAGGACCCGCTTCGTAAAAAAGATCACTGAAAACCAAAACGAGATCATCGTCACCCTTTTTGACGACAAGACCCGCGAATTTTTCAATTTTGTAGACGAAAGGGATGCCAATGGAAATTTCCTGATTGACAACCAGGACCGGCCCAATGCCAACCTCTCCGCCGAATACGTTTGGGTGGATTTTACCTTAAAAAGTCCTGAGTTTTTTGACCAGAAAGTTTACCTGATGGGGGCTTTTACCGATTGGCAATGCAAAGAGCCCTATCTCATGAAGTACGATGCGGAAAGCCAGGCCTATCTCGGCTCGGCCCTGCTCAAACAGGGATATTATAATTATGGCTATGTGGTCATGGGCAAAGGAGGGGATTTCAGCGCTTCACCGGTGGACGGGGATTGGTATGAAACCGAAAACGAATACCAGGTCCTGGTATATTACCGGCCCTTCGGGGCAAGGTACGACCGCCTGATCGCCTTTCACACCACACGACCCTAACTGCAGTCCCAGGTGGCTTTCACCTGGCGCTAGCTCGCGCGACAGCGGGTGGAAGCCACCTTGACTTTCATCTGGCACCAGCCCATGCGGAAGCAGGTGGAAGCCATCTTGGCTTTCACCTAGCGCCAGCCCGCGCGACAGCAGGTGGAAGCCAATTAAACTTCCCCTAGCGCCAGCCCGCGCGGCAGCTGCTGGCAGCCGCCCTTGGCTTTCACCTGGCGTCCGCCCGCGCGACAGCAGGTGGAAGCCAATTAAACTTCATCTAGCGCCAGCCCGCGCGGCAGCTGCTGGCAGCCGCCCTTGGCTTTCACCTGGCGTCCGCCCGCGCGGAAGCGGGTGGAAGCCGCCTTGGCTTTCACCTAAGGCTAGCCCCTGCGGAAGAAGGTGGAAGCCAATTAAACTTTCCCCTAGCGCCAGCCCGCGCTGAAGCTGCTGGCAGCCGCCTTGGCTTTCACCTAGCGCCAGCCCGTGTGGAAGCGGGTGGAAGCCAATTAAACCTCACCTGGCGCTAGCTCGTGCGACAGCGGGTGGAAGCTACCTTGGCTTTCACCTAGCGTCAGCCCGTGCGGAAGCGGGTGGAAGCCAATTAAACTTTCAAGTGATTTCAGTACCCCATTACCCAGCCTTCCATTTTACATATTCCAACCGGATATCTTCCGCGGATACGAATGGTTTGTAGATCAGCCTGGCTTTAAAAGAATAGCGTTTCCCGGCCTTTGGCTCCGGGATGATGTACTGAAAGTCCCAGGCCGGATTGGCTGGACCGCCCCCGGTAGGAGACTGGGAAAACCGGATGATTTCTTTTGAATCAAAGAGTTGGGCAAAAACCATTTTCCTGCACAGGCCAAAATAAAACGGTTGAACAAACCGGAATCTGGAAAAATGGCTGGCCAGGGAAGCGTTAAAATTCCCTGCAAAAAAAAGTTGGTGGTCGTCCTTCCGGCCCCGGTGCGTGCTGTTTACCCCATGCGTTTCCGAATAGGTGTTGATCCAGCTTTCACCCTTGGAAAGGCTGCCTGTGGACAGGAAATATATTTTTTTATCCTCCGGTGCCTGTATGTATGATGCCCAGAACAATCCGGCATAGCCATGCCTGAAAAAGGATAGGTCATTCAGCTGGCAGGTAAAACGAATATCAATATAATGAGGAGGCACCAGCTTAAATGCGGTGAGCGATTCCACCCTGGAAATGGGGGTCGGCGTTTGATATAACAAAACTTCCGAATCACTTTTTCGGTACAAAGTCATGGGATGCCTGCGTAGTTCGAACAAGGAGATAAGGCTGTCACCACCAAAAATATGCTCTAAGTTGAAGCCTGCATACTGGGGCACAAAGAAGGTCGAATCGTCCAGCCGGTGCTGCAGGGAGGCCAGTCCGTTGTAACCCGCCCTGTGAAACGGAGGAATTGCCGAATTATCCACAAATCCGGCAGTCAGATCTCCCATGGAAATTTTAAAACTTGAAGCCATTTCAGGTCCTGAAGGATCCAGGGTCCGGCCGTGTTTCAGGCTGCATGAACCTGCAATCCAGAGAGCCAAAAGGCATATATTCCTATGACTCTGAAAGAAACACATATTAAAGAAATTTTCTGATTGAAGATAAGGTACCGGCCTGAAGTACCTGGATTTATTTTAACCATGGCTCCCCGGGCCAGGGAGGCTCCCATCCGAAGCCTGAAATGGGCGTACTTTTGCACCCTGGTAAGAGGGTAAGGTGAGGGAATCAGCCGGCCTGCTCCCGGGTCCAAAATGGATCGGGTCAGGAACAGCCGGTTCATCGATAGTCTGGACGGTTTAATAGAAAAAATGAAACAACTTCCTGATTTTCATATAATCTTGTTTGTTCAATTTTAAAAAGTTTTGGCGTGAAAAATATTCTTTTAATCCTGGTTCTGACCGTGGCTGCAGGATACAGGCTGGTGGCTCAAAACCCCTGGTCTCTGGAGCGCTGCGTCAATCATGCCCGGGACAACAGCATTGCCATCAAACAATCCAGGCTCGGTATCGAGCGGGCCCAGGTGAGCGCTGAACAAGCCCTGCATAACCGGTATCCGCGGTTGAATGCCTCACTCAATTATGGTCTCAATTTCGGCCGCACCATTGACCCGGTCACCAACGATTTTGAAACCCAGTCCATCACGACCAACAGCCTCGGTCTCAATGCCGGTATGGTCCTGTTCAACGGCGGTTCGGTGAGAAATACCATCAGCCAGTCCAGAATCAATGTTCAGAGCGCCACCCTGGATGCCCAGCAATTTTCCGATGATCTGGCCCTCAATGTGGTCCAGTATTACCTGGCCATTTTGTTTGCGGAAGACCGGCTGGTCAATGCCCGCCTTCAACTGGAAACCACCACCCAGCAACTCGACCAGATGGACCGGATGATTGCCGTAGGCACCCGGCCGGAGGGAGACCGTTTGGAAATCGTCGCCCAGCAGGCCAGGGATGAACAAAGCATTGCCACCATTGAAAACACCGTCAATACCAATAAGCTTTTACTCAAACAGCTCCTGCGATTGACGATTGACGAACCGTTTGACATCGCCCGCCCACCCGATGATGCCCTGCAACCTTCCATCATTTCAGAAAACCTGGTCGCTGTGTACAATCACGCGCTGAACAACCGGGCGGATATCCGTTCGGGGGATTTTAAAGTGCAGAGCGCCGAATATGGAATCAAACTGGCCAAGGCTAATTATTTGCCTACAATCTCCATTGGTGGCAACCTGAATTCCCTGTTTTCAAGCCTGGGGCGGCGCATCACCGGGTACAACGACATCAATGTACCCCAGGAAATCATCTTCAATGGCCAGTCTGCGACCATAGAAATCCCGACCACGGTACCCCTCACGGGAAAGAACCCCTATTTCTCCCAATTGAATGAAAACATCGGATACGGCGTTGGCCTGGGGCTGTCCATCCCGATCTATAACAATTATTCGGCCAAAGCCCAGGTACGCCAGGCTGAAATCGCCGTGGAGGCCGCCAAGCTCGAAGCCGACCAAACCAAAGAAACCCTGAAAAACAATATCCAGACGGCTCTGAATGAACTCAGGGCCACCGCCAATACCTACGAAGTATCCAAAAGAGCCACCGCCGCCTCCCGCCTGGCTTATGACAATACTAAAATCAAATTTGACCTGGGCTCCGCCAACACTTTTGAATTGCTCAGCTCCAAAAACCGCCTGGACATCGCAGTCACCGAAGAACTGCTTTCCCGGTACGATTATATTTTCAGGAGTAAGGTGGTGGATTATTATCTTGGAAGGCCCATCCGGCTCAATTAATATTGAAAATCATTCACTCAATCACATTTAAACAGAAGCAGGAATATGGAACCGCGTACCTCAAAAGGGAAGAAAAAAGGAAACCAATGGTTGATATGGGCGCTGCTGGCCTTGTTTGTGGCTTTGATGGCCTTTGCCTATTTTAAAAATAAAAAGAAACCCAAGGGGGAGAAGGTCACCACTGAAAAAGTGGGCCGCCGGACCATCCGGGAAACCGTGTCGGCCAGCGGTAAAATTTTCCCTGAAAAGGAGATCAAGATCAGCTCGGACGTCTCCGGTGAAATCGTGGAACTGGAAGTAAGGGAAGGGGACAGCATCCGGGCGGGCCAGTTGCTGGCCAGGATCAATCCGGATACCTATGAATCCGCCGTGGAAAGGGGAAACGCTTCCCTCAATAATGCCCGCAGCCAGGTTTCCATCAGCCAGGCCCAGGTGGATGCCGCCAAGGCCCAGATCGAACAGATCGAAGCCAACCTGGCCAACGCAACGAAAATTCATAACCGGAATATTGAACTCCGGAAACAGGGAGTGATTTCCCAGGCCGATTTTGACGCTTCCCTCGCCAATGTCCACGCCCTGGAAGCCAATCTCAAATCCGCTAAATCCAACCTCAACAGTTCCATCCAGGGTACCCGGGCCGCTGAATTTACGGTCAAGAGCGCCGAAGCCGGGCTTAAAGAATTGAGGACTTCCCTTTCCCGCACCTCGATCTATGCTCCTTCTTCCGGGATCATTTCCAAACTGAATGTGGAGGAAGGAGAAAGGGTGGTGGGTACCATCCAGATGGCAGGTACCGAAATGATGCGCATCGCCAACCTCAACCAGATGGAAGTCCAGGTGGACGTTTCAGAAAACGACATCCTCCGGGTTAGACTGGGCGACACCGCTGAAATCGAAGTGGATGCCTACCTGGACCGCGTGTTCAAAGGTTATGTCACAGAAATAGCCAATTCCGCTTCCAATACCGGAACCACCACCATCCAGACCCTGAGTTCCGACCAGGTGACCAATTTTGTGGTTAAGATCCGCATCCTGGAGGAAACCTATGCCGACATGATGACCGGGGGGCGCTTTCCATTCCGGCCGGGCATGTCCGCCGCCGTGGAAATATTTACCAACACCAAGGAAGACATCCTCTGTGTGCCAATCGCCGCAGTGACCACCCGGGAGGATGAAAACAAAGATTCCCTGGTTGCACGCCAAAGAGCCTTCGAATTCAAAGAATACGTCTTTGTTTACAGCTCTGATACCGCCAAAATGGTCCGCGTGAGGTCCGGCATACAGGATGATAATTATATTGAGGTCCTGGAGGGGCTGGAAGGGGGTGAGGAAGTCATCACCGGCCCCTATGCCACTGTGAGCCGTAAGCTCAAGTCAGGCATGAAACTTCAGCGTGAAGAAAAGAAAGAGGAATCAAAGAAAAACGGGGCCAGCGTCTCTGTGACCGTAGATTAGTCTGAATCCCTCCCTTTTTCCTTATTGTCTTATGCATTAATTTTGCAAAATTCAAGGATCCACCTCAAGCATGAAGGCTTATGGAACAAGCACTCATCATTTTCATTAAAAACCCGGTCGCGGGCAAGGTCAAAACACGAATAGCTTCAGAATCAGGGGATTCCGCTGCCCTGGACATTTATAAAAGCCTGATGGAACATACCCGGCTGATGAGCCTCAAGGTCGATGCCACCCGGATGCTCTTTTATTCCGACCGGGTGGAGCGGAACGACAGCTGGCCGGAAAAAAAATTCAGCAAAAACGTCCAACTTGGGGAAGACCTGGGCACCCGGATGCTGAATGCTGTCAAACAAGCCTCCGAATACGATAAAAAAATCCTCATCGGCAGCGACTGCCCGGGCATCACCCCGCAAATCATCGAACAGGCCTATACCTACCTGGATTTTCACGATGTAGTCATCGGGCCAACCTATGACGGAGGCTATTATCTCATCGGCATGAATCAGATCGTCCCGGAACTCTTCCAGCACATCCCCTGGAGCACCGACCAGGTCCTGGCCGAAACCATCAAAGTCCTCCAGCAAAAAAGGTTGCTGTATAAAATGCTGCCCACCCTCCGGGATATTGATACCTTGGAGGACTGGGAAGCCGAGAAGAACAAGCTGGTCCGGGAGCAGACGATATAGCGTCTCCGCACCCTCCAACCTTTCGCCTGATTTCACAGAAGAAGGGGTCTGTATTAATGGTACGCGCGGAGTTTACAGGGTCGACGGAGAAGTTTCTTTTCAAAATTTATTCTTCTGTGTCTTTGTGGGAGATATTGAGCTTCACCCAAACATGGGGCAGGCTGTGTCGGGACACTAGATCCTGTATGGATTTCGTACGGGTAGCATAAAATTTTAAGATTAAATATCGTCCCGGATGGGACGAAATAACCTTATTCGTATGACGTGCCTAAAGGCTCCATTTGAGATCGCGATTTATACGAAACTATATCATTATATGTTTTCTGAGCCGAAGTCCGAATGGAGGGATGGGCCGAAGCTAAGCGTCGTCCTAACATGGGTGCCTGTTGTGTCGTTGTGTGCAACATCGCCGCGTCGTTGTGGAAATTAACCCGTACCCTTTGTGTCGTTGTGGGACCATCGCCGCGTCGTCGTGGGGAAAACTTTTGTGCCCTTCGCTTCGCTGTGTCGTTGTGGGCAACCCATAGTGCCCTTGTGGGAAACCTCTCAAGCATCGAAGATGCTCGACGTTTTTAATACTCATTCAAAGTAAAACCCCGGCTTCGGAGAAGCCCAACATTCGTCGAACATCTACGATACAAGACCTCACCGAACCCCTACCAAAACGATGACCACCCCAACCGACTATATCGAAAAAAATAATGGCCTTTTAATTGAGACTTCGATTGTTGAGCTTCTCCGAAGCCCTTGTTTTGTTCTTATTTTTTACCAAAAACGTCATGCATCTCCGATGCCGGAAGAAACCGGGGGAATCAAATCCTTGCTCATAAATGCACCTAGCCTTGCATGAACTCTTCAATGCTCTTTGTGACGTGGTGGGAACCACTTCCTGTGTGGGCCAAAGCCCGAATGGGAGCGGCCGAAGCTAAGCTTCGTCCGAATGGGGGCTCTTCGCTTCGCTGTGTCGTTGTGGGAATTAAACCGTGCCCTTCGCTTCGCTGTGTCTTAGTGGGAAACCTTTAGGATCCTTGTGGGAAACCTCTCAAGCATCGAAGATGCTCCACATTATTACTACTCAATCAAGTAAAAACCCCGGCTTCGCAGAAGCCCAACATCTTCGGCATCAACGGAGCAAGTTCTCACGCAACCCCACCCCAATGAAAGCACCACTATCGACAAAAAAATAATATTAATTTTTTAATCGGGACTGCAATCGTTGGGCTTCTCCGAAGCCATTTCTTATTCTTATTTTTTACCAATAAGGTTATGCATCTCCGATGCCCGGAATATACTATGAGTATTAAATCCTTGCTCTTAAATGCACCTTGTTTTGCGGGAACTCTTCTATGCTCTATGTGCCGATATAGAAACCATCGTCGCGTCGCTGTGAAAATTAAACCGTGCTTTTGTGTCATTGCAGGAACCATCGCCGTGTCGTCGTGGGGAGCCATCCCGGTAAGTCGAAACTTGGCTTCGGCAACCAATCCTACCAATCCTACCAATCCTACCAATACTGCCAATCCTATCAATCCTACTAATCCTAGTTATTTTACCCCACAATCCTTAATTTTAGTCTAAAACCAAAACCCATGCAAGTCCTCCGCCTGTCTCCTTTTATCCTTTCTATCCTGCTACTCATCACCTGCAAACCGGAAAACAAAGAACCCGTATTCGTCGAATTGTTCAACGGCAAGGACCTCAGCGGCTGGAAAGCCAGCGAACACGATTCCTCCTGGACGGTGGTGGACGGGGTCCTGCAGGGTGTGGGTCCCAGGGCCCATTTGTATTATGTGGGGGAAGAACTGAGGGACACATTCAAAAATTTCGAACTGGTTGCCGAGGTGAAAACCCACAGACTGGCGAATTCGGGCATCTATTTCCATACCTCTTTTAATCCGGACGGCTGGCCTTCCGAGGGCATTGAAGTGCAGGTCAACAATACCCATCCCGGAGAAGGGGATTTCAAGGAATTGAAAAAAACGGGCAGCCTCTATGGCACCCGCAACATCTACCAGACTTTTACTCCGGACAGCACCTGGTTTACCCTCCGTTTTATCGTCCAGGGCAAGTCGGTCCGCATCTGGGTCGACAGCATGATGACGGTCGACTATACCGAGCCGGAAGATATGGC
>Ga0116144_10003228_pt1 | contig 16572 bp, 9 predicted proteins | sample AD_UKC035_MetaG_FD_89746 | JGI IMG/M metagenome (GOLD analysis project Ga0116144, IMG submission 89746) | Active sludge microbial communities of municipal wastewater-treating anaerobic digesters from USA - AD_UKC035_MetaG | ecosystem: Engineered > Bioreactor > Anaerobic > Digestate | place: USA...
CTCCATCCATCGATGCAAATGAAGTCGCCGCCGATTATCTTTTTATTGTATACCGTGCAAAAGCCTTCGGATTCATAAACTTTTAGTTTTCCGAACCCGACAACGCCGACCTTTCGCAGCTGAGGGATCGTCACCGCTGCATGGGAGGTCCCTCCCCCTCTTGCGGTAAGAAGCCCTTCTACCTGGAGAAGGATGCCGACATCATCCGGAACGGTGTCGGGCCTTATCAATATAAGCGGGGTATCTGGTTCCTCTGAGCGAAAATGACGAATTTCATCCTCGGAGAATACAGCCCTTCCGCAAAGGGCGCCTCCGCTTACCCCTATCCCGGAGCCGAGAAAAGAGCTGAGAAGCTCTTGGGTCTCTTTAAAAAGCTTTCTTTTTTTTGTTTCCCTTTGGATCATATCCCGCGTCTGCAGAATATAAAGTCCCTTTTTTGTTGCGTTTTCAAAAGTGAATTCTATCTCCTGGTGGTTGAACCCCTTTTCATATATCAGCGCCTCAACGAGCCGTATCAGCTCATGGTAAATATCGGGAAAATTTTTCTCCAGCGATACGTTGGAATCGCTCCTCTCCGCCATGCGTTGTTTCTCTGAGATCGGAAACGTCCCTACAAGCCCCGATACGATATCGTCGCCCTGCACGCCGAAGATAAAATCTCCGTACAGGGCAATATTAGCCGATGAGCCTTTGGGGTCCCTTGTAAAGATAACCCCTGACCCTGAATTCTCGTCGAGGTTTCCGAACACCATCGATTGCACTATCACGGCGGTTCCCCACTCATCGGAAAGGTGCATCTGGTGCCTGTATGTCTTAGCCTGCTCAGAGTACCACGAATCAAACACCTGCAGGATGGCCTCCCGCAGCTGTTCGGCAGGATCATCGGGAATCTCCACGTTCCGCTGCCTTATTGCCTCTTTATAAGAAAGCGCGAGCCGCTTCATCTGCGCAGAGTTGAAATGTATCTTGCGCGTTACGTTGTACTGCTGTTTGAACCTATCAATGATCTCATCGAAAACATTTCTTTCCAGGCCCTTGAACATCCCCCAAGTCTGCAGAAACCTCCTGTAGGAATCCCAGGCGGCCCATCTGTAATGTCTTTTTTTTCCAAGGCCTTCCGCAATCGCTTCATTTATGCCGACGTTGAGAAAAGAGTGCATCATGCCAGGAAGGGAGATCGTGGCTCCGCTCCTTACGGACAGGAGAAGGGGGTTTTCAGGATCTCCGAATTTCCGCCCGGTCAACCTCTCCAGTTCGACCACCTCGTCGTAAATCCTCAGGCTCAAATCCTTAAAAATATATTTGTACGCAATAACTGCGTCATATCCCCTGAAAACCTCGGTCGTTATTATGAAGCCGGGAGGAACCGGGAAATCGAAAGACACCAGCTGTTTCAAAAAATACCCCTTGTTGCCGATCAATATCTGGTTATCCATGCTTTTATTTCTCTTGTGGATAGGCGATATTGCCAGTTCCGGTATATATGCCATGACGAGGTTGAGGATCTGTTTGTTGTCTTTGAACTTTTCAAGTTCAGCGCTTAATGTCTTGATAATGTCATTCACGAAATTATCGAGCACCTGGAGCCCGAAAGCGGACGATATCATGGAGCGTATAAAATTTTCCGAGCGCTGGTAGGTCTGCTCTTCTTCGTTTGTTATTTCTGAACTGACCGTTGCCCCCTCACCCTTCTGAAGGATTTGTCCTATAACTATTGACAGGTTGTTCCTGTGAGCGTCAATGTAATAATCGCGGATGATGTCCTGTATGCCTTTCTCAATAAACTGGAAGATATCGATATATTGATCGATAGAGAATTGCCTCACCTGCAGCGCGCTTGAAATATATTTCATCTTTGAAACGAGGCCTTCCGTCGCGATCCCTTCAAGCTCAAGGGCCTTTACATAGACCCAGAGGTATTCATGGACCCTGGTAAGGGTGCTCTTTGTTATAAACTTTAGGTTCAGCGACTCAAGCAGCTTTTGGAACAGAACGCCTGCAAAATTCTCAAGGCGGAAGGCCAGGCCCATCGCTTCGAACTTTTCTTCCCTGTAGGTTCCGTACATCGATGGAATGCCTGCTGCAATATGTCGCTTGTAATAGATGTTTTCAAAGGGCGCGATCTCTCCCGGAGTAAGTATCTTTTCCTTCAGGGTTGAGAGCAGCTCCATCATAATAACGAGGGCACGGTAGATATTCTTATTCTTCAGGGCATATCGCAACCCCCTGATCTTGGGCAGCTCGAACATGCAGGAAGCTTCCAGGTCCTGCAGAAGGTCAATTGGCTGGTAGTTGTATTTCTTGAACAAAAGCTGGTAGAGCCTTATCATGAGCGCTGTGCGCTCTTTGTCCCTGTCAGATACGCCGCCGATCCGATCGGCTTCATCCCTGATCTTCTGGATATCCCATTCAAGAAGGCCGCAGACATCGCCATTCACTTTTGGAAGAAGCTCAACGAATATCTGATGCATTCCATCGAAGTATTCTCCGCTGCTATGCACCTCTTGAAAGACCTCTTCAGGCAAATGCCCCTTCACATACTCCTTGTCCCCGGAATGCCAGTAGCGGAATATATCTTCAACAAAGGGCACAAGGAGGCTGTTGCTCTCCACATGCGACTGCTTCCTGAGGAAATAGACCAGCTTATCGTTCCTCATTGTAAGCTCATCCACTTTTGTCGATGTGTCCCTTAATTCCCCTTCTGCGCCGATCTCGGTGAAATAGACGGGAAATATCCTCAGGAGCTGCTTCACGAGATTGTAAGCAGGGGCTATGTCAGCATTAAGCAGAAAGGAAATGTCCCGCTGCAGAAGATCAGTATCTTTGACAAAGACTCCTTGCAGTTTCAGGTTGATAATAAACGCCGACAGGAGACGTTTTGTCCATCTCGGCTTCAACGAAACAATCTCCAGCCACGCCCTTATATTTTTTATATGTGCAGGGTTTACCTGCACCTGCCATTCAGTGTTTGATCCTTTTACATCCGGGGGCTGAAATCCAAATGCTATAAGCTCGTCTATGAAGGTGTCTACGAGCGAGTGGCTATTCTGCTCAAAAATACCCTTCGCGAATGTCATAATGCAATCAATTATGGTAGCCCGATGCTGGTGCGCGGTGACATTCTTTTTCAGCAAAAGGAATACCTTTCTGACAAAGTCGTGAAGGTTGTGGCCGCTTTCCTCCCTGAAGACCTTTCCAAGGCAACGGTTGATCTCGAGCAAAGTATTGTTGTGTATATCCGAAAGGCCGTTGACGCTCATGACCTTAAAAAGAAAATCAAGCTTGATGAGATAGTGCTTCCCGGCAAAGGCTTCCTTTTTTTCAAGCTCATCGGCAAGGGCGGAATAGGCGTTTACTATCTGGAAAAAATCCGGCATGGCGCTGTAGGCTTTCAATGCATCTTTTTGTCTTTTACTGTGCAGGTTCTCAAGCTCCCCGACCAGCAAAGACATGTTCTCGTGAGTAAGGGGGCTTACAAGCTTCAGGTACAGGTCAGCCATCTCGCGGGATGCGCCGTCGCCCGGCAACCATTGCGCAGGGTCAGGCTGCGTCAGCCAGAATTCGTATGTTTTATGAAAAACCTTGTAAAGCAACAATTCGAAGGGGCCGGTTTTGAAATAAGCGCCATGCTCTGCGGCATAAGGCAGGATCGTCTTGAAATAGCTTGAACTTTTTTTTAACAAAAAGCTGCCGTCGCCTGCAACCTTTAAAAGCGAATCAAAGATGACCGGGAACAATGAAAGGTTCCTTTCCAGGAACTCGTCACTATGTGTAAACATCATGCTCATATATTCAAAGAGGTACCGCACTGCGTCATCGCGGATATCTTCAGGCGCTGCCGATGAGATGACGCGGAGATAGATATCGCCGAGCATTTTCAGCGCATCGAGGCCGTTCTTGTGGCTGTTGAAATCGTAAAAATCTCCGACAGAGAGCGCCTTCAGTTGAGTTAAGACGTATTCCCAGTTTACATAGGGGTGATAGAGTTCTGTGAGAAGCTCCCTGGTGCGCTTAAGGACCCCGTAATGATCTTTTGCTACGTCGAGAAGGATCTGGTATTCTTCCGGTATCTCAACAACTGCGGCAGTCCTTTCAAGGTTCACCTGCAGGGCCGTCGACTGCCAGTCTATCCGCTTTTCTTCCATAACTATAGATCCTCACGACGGTTAAAACCGCCGTAATAATATACACACTTGGTGTGGAATACACAAACAAATGAGGTCGTAAATAGGCTCTACGGATTCATTCTTGTCTTCCATGTTTAAGCTCGATAACGGTTACTTCAGGCGGCGCCAGGAAGCGTATCGGCGGTCCCCATGTGCCGGAGCCCCTGTTAACGTAAAGCTTTGACCCCTTCGGCAAGCTGTAATATCCCGCGTACATGGGGAAAAAGGCTTTTGTCAAAAACCTGAAGGGGAATATCTGACCTTTGTGCGTGTGGCCTGAGAGCTGCAGGTCGAACAGCCCGGCCGCGCTTTCATCAACAACGGGGTGGTGCTTCAGAAGAATCGTGAAAAGGTTCTGCGGAAGCCTTGAGAGCAATAACCTTTCCGGGGCCTCAACATAGTTAAAAGGCAGTCCGGCAATATCATCAACGCCGGCAACATTTACAACCCCGCCGACGGTTACCCCATTCCCCCTTAATACCCTGAAGCCTGCTTTTTGCGTAAAATCGAGAGATTTCTTAATACCGGCGTAGAATTCGTGGTTGCCCGTCACGGCGAACTTCCCGTATTGCGGCTTTATCTCATCGAGCATTCCTATGAGCCCGTTCAGTCCGTCTATCTGCCCGTCCACGAGGTCGCCCGTGGAGACAAGCATGTCAGGGTTTGCCTTCTTAACAGCGTCTATAACGCGCTTTAGCCTCTCCTCCCTCACGATAAGACCGAGATGCACGTCGGAGATCTGGGCGATCGTGATCTTTCCAATGCGCTCCGGGATCTTCGGCGTCTTCATTTCGATCTTCTCTATAGTAATATTCTTTGCCTCCCAGTAACCATATGCAGAAGCGATCAGTGCATATATAATCGGCACTATGAAAAATAGCTTGTAAGCAGATGTGAGGCAAGAAAGATCTCTCTTAAAAATAAAGCCGTAAGCATGGATGGCCATGCGGAGGATATCGATGCAGATCGACAACGAGAAGAAGAAAAAAATAAATCCCATCCATATATACCCCCCATAGGCCATGAGTCGCGCAAAATGCTCATTGCCTGCCCTTTCAGCGAGGCGCACCGCGAAAGGCGCAATGGTCATCACCACCATGAAGACAGCGATAAAAATGTCAGGGACAGGCCTAAGGTGAAAAGCAAATTGCATCTTTATAAACAGATAAAGATGAAGGGTGCTGTAAAGGAGCAGGAATGTGATCAGAAAGAGGGTCATGCGGGATCGTTCCGAACCCCCGGCTCCGAACTCCTGACTGTTCTTCTAAAGATCCTCTCCTGGATCTCATCAAAAAGATCATAGGCAACAGGCACAACAACGAGTGTAAGAAGCAGCGAGGTCAGGAGGCCCCCTATCGTAGCAAGCGCCATCGGCGAACGGGTCTCAGCGCCCTCCCCTATCCCGATAGCTATAGGCATCATGCCCAATATCATCGCGAAGGTCGTCATGAGTATGGGCCGGAGCCTCACCGGCCCTGCCTGTAACAGAGCGTCCCTTCGTGACATGCCCCTTCCCCTCAGCACATTTGTATAATCAACGAGCAGGATGGCGTTCTTCTTTACAAGGCCCATAAGGAGGATAAGCCCTATAAAGCTGAAAATATTCAGCGTTTTGCCGAAGATCAACAGGGCACCAAAGGCACCGATAAAAGAAAAGGGCATAGAGAGCAGAACGGTGAAGGGATGGACAAAGCTTTCAAATTGCGCTGCAAGCACCATATACGCCATGATTATGCCAAGCCCCATGGCAAACATCAGGTAGCCGAAAGACTCTGCCATCACATCCGCCTGCCCCTTGTACCGCCCTGAATAGCCCGAAGGAAGGACATTGGCCGATATTCTGTCGAGCTCATCTTTGGCCTTGCCGAGGGGCGTCCTCTCGAGGTTCGCAAAGACCGTGATCGCCCTCTGCCTGTCTACCCTGTTTATGACGCTTGACCCCCCGCCTTCCTGAAAACTCGTAATATTTGCGAGCTGCACAAGCCTCCCGTCCTTCGCCCTTACGTATACCTTCCCAATGTCGTCAGGGTTCACCCTGTTGCCGGGTATCAGCCGCGCCCTGACATCGTAACGCCTGCCCTTCGCTTCATCCTTGAACTTGGTGACATCAACCTCGCCGCCTATGAGAAAATTCACCGTCTCGGCAACTGTCGCGATATCGATCCCGAGATCGGCGGCCTTGTCCCTGTCGATAAATACACGCACTTCAGGTTTTCCTGTCTCATAGGAGGTGTCGAGGTCGACAACGCCGGGGAGTTTTGAAAACTGTTTCACAATGTCGCGTGTATACATTTCGAGGTCCTGAAGATCCAGCCCTCTTATGCTGTATTGGATCGCAGTCTGCCTCTGCCCTCCCCCTATCATGGAGACGTTCTCCACAGAAGCCCTGAGCCCGGGCACATTTCTCAACGATCTTCTTATCTCTGCCTTGATCTGTTCCTGGTCCTTTCTTCTTTGAGACTTCGGCTTAAGGTTGATCATCAGGTTCGCCCTGTTGAGCTCTCTCGTTGCTCCGCCGCCCTGCGAATAAAGGATCGTGGTCACCTCAGGGACTTTCCTCACCACCTCCTCGGCGCGCCTGCACATACGGTCGACTTCTTCGATCGAATAATCTACAGGGGTCTGCAGCCTGATGACAAACCTGCTCTGGTCTTCCGAGGGGGTAAATTCCTTGCCTATGAACTTTGTTATGGAAAGGCTGAAGACAAATATGACAACGGCAACAGTAAGAACCATCTTCCTGTGGTTGAGCGCAAATGCGAGAACAGTTCTGTATTGACCCTCCAACCTCTCATATTCCCTCTCAAGCATATCGGATATCTTTTTCAGGTAATGGTGGCAAACCAATCTGCCATACAAAGACCCGGGGGTATTTTCACCGGTTTTACTATCCCGGGCCTCCCCATGCCTCCTCAGGAACAACGAGGACAGCATGGGCGTGAGAGTGAACGAAACGAACCACGAAACCATAACGGCAAACACCACGGTGAGGCCAAACTGGAAGAAAAACCTTCCTATTATCCCTTTCATGAAGGCGACGGGAATAAATATCACTATTATTGCAAGCGTTGTCGCTGAAACTGCGAGCCCTATCTCCGATGTGGCAAAAAACGACGCCTCCCTGGGCGTCATTCCTTCTTCGATATGCCGGTGAATGTTCTCGATGACGATGATCGCGTCATCGATGAGAATGCCGATGGAAAGCGAAAGGGCGAGCATCGACATATTGTTGAACGTAAACCCGAAGGCGTTCATTATGGCAAAGGTGGAAATGACGGAAGTCGGTATTGCCAATGCGCTTATCAGCGTTGTCCTTATATTTCTCAAAAAGATCAGGACCGCAAAGATCGCGAATATTCCTCCGTATATGAGGTGGTGCTGTACCTCGTTGATAGACCGCTTTATAAAATCTGACTGGTCAAAGGCAATGGATAGGCTCATCCCCGCAGGCAATGTCTTTCTTATGGCCCTGAGTTCATCCTTGACCCTGTTTACAACCTCAACGGTATTTGTGCCGGACTGTTTCTGGATGCCAAGGTTCACAGAGTTCATCCCGTTGAAGCGAGCAATGGTACGCTTTTCCTCCATGCCGTCTTCGGCACGCCCCACGTCTTTAATTTTTACAGCAGCCCCGTTCCTGTAACCTACGATGAGATCATTAAAATCCTGAATGGTGGGAAATTCTCCTTTTACCTTTACTGTGTATTCTTTCGTGTCCCCCTCGACGGATCCGCCCGGCAGCTCGACATTTCCCCTTGCGAGCGCTCCGGACACGTCCTGCGCGGTAATCCCGTAAGACTGCAGCTTGTCGTTGTCCAGCCAGATCCTTGCCTGCCTGAGGCGCAGCCCATAAAGCCTTAATGCGCCTACGCCGTTGATCCTCTGAAACTGCTCTTTCAGGACCTCGTTGGCATACGTGGAAAGGTCCCGGGGAGATTTCTCGCCGTGGAGGGCAAACCACAGGACGGGCGTTGCATCCGGGTCCACCTTCTCGACGATCGGTTCATCTATGTCGGTGGGAAGCTTTGACCTGATGATCGAGATCTTCTCTCGCACGTCCTGCACCGCAAGGTCGATATCCCTTTCGAGCACGAACTCAATGGAGATCACCGATGCGCCTTCAGTGCTTGTGGAGGTTATCGTCTTAATGCCGTTTATTGTATTGACCGCCTCCTCGATCTTGTCCGTGACGTCGATATCCATGATCTCGGAGCTGGCGCCTTTAAGCGTTGTCCGGATATTAACGATCGGCAGATCGATCTTTGGAAAGAGGTCAACCCCGATATTCGGGTAGCTCACAGCTCCCAGGACAACAAGGACCATAACCAGCATTGTCGCAAAAACAGGGCGCTTAACAGACGTATCAGCGAGCCACACGATATCCTCCGGACGATGATCGCTTATCTTTGTCTTCGTTTTTTAACTTCTCACTTCTCACTTCTCACCCTTCACTGCCGGCCTCTGATCCTGAACTGCCGGCCCCGTGCCGGCAGGTGCAGCCTGCTGCACGCTCACTTTCACGCCTCCGGAGAGGCTCTGCTGGCCTGCGACAACGATCTTTTCCCCTTCCTTGACCCCTTCAACGATCTCCATCATCTCGCCATGCTTGCTCCCGATCTTTACCAGCACCTCTTTTGCCCTGTCACCGCCGACAGTGAACAATCTTACCTTTTCAGCCTCATAGAGCAGCGCCGTTACGGGAACCACTATAGTGTCTTTAGCGGCGCCCGTATACAATATTACCTTTGTGAACAAGCCCGGTTTTAACATGCCGTCAGAGTTAGGGACCAGCGCTTCCGCAGCCAATGTTCGCGTCTTTTCCTCAAGGCTCGGAAAGACAATGCTCACCTTTCCCTTGAACTCTCTGTCGGGGAAGGCATCGACCTTCAGCATCACGTCCTGGCCGGTTTTTAACTTTCCAACATCTTTTTCCGGCACGGTAAAGCGAACCTTGAGAGGATCAGGCTGTATCAGGATGAAAAGGGAAGCGCCGACCTTTACAAAATCACCTGATGACACCTTTTTTTCCTTTACCCTGGATGCAAGAGGCGCGTAGATCCTTGTCTTTGCAAGCTTCTGTTTTGCGATGATCAGGGCCGCCTTCGCCCTTTCGACCTCAGACTCCGCATGCGCCAGGCGCGTTGATACATCGTCGAACTGCTGGCTGGTAACGAGCTGCTCCTTGAAAAGGGCCTCCTTTCTTGCAAATTCGATCTTCGTATTGGCCAGCGTAGCCTCGGTCTGCTTGAGAAATGCCTCTGCCCTGATGACCTCGTGGGAGTATTCGATATCGTCTATTGCGGCGAGAAGCATGCCTTTCGTAACCGCGGTGCCCTCATCGACTTTCACGCTCTTAATAATTCCGTCTATCTCTGCGCCGATATTTACTTCTTCGAAAGGATTTAACGTCCCCGTTGCTTCAATAAAAGGACGCAGCGGCTGCTTCTCCGATACCCTGACAATCACGTTGTACGTCTTCTCTTCAGATGCCTTGTCATCTTTCTTCTGACAACCATCCACAAAGAACAGCCACGCCACGGCAACAAATACGCACAGTACAACATGGGTGAATCGTTTTTCCTTCATCCTCTTCGCTCCTTCGCGACTGATGTCATTGTTTTTGAAGGGCTGCTTTGCTGCCCAAAACGAACTGCAACAATGTGCCGGTTGCCCGTTTTAACCTTGCGATCGACAACTGGTAATTGTATACAACATCGGCCAGTTGCCTCTGGGCCGTGACAAGCAGCGTGTTGGCATCCATAACGTCAATGCTGTGTGCAAGACCATGCTCGAACTGCTTTGTGACGGCATTGAAATTATCTTTTGCAAAAACAAGCTGGTCCTCAAGGGACTTCAGGGTGCCTTTTTGAGTAAGGAAATCGAGATATGCTGTTTCAACCTCAACCATTACGGATTTTTTGATATCTTCGAAGCTATAATCGGCCTGCCTCTTTTTTGCGGTGGCTTCCTGGACCTCGGCGTTCCTTAACCCGCCCTCAAAGAATGGGAAAATGAGCCTGACGCCGCCATAAAGGTTGTCCCTGATAATGCTTTGCGTTTCAGGACTCTCGATCTTTTTTTGATACGCGCCTTCAAGGGCAAGCGTGGGCCAGTAGGAGCCGCGTGCGAATTTAACTGTGGCATCAGCTATGCCCTTCTGCGCATCCAGCGATTTTAATTCGGCCCGTTCGGTGTATGCAGTCTCTTTCAGGCAATCGACCGTCGGTAATTTACATCCCTTTACAACGCTATCGATGTCGTCAGCGCGTGAGGCTTCGAGCAACAGGTCCTGTGTCTCCTTCACTTCAAAGTCGCCCTGGATACCAACAACCCTTGCGAGGACGGCCTTTGCTAATCTCTGGATATTTTCAGCCTTGATCAGATCGGACTGCGCCCCCGATAACTCGGCTTCTGCCCTCAGGAGCGTAGTTTTCGTAACCTCTCCTACCTTTAAGCGGGTCGAGGCAGCGTTCCTGTACTTTGTCAGCCGCTCCACGTTTTGCCTTGCGATATCAACAACCTTTTTCGTCTTCAGCAGTTCGTAGTAGGTGCTGGTAACGGTATACATGTACCCTTCTTTAACAGCAAAAAGATCGTACTTGCTTTTGCCGATGCTGTTCCTGGCTATCCTGTAAGCAATAATCTCTTTTCCCCCAAGGGAGAACGACTGGTCAAGCCTTAAACCCCAGTTTGCAGTATCGTCAGGCTGGATCAGGCTGTTGTTATCGTTGACCTTGTTGTCCCTATAGCTGGTGTAGCCTCCCACTCCCGATAACTTCGGCAACAAAGCAGACAATGCCTTGTCTCTCCCTTTTTCGGCAATGAACAGATCTTCTTCGGATATTTTGATCTTTTCGGAGCGCTCCAGGGCCATTCTGTAAAGGTCATCAAGAGTATACTCCAACGCAAATGCCCGGGAACATGCCAGTACGATTACAAAACACGAAAAAATGAATGTCCTCACATCAGCCCCCATTTTTGGTACTGTAGGTTCTGCATAACAAAAACCCCGCGGCCTTTGTCCGCTCATGTCCTGTGATCATTGCGCTTCCCTTTTTATCAGCCCCTGAAGCATAAACCGGACGCATTCACCGGGCTGGAAAAGATTCTCAGGATCGATAACAATTGAAAGCACAAACCCCCGCAATGTGCTCACGACTATCTTTGTCGCCTCTTTCGTATCGCAATCGCCGAAACAGCCCGAATGCACCCCCCTCCTGATGATGGCCTCGATCAATCTCCTTTGCTTCCTGAAAAACTTCTTTTTTATGTCGATCCCGAAAGAAAAACCCTGTTCCCTGCTCTGAGCCAGAATGGTCTCCCGGTGACGTTTGGCGTATTCAATGCTGATCGTGATATATTGCGCAATGGCATCAACAGGGTCTTGAACGTTGGACGCGACCTCCTCAAGCTGCACGAACAGGTCTTCAAAGCGGTGCTTCAGCATCGTAAGGTAGAGCTCCTCTTTGCTCGCAAAATAAAGATAGAGGCCTCCCACGCTTATTCCTGCCCGCCCGGCGATCATCCTCATGCTTGTGCCGCGGTAGCCATAATCTGTAAAGATTATGAGTGCCGCATCGAGTATCTTTTTTCTGGATTCTGCTGATGAACGTCTGTTCATATGAATGATTGTTCAGTCTATCTGAACGACCATGATTTGTCAATGCGGAAAATTTCCAGGCCCGGGGTTAGAATCCTGCGCCTTTCGCAAGGTGGTACATAAGGATCCCACCCGCATAGGAAAGTACGGCCATAAAGATAACGGAAGCAAAGAATAATTTCCAGTTTCCCATCTCCTGACGCATGACCGCTATAGTAGGGGCGCACGGGAGAAATACCATCAGGACAAAGAGGAAGGCAATGGCGGATGGATGGCTGACGACTGACGGCAAAACGTTCATCAGGCCCTGTTCCCCCACATTGTAAAGGACGCCGAGGGTTGCAATGGCGTTCTCCTTGGCAACTATAGTTGACAAAAGTGCAACAAGCATCTTCCAGTCCATGCCAAGCGGGATCCCAATAGGCTCGAGCAGCTTTCCCACCCAGGCGAGGAGACTGTTTTCGATCGCTCCGCCGGGGACATTCGACATAATCCACAACGCAACGGAAAATATGAGTATCACGGTGCCTGCCTTCTTTACGAAGGCTATCGTCCTACCCCACACCACTTTGATAATGTTCTTGAAATCAGGCTTGTGGTAGAGCGGCAATTCCATAATGAACGGCACCGGTTCATCTTTATAAAAAAGCCTGCTGATTATCATACCTGACAGGCCAAGCAAAACAATGTTTAGTACGACCAAAAACCATGAAACCACGAGCGCATTTCCTGCAAAGATTGCAGCAGTAACAAATGCCAATACCGCCAGCCTTCCAGTGCAAGGTATGAAAGGCGTCAGGAATATTGTAAGCAGCCTTGCCTTTCTCGATTCAACGATGCGTGCGCCCAAGACAGCAGGCACATTGCATCCAAACCCGAGGCACATGGGCATAAAGCTCTTCCCGTGAAGCCCAATAATATGCATGAATCGGTCCATCACAAAGGCAGCGCGCGCCATATACCCGATATTTTCAAGAAATGTCATTGAAAAGAAAAAAATAACGAGAATTGGCGTGAACGTCAGCACCGAGCCCGCTCCACCAATAACGCCGTTCACCAATATCCCTCTTACCCACCACGGCTCGTTTATCAGGCTGGCATCAATCCACCTGCCAAAAGCGCTTGTGATCGTTTCAAGGAGCTTTTGCAAGGGGAAGCCTGCCTTGAAGGTCAGCAAAAAGATAATCGCCAGTATTCCCAGGAGAATCGGGACACCCAAAACGGGTCGGGTGAGAATATGGTCTATCCGGTCTGTTATAAGCACCTGCCCCCGTTTAAAACGTGAGACGGCAGCCCTTGTTGTCTCCTCGACCCAGTCGTATCTTCCTCCCACAACTGCCCTTAGCGCATCCTCGTGTTTAACGAGAAGCGATTGGACTTCGTTCCATACATCAGGAGGTATAACGCCCCTCACGGCATCCGATACCTCAGGATCGCCCTCCATAAGTTTAGTAGCTACCCAGATATCATTATAAGGTATAGGGAGATGTCCTTTGATCATTTCGAGCAGCTTAAAAAAGATCTCCTTGTGATCCGGTGACACCTCCGGCATCCTCGGAACATATTTCAGCTCTCCCTCTGCAAGCTGAATAATTTTAGTGACGAGTTCTTTAATTCCCTGGTTCTTTATGGCAACCATGGAGACAACCGGTATGTGCATCGATCTTTGAAGGGCATTGATGTCGATATACATGCTCTGCCCCTCTGCCACATCAACCATGTTTACCGCAACAATGACAGGTGACCTCAAAAGGAGTATCTCGGTGAGCAGGTAGAGGCTTCTTTCCAGGGCGGCGGCATTGACAACAAGGACAACAACATCAGGATGCTCATGGATAATAAAATCTCTCGCGATTCTCTCTTCTTCAGAAAATGCGCTGAGGCTATACGTGCCGGGCAGATCGATTATCTTCAGCTCAAAGCCATCGACGTTATGAAGCCCTTCTTTCATCTCGACGGTTTTGCCCGGCCAGTTTCCGACGTGCTGCGATAAACCGGTGAGAATATTAAAAACAGTTGTTTTTCCTACATTAGGCTGTCCGGCCAAGGCAACGAGGAGGCCCTTCGACGGTCTTTTTTCTTCGCTCTTGCTCTGGGCTGAGCTTATCTTTTCAACCAGGATCTTATCCGCCTGTCCTTTGCCAAGGGCAACCCTGGTATCGGATGCGAGGACAATAATCTGTCTTCCGCTGTTTCTTAAGACCCTGATCTTTATGCCCGGCATGATCCCCATGGCGGCAAGCCTGCTCGTGAGCCCTCTTCCTCCGGACAAAAGATGGATCATGCCTTCCTCATTTTCTTCAAGCGATGTAACGGGAAATAACTCGTTGTCCATTCACAATACCTTTTATATATTTTTCAAGGAGCTACAAGGCGCTGCACGGCGCGATAGACATCAAGAAGCGCTGTCGGGTGGTCAACGACCACGCCTTTCTTATCAACGCCCAGGAAACCCACTGTTTCATGAACGGGTATGCTGACAGACCTGAAAAAGGCCTTCGCGGTTGCGTCTCCGCACTGTATCCCGATATCTTTCTTCATCCCGCCCACGATGATTAACAGTCCTTTTCGACCATTTTTGCCCTCCGGTATCGTCTTCTTCAAAAGGTATTTTTCACACCAAAGGGCCTGGCACCTGTCTATCATGGTCTTGGTCTGAGCAGAAAGGCCGAAGAAAAATACCGGGGAGGCCACTATAATCCTTTCTGCTTCCCTGATAGCGGCGTAAATCTCTTTCATATCGTCCTCTATGACGCACTTGCCGTTTTGTTCGCATGCCCCGCAGTTCTGGCATGGCTTGAGGTTCATATCGTTCAGCCTGAACAAAACGGCCTTATTCCCTGACTCTTGTACTGCCCCCAGCGCCTCTCCAAGCAGTATATCCGTGTTTCCGCCAACCCTCGGGCTTCCGTTAAAGGCAACGACCTTCATCATTCCTCCTGGAATCAGCTAAGCATAAAAAGCCGGATCCGGCAGGCATCGACAGGCTTATACTGTCGGCTGCGAACTGAGAGCTCCTGCGCTTATCTATCAATCTACCCTGTAGAAGGCGGCCTTCTTTGCCTTGCAGACAGGGCACTCATCGGGCGGCTCGCCCTCCACCGTGTTTCCGCAGACCTTGCAGACATAGTAATCAACGGCTTCTTTCTTTCCGAGGTTGTCGAGGGCCTCCTGGTAAAGCGCCGCATGTATCTTTTCCACTTCGTTCGCGAAATTAAAGCTCCGTAATGCCCCGCTTTGCCCCTCCTGCTTTGCGTCCTCGATCATCTGAGGATACATGCTTCTGAACTCGTGGGTCTCTCCGCCGATAGCCTCCTGGAGGTTCTCTTTTGTACTTCTAACGCCTTTCAGCTCTCTGAGATGGTTATGGGCATGGACAGTCTCGGCTTCAGCCGCTGCCCGGAAAAGCTTGGCAGCCTGCCTGAACCCCTCTTCCTCGGCCTTTTTCGCAAATGCCAGATATTTCCTGTTTGCCTGTGATTCGCCTGCAAATGCCTCCTGAAGGTTTTTTTCCGTCTTTGACATATTAATTTATGTCCTCCTTAAAATTTTTCTTTCAGCTGTGCTGTTATCAAAATCTGCCGTGGTATTCTTTTACCTTCTGTGCGAAAGACCTGCCGAATTCGTAGCATTTGTTTTCATCATCCGCTGACGGTTTATACAGCACCTGAACCCCCGGCTCTACTGTCTCGAGGCCCATGCGTTTCAATGACTCGTAGACCTCCTTAACGGCGCCTCCTCCCCAGCCGAAGCTCCCGAAGGCGCCGGCGATCCTGTTCTTTGGCCGAAGCCCCCCGAGGTGATGTAAAAACTCCGCCACCGATGGAAACATAACGTTATTGATCGTGGGCGTTCCTATTAAGCAGCCTCTTGATCTCCAGAACTCTTTAATTGCCACGCTCATCGGCGTAGCCCGCAGCTTTATGACCTTGCAGTCAACGCCCTCGTCTTTGATCCCTTGCATAACCGGGATCGTCATCAGTTCGGTGCTATGCCACATGGTATCGTAAATGATCGCGACCTGCTGGTCGGCCTTGCCGGTGGCCATATCAAGATACATCTGTATGATCTTTCCAGGGTCCTTTCTCCAGATAATTCCGTGGTCAGGGGCGATCATATCGATCTCGATTCCAAGCCTCACGATCTCTTCGATCTTCGATTTGATCAACTGCCCGAAAGGCATGAGGATGTTCGCATAATAGTCAACCACGGCGTCCCTGAGCTCAAACTCAGAGTGGCACCCGATAAACTCATCGTCAAACCTCGAAGAGGTTGCTACGTGCTGTCCGAAGGCATCCTGCGAGATGAGGAGTTTTGCCTCCTTCACGTAGGTTACCATAGAATCGGGCCAGTGGAGCATCGGCGTCTCGAGAAAGACCAGGGTATATTTGCCGGTATTCAGGGTATCTCCGTTTTTCACGACCTTCATGGTCCATTTGGACGTATCGCAATGCCTGTCAAGGCCCTTCTTGCCTTTCTCCGAGATGTAGATCGTGGCGCCAGGCATATATTTCATAACTGTGGTTATTCCGCTTGCGTGGTCGGGTTCTATATGATTGATCACAAGGTTTGTTATCTTTGATGGATCGACTATCCTCCTGATGTTCTCTATTGTTACCATGCCAAAATCATGCTTCACCGTATCAACGAGAGTTGCCTGGCTGTCGTTGATAAGGTAGTTGTTATAAGAGGTGCCGTTTTGCGTAATGTATCCATGAAAATCCCTAACGGCCCAGTCAATTGCGCCTACCCAAAAAATGTCAGGCTTGATCTCTACCGGTTTCATTTTTTCCTCCTCTGTTATGA
>Ga0116144_10003229_pt1 | contig 16552 bp, 21 predicted proteins | sample AD_UKC035_MetaG_FD_89746 | JGI IMG/M metagenome (GOLD analysis project Ga0116144, IMG submission 89746) | Active sludge microbial communities of municipal wastewater-treating anaerobic digesters from USA - AD_UKC035_MetaG | ecosystem: Engineered > Bioreactor > Anaerobic > Digestate | place: USA...
CCGCGAGCGCCGGCGCTACGGGTGAAATGGGCGTGCGCGAGGCCGGCGCGCTCGCGCAAGTGTACGCGAAGGCGTTCGGTGGTCGTGGTTCGGCGGCATCCGTGGCGACCGCGGTCGAAAACACGTTCGCCTCGCTCGCCAAGAAGCGCAGCGCGCTCGAGGGCGCGGGGCTGAAGTTCACGAACGCAGACGGCTCGAATCGCGATCGGTTCGAGGTGCTTTTCGACCTCATCCGCATGACCAAGGGCGACGAAACGAGCCTGCGTAAGGTCTTCACCATGCAGGGCATGCGCGGTATCGAAGTGCTCGCGCGCGAGTACCGCAAGACCGGAGATTTTAAGACGTTCAAGGACTTCCGCGACGTGCAGCTCGATCGCGGACTGCTCGATCGCGACTACGCGACGCGGGCAAACACGGGCCTTGCGAAGCTCAGAGGCAACGAGATTGCGCGCGCGCGCTTCTTCGAGGAGAAGCTCGGCGGCGCACCGGAATGGGTGGCGGAGAACGCGAACGCGCTGCAGCTCGGGCTAATGGGCGTCGGCGCGTGGGGCAAAGGGATCTCGTTGGGCGGGTCGTTGCTGCAGAGACTTGGCAAGGGCGGCCTTCCGGGGCTGTCTGGCGCAGGCGGCGCGCTCGCTTCGCTCGGGGCGACGCCTGTGCGGGTTGTGAATTGGCCGAATGGCGGACTTGGCGGCGTTCCTGGCGCGGGCGGCGGTGAGCTTGGCGGCGCAGCGAGTGCGCTGCAGAAGGCCGGCATGGTGCTCGCCGCGGGCGCAGCGGGATACGCGGCCGGTTCCCTTATCGACTCAAAGCTCGATCTGTCGGGGAAGATCGAGAAGGCCATGTTTGAACTGATCCACCCGAACGCGTCGCAGGACACGCAGGCCGAGCGCCGCAAGAAGCTCGAGCAAGAGTCTTCGCTCTCGACGAAACGTCGTGGCGCGCTCGCCAGTGTTTCCGAGGCGGCGGTCGCGGCCGGGCTTTCGACTGCCCCGCTTCCCATGAAGACGCTTCCGGGAATGGAAGGGATCGGCATCAACCTCACGGTGAACGTAGACAAGGACGGAAACGTGACCGCAGAGAGCGAGACGCAGGGCGTGCGCTCGCCGAAGGTCATGGCGCGGCGAAATGCGGAGGGTGACTAGTGGCTACCTGGGAGGACTTCATCGTTGCCGCTCAGTTCGACGGGCTCACGATCGACGTCGTATCGACGCGCGACGAGGGAGCGAACGATATCGACAGCCAAAAGTTTCCGAACAAGAACGGCACGAAGCGGGTCTACCGCGGCGCGAATGGGTGGCAGCGCGACATTGTCGCGGTCTTTATGGAGTCGGACTATCCCGACACCATGGATCAGCTCATCAAGAAACTCGAAGAGCAAAAGATTCACGAGTTCATTCACCCGATCTTCGGAAAGAAGAAGGTCGCGTGTGATCGATTCGTCGTTGCGCACGACGCCGAGGACGCCGCCGACTTTGGCACCGTTCAAATGACGTTGCTCGAGCACACCGACGGGGAAGGTGTAACGGTGCAGCGCGATCCGATCCCGGCACGCGCGAACCAGGTGCGAACACTGGGCACTGAGATCCTCGAGGCGCTTAGCGAGCTACAGGCGACGCTCGAGATCCAGAACTCCGAAATTGGTCTTGCGGTCATTGGTGCGGTGAATGCGGCGAACTCCGTAGCCGAGTCACTCGAGGCGACCGGGGACGACCTTTCAAGCATTGCAGTTCAGGCGACGACGAGCGGGGCCGTTGCGAAGGTTGACGAGGCGATTACGCTCGTCGCCGACTACTCGAGCTCCGAGGAGTACGAACTATCTCGGCTGCTTTGCGACCTCGCCGGGGCGCTCTCTGCCATGGCCGGATCTCTGATCGAGAAACGTCCGCCCCTGCAAAAGTTTTCCGTTGTCGCTGAGACGAATTTGCGCGCATGGGTGTTTGACAAGTACTGCAAGCTCGGCCTTTCTGTTGAGGAACTCGAAGATCGCGTGAATGAGGTTCTGTCGCTGAACTCGTTCCCCGATCCAATGACGATCCCGGCCGGGTTCTCGGTGATCGCCTATGACGAGTGACGCAGACGACAAGGTGTCGATCGTCATCGCCGGCGAGAGCTTCGAGGGGTGGCTCGACGTCTCCCTCGACTCTGACTTGTTCACGCAGGCCGACGCGTTCAAGCTTTCTGCGCCGATTCCTGCGAAGTCTGTTAGGGCGAAAATCCTTCCGTTCTCGACGTGCGACATCTACGTCGGCCGAGATCGGCAAATGGCCGGGTTCATCGACGACGTAACGCCGAGCGGGGATCGGTCCTCTTCGAGGCTGTCCGTCGTCGGTCGTGACCTTGCCGCTCACCTCGTCGACAACGAGTCGAAGAAGTTCAACGCGAGGGACATGAACATCAAGACGATGATCGAGAAGCTTGTCGATCCGTCGTGGGGGATCAAGGTCGTCTTGTCCAACGAGGACAATCGCCGATTGCTGCTCGGGAAGAAGGACAAAAAGAAGGTTTCGGCGGCGACCCCCGAGTTCCTAAAGCCGATCCCGCGCGCGTCGACGAAGATCGACGGCGGCCAAAAGATCTCACAGATCATCGACACGCACTGCAAGCGCCTCGGGATCACGTGGTGGATGACGGCGAAGGGCGAACTCTTCCTCGGAAAGCCCAACTATAAGCAGTCCGCGGCGTACTCGTTTCGATTGGCTCCGCTTGGTTCCTCGGAGGCGAAGAACAACAACGTCGAGCGCTACTCAGTTCAGCGCTCGGCGGCGGATCAGTACACGGAGATCGTGGTCAATGGCGTTGGGATCGCGAAGACGAAAGGACTGTTCGATTCTGGATCGTCGGCCCCGAAATTTACCGCGACGGCCGTCGACAGCGAGCTTCAGCGCCGAGGGATCAAGCGCAAGCTCATCATCTCCGACTCGGACATCACCTCGAAGAGCGAGGCCACCAAGCGCGCTCAGACGGAGTTGCAGCGAAGAAAGCTCGCCGGGTTCTCGATCTCGCTGACCGTTCCCGGGTATCGCCAGGAAGATCGGTTGTACGCCGTGGATACGCTCGCGTCGGTGAAGATCGAGGAAGCAGACGTCGACGGAGTTTTTTACGTTTCGCAACGTCGCTTCTACGAGGACCGCGGGAAACGCAGAACCGACCTCAAGCTCATTGCCAAGGACGTGTGGCTACCATGAAGATCGTCGATCGCCTCCGCGACATGATCGAGTTCGTCACAGATCTGAAGTTCTCCGACGACGACGGACTTGTCGCGAAGGGGAAGGACATTCACGACGAGGATATTGAGCCGTCGGTCGGCTATCACTTCGGGTTCTACTCGAGGCCCAAAGACGGCGCGCGCGGGATTGTCGTCAAGGTCGGCGGGCGCGGGAACACCTCCGTTCTCGTGGCGTTCCGGGATAAGCAATACGAGATGACGCTCGAAAAGGGCGAATGCGGAATGAAGAACGCGTTCGACGCGTCGATCTTGCTGAACAAGGACGGGGAGATCTTGCTCAACGGCGGATCGGCAAAGGTTGGGCGCGTCGGCGATGCTGTCGATCTTGGGAACTGGACCCATGTTCCGGCTTCCGGGGCCGGCGTTACTCCGTGCAAGCTACTGTGGAAAGGTCCGGGCTCTCCGGGTCTCCCTGCGGAGATCACTACGGCCCAGGACCTAGACGGGGAGATCTCCGAAGGGGCTGAGAAGGTGAAAGCATGATCGACCGCTACATCGATCCAAAAACTGGCGACTACGTCGACGCTGACGGTGGTGCGTACAAGTACGACGACGGCGTGCTCAACATGCTCGCGTACTCCTTCAAAATCTCAAAGGGGAGCTGGGAGGGCGATCCGCTCTTTGGGCACGACCTCGACAAGCTCGCGCAGGCGACCGACACACCGGAGAACCGCCGACTCGTTGACATCTACGCACGCGACGCGATCGCGTGGATGATTGAGCTCGCGTACATCGACACGGTCGACGTCAGGGTCGCCAGTCTCGGGGGCGGGAAGGTGGCTTTCGAGGTTGTGGCGTGGAAGTCTGGGCGCAAAGTGGCGGCCGGCTCCTTTGAGGTGCCGTTCGGGGTGGGGTAAAGCCGGGCCTATCCTAAACATGGATGGCGTTCCAAATTCCGACCCGCGAGGGGCTCGCCTCGTCCTTTTTGTCGGACTATTCGGGCGCATTTCCCGGGAAAAACACCGCCAAGGGTAGTGATCCCTGGCGTCTTTCGCGCGTCATCTCCGCGATCGTCTGGGCGATCATCGCGCGCCTTCTTTTTTTCCTCAAAATCATGCTCCCCGACACCGCCGAGGCCGAATGGCTCGAGCGTTGGGGCGCTGTCTACGACTTCAAGCGTCGCCAAGCGTCCGGCGCGACGGGAACGCTCGCGCTCAGGGTGACGGGGACCGTTGGCGCTGCAGTCCCTGTCAACACCGCGCTCGAGCACGAGGACGGAACCCAATACAAGGTTACCACCGTCGGCGCAGTCATTGGCGGAAGCGGCTATGTTGACGTTTCGGTTGCTGCGACGAGCACCGGTCTCGCGACAAACAAGCGGATCGACGACGTCCTCAGCTTTCCCGTTCCGCCGACCAACGTCGACGCCGAGGCGACGCTTGTCGTCGACCTCGAGAACGGTCTCGACATCGAGTCGATCGAGGAATACCGCGTTCGCTTTCTCGCGCACCTCGCAGATCCGCCCGAGGGCGGCGCGTGGCACGACTACATCGAATGGGCCAAGAAGATCCCGGGCGTCAAGGACGCCTACGTATGGTCGCACCGTCGCGGGCTCGGGACGATCGACCTCGTCGTCCTCGGCTATGGCAGCGGCGCGGATCGGATTGTCACGACCGAGGTAAACGACGCCGTTGATGCGTACATCGAAACGGTTCGTCCCGGGAACGTGAAGGACTGGAAGCGCCTTACCCCCACCGCAGAGACGCAGGACATTGAGGCAACGATCGAGATCGACGGCGATCGCTTCAAGTGGGACTGGGACGACGCCGGCGTCGGATACGCGATCAGCGCGCACAACGAAGGCGCACAGACGATCACCGTCCCGACCGCGCCTGCAGCGGTCAAGGCTGGCGTTCGTATCACCGTGCTTGGCGAGGAAGCGCTCGTCACAAACCGCACCGGGAATGTCCTAACGCTTGCCTTCGGGGACGACTACGACGGCAATCCGGTGAGCTGGTTCACGTTCGTTGTCTCCACGCAGGACATTCGCGCCTCTGGCGACCTCGTGCGCCCTGCGCGCGACGCAATTCAAAAGCTGTTCAACACGCTCGGACCTGCTCGCAGCGGGTTTTCTCGCACGTCGTGGACCGCCGAACTCAAGCGCGCGAAGCTTTTCGCGGCAATCACCGACGTCGACGGGATCGACGACTGCACGCTCACGAGTCCCGCGAGTTCCGTCGATCCGGTCGACGACTACAACCTCAGCGACACGATCAAGTTTCTCGTTCCGGGGAACATCAAGATCTGGAAGGCGAGCTAATGCCTCCGGCGTCTCGTTCGCGTGTTCTGGGTGCGCTTCGTCGGGTGTCGCCGTCGTTTCCAGACGTCTCGACTGAGGATACTTCCGTTGGCGCAGAACTCGGCGCGATCGCAACGACGATCGGCGAAGCGGTCGACGTCATGGATGCGATCCCGAATGAAATCTTTCCCAATACGGCCGAGACGACTTTGTCGCGCTGGGAGAAAAGCACGGGGATTGCGACGAGGCCGAGCGACGACCTCGACGTGCGCCGCGCGCGCGTACTTGCAGTGCTTCGGCGCACGAGCGGGCCGCGCGTTGCGCAGCTTCGCAGCATCCTTGCGGGTCCGCTCGACATCGACGGTGAAGATCTAGAGTTCCTTGAATCGCTTAGATCATCGATCGAGGCGGGCGTAACGGACACGATCTCTGACGACCTGTCGATCACTTCTTCGGCCAGGCTGATCGACATCGGCAAGCCGTGGCCTGGGCTGGTTGATGACGTTGGAGTTCGTCTCTACCTCGACCTTAGCGCACTCGGAACGCCAACGGTGTCCGTGATTCACGCTGACGGAACGTCGTGGACCCCGACGATTTCTCAGGCAACCGGATGGGTGTACACGCGCACCCACTTTCTTGGAAGGCGCGCGGCCGGACCATGGCGCGTTTCGGTCGCGAACGGGTCCAACGTCACGCTGCGAGAGACGCGCTTGCTCGTGTCGAACGACGTCGACTCGGCGCAGATCTTTCAGTTCCACGTGTACGCAGATCCTGCCCTGTCGGGGACACCGGACATCGCCGAAGCGCGGCGTCTCTTTGGTCGGATCGCGCTTGGACACATGCAATCCGCCGTGATTCAGCGACGAGGGTTCATGGTCGGCGACCCGAATTCCATCGTTGGGCAAAACCCAGTGGGAGCTTAGATGAGCCTTCCGACGAGCAGAAATAGAACCTACGTCGATCTGACGACGCAGATCCCGGACGACGACATGAACGACATTCAGGACAACATCGTCTACACGTCCGGGCTCGCCTACGGCGATGGATCGGACGGTGATGCTGATCTCGACGGGACGAACACATTCAGCTTCCTCACGAAGTCGAGCAACACGTACACGCTCACGCGCGACGTCTACTTCAACAACCTGACCGTTCGCGCTGGCTGCACGCTGTCCGCGCAAGAGAGCCACTATCGAATTTTTGTGCGCGGAACGCTGACGATTGAGGCGACCGGACACGTCCACGCGGACGGGCGTGATGGTCACTCTGTTCCGGCAAGCCCAGTTGGATCGGTCGGGGTCGGCGCGAATGGTGGTGCGGGCGGATCAGCGGGATCGAACCCTGGCACGGCGGGATCGAACTCGACGAATAGCCTTGGTGGCGCGGGCGGCGCAGGCGGCGCGAGCTCGGGCTCAGGCGGCGCCGGCGGAAGCGCGACCGCGCCCACGGCTGTTATGGGCGGGTATCGCCATCTGCAAGCAATGCTCGGTCACATCATGGGCGGTGGAAACCTCACGCTCATCAACGGCGGCGGTGGCGGCGGCGGCGGTGGCGGGGGTGCAGGTGGCGGCAAGCACGGCGGGGACGGAGGCGGCGTGCTTGTGTTGTGCGCCTGCAAGATCGTGAATGACGGCAAAATTTCCGCTGACGGCGGCGACGGAAGTGCGACGCCATCGGGCGGCGGCGGCGGTGGTGGTGGCGGTGGTGGCGTCGTGTTCTGCGTCTACCGCGCCAAGTCTGGATCCGGGACGATGACGGCGGCCGGCGGCGCGGCGTCTTCAGGTGGAAGTCCTGTTGCTGGGTCTGCCGGAACTGTCGTGGAGCTTCGCGCGTGATCGCCACGCTCACAGGCGTACTCGAAGACGGAAGCGGATCGACGGTCGCGCAGACCGTTCAAGATCTCCAGCTTCCCGAGGGGGAGCACGCCGAATACACGATCACGGTCAAAGGCAGAAACGGAACGGCGTTCAACCTCACTGGCTACGCGCTTTTCATGTGCGCACGCAAGGGAACGCAAACCCCGTTGTTCAATCGCACGGGAACCATTCTCGTTGCTGCATCGGGCACTGCGAAATTCACCATCACGAGCGCCGACACCGACGGAAAGAAGGGGATCTATCGTTACGATGTCTACATCGTCGAGGTCGCGACGAGTAAGGCGTATCGCGTTGTCCCTGACTCGGAGCTCGAGGTTGTCGACGCCAGGTTCGACGTCGACGACGACGCGGAAGGTCCCGGACCCTCCATCGCGCTGATTGGCATTCCTTCGCCGTCTCCCAGCGACGTCGGAAAGGCGCTGATTCTGACCGACGACAGCCCCGCGACGGTTGAGTATGGGGACGCGCCCACCGAAGACCACGCCACCGAGCACGTAACGGGCGGTGGCGACGTGATCCCAAACGCTGTTGCGGCTGGCGCGTCAGGGCTCATGACCGGCGCGGACAAGACGAAACTAGACGGAATCGAAGCGCTTGCCGACGTGACCGACGACGCGAATGTGCGCGCGGCACTTGCGGCAGCGTCTGCCGACATTGCAGTCAACTCGCGCAAGATCACGAGCCTCGCAGATCCGTCGAGCGCGCAGGACGCGGCGACGAAGAATTACGCTGACGGCGTTCGCTCGGTCACCTCGACCGCTACGATCGTAGCTGGCGCGCTGCTCAAGGTCAGCGGCGAGAACACGTTCGACCATCTCGGCGTCAGTGACTCCCCGCAGCTATGCGTTGGCGTGGCTGTCACAGGGCGCACGGGCGCCGGATCGTTCACGGCCAAGATCGCGCAAGCAACGACCATGGCCTCTGATGGCACTGACACGATCGCGAACGGCGCGCCAGTGATCCCGTCTGACACCGTCGCAGGTCGCGTGATGGAGGGGACGACCGACGACGTCGGCATCGTCGGCATCAACGTTGGCGCAACTGTCGCCGCAACGCTCAACGCGTCGGTATCGGTGATTTCGTGAAGAAGTTTGCTCTCTTCTTCTCGTTCGCCCTCGCGTCGTGTCTCTCGCCGAGCGCGCCCGACTTCGGCGTGCTCGAAATGTTCGACGCGCCGGACGCCGGCGCTCTCACGCGGCGACCGCAGTCCCGTCGCCGGATCGCTCCCCCGATCGTTACGACGCCCGTCGTATTCGACTTCACATCGGGAAGCGTCCCGTCTGGGATCACCGCTACGACAAGCGGCGACACCGTCTATGCGATGCGCTCGAGCGGGACGCAGGTCGTTGCTGTCACACCTGGCGCCGGCGTCGGGATCTTTGAGGACCGCGGCAACGGGACCGGGATTCTCGTCGCTCCGTCGTGGTCGAACGTCATAGTCACCGACTTCGGGGCGGCTTTCCCGTTCGCGCTGAGCTCATGGGATCACAACGGCGTCGGAAACGTTACGAAGACGGCGAACCAGGCCGACGGCCCCGCGCCCGCGGGAACCGGTCTCGGAAACGCCGACCTGATCACCGCGATCAACCCGGCGACGCAGGGAAAGATCAATCTTTTCTGTTCGACGCTCAGCGGCGGCGATGCCTTCGGATCGGTGTGGTTCCGCGACTTCGCGGGCAATTTGCCGACGTCGCCCGGCGCGTTCCATGGAACCCCCAACGGCGACAAGGACACCGACCGCGCGCCGGGCACCACGACGTGGACGCAACTCAGGTGGCAAGGCAACGGCGGTGCTTACAGTGAGATATACCCGGCCGGGGACTTCGGCACCAACGGCCCTACAGGCGGAGCGCTCGTCTGGGGCGCGCAGATGGGAGCCGGGCGCTATCAGCTCCCGCTCGTCAGCGGGGCGACGACCGCCACGGCGAGCGCCGCGTCGCTCACCGTCGACGATCCTAGTTCGTTCGTCGTCAACGGCAACTTCTACGCGAGCGGGAAATTTAAGGCGATCACGGATGCGCCCGGCTCGCTTGTTATAGGAACGGGATACCCACCGCGCTACCTGTTCTCAGCAGAAACGCCGGGCGGCAAGGTCTCCCTTCGCACGCAGTACTCGAGCGCCGGCTCGTCAAGTGTCGATTGGATATTCGAGGCCAATGGCTCCGATGTCATTACCGCTGCGTATGGAGTAGGTGTAACCACGCCGGGCGTTGGCGCGCTCTATCTCGGCGAGGTCTCGTGGCAGGTCGCCTACGATCACACGGCCGGCGACGCATGGATGTTCGTTTGTCTCGGCGGTAGCTGTCGCCTGCATCGCGCGACTGGGATCTCGTCGTCGGTGTCGACGCCGACGAGTTTCTACGTGCACTCCAACGTCGGCGCGGACGTCATGCCAGCGCTCGTGCGCGAGGTTCGCGCGCCACGCTCGCGCAGCCTGATCGTTCGGCCGTCGATATTGGTCGTGGGAGATTCGCAGATGGACGTCACCGACGCATCGGTAACGATCGTACCAACGCGACCAACGAACTACGTGCTCACGGATACAGAGGTCAAAGCAGGTAAGGCCATCCTCTCGACTGCCGTGCATGGCAACACGTTCGCGCAGCAACAGACCGCGCTCGCCGCAATCCCGTCGTCGTTCACGTCGTCCATTGAGGCCGTCACGATTGCGATGGGCTACAACGACTTTGCCGCAAACTCAAACGCGACTACGCGGACGAACTGCCAGAGCCTGCTGACGTACGCCTCGACGCGCTTCGCTGGAAAGGTGATCCAGCTGCACGTGCCAACGCCGGCAAAGGCGGGCGTCAGCGGAACAACGTACGGGCGCTCGGTCGAGTTCAAGGACGACGTCGCCGGGAGCTACTACACCGGCTCGACGCGAAACATTACCACGCTGTGGACCACCTACAACGACGGCAGCGACAACCTGCTGCCCGACACCGCGGATCACCTTCACTACAACGACAGTCTCAAGCGACTCATCGGGGCAACGATGCGCGCTGAGTACGTCACCGACGGAATTTTATAGAGGGAGCGAGGTCGCTATGACGTTCAACGAGCTACAGGAAATCAATCTCACCACCAACGACGGAACGTATGGGGAGACGGCGGACTTTGAAAGCTCGATCGTCGGCGATACCGAGTACGAGTTCGCGTTCGCTGGGACGCGCGGGCGCGTGTTCATCTCGTTCGACGGCACGACGGATCATTTCTTCATCGACGCCGCACGGGTTCCCGTTCGTCTTGTTGTGACCGATGAGACCGAGGTGTGGTTTCGTCGCGAGAAGGCCGGGACCGACTTCGTCGGTGTTGTTGTCAGCGGCGGGGAGGGTTAGCCCATGCGCGCGCTAGTGCTCGCGGTCTCGCTGCTCGTCTGCTCGGTTGCATCGGCAAAGAGTAAGGTCCCCGGCGCGTCGAAGTTCGGCGGCAACGGGGGTGGTGGTTCCGGTCTTCCGCTCTCGGGCGGAACCATGACCGGTCCGATCACGTTCTCGGGAACGCAGCTCGGGACGTACACGCTCGGCGGCGTGCCGACGTACACGCTGAGCTCGGCGCTCAACCTGCTACAGACGAAGTCCGTGCGCATGACGCTCGCGAACACGACCGCGGCGGTAACAGGCGGAAGCGGAATGCAGTACTCGCCCGCGCTCAAGTTCGGCGGCACTGGCTTTGTTTCGGGCGCGTCGGAACTCAACGAGATCGTCATTTACAATCGAGTGAGCGCAGATCAGGGAGGCAACGACGGATCTGAGGGACAGCTCGCGATCGATTTCTTGAACGGCGGGGCGAGCGCTGGATCTATCCCGAAGTTCCGCATTTGGAATGCTCTTGCGTCGGCCGGAATTTTCCTGCTGTCGGGTGCGAGCAAGTCCCTGTGGCTCGGCGCCAACACTGACGCCGCTGGGAACATATCCGGGGCCTACGAGATCTTGTCGACGGGACCAACAATCACTTGGGGCGTTAGCGGAGCGAACAAACTTCGACTCAACGCGACAGACCTCTATCCAATGACTTCCGGCGTTGCGCTCGGAGCAACCACGCAGTTCCTGAGCGTGAGAGCAGGTGGCGCGGTCGGCTCACGTCCAACATGTGACGAGGCGCTGCGCTCGACGTTCTTCAATCTCGAGGCAGCGGGCGGAGCGAGCGACGTCGTTCAGGTGTGCTCGAAGTCCGCGGCCGATTCTTATGCATGGCGCGACGTGTTCACCGCACCGTAGTCAACCCGAAGGAGATCTTTCGCATGTCGTCAATCAGTGCCGTCTTTCAGCGAGTCACCGAGCAGTGCGATGAGGTCGATCGAATCAGCCGGAGAATCACAAATGAGCGAGGAACAGGAGAAGGAGGAGACGGCGAAGGTGCTCGACTTGGCGTCGATCCTCTTGCGCATCGGAAACTCAATGGTTCGCCAGTCGGCCGCGATGGAGAAGGTCGCATCGAGCCAGTCCGAGATTCTCTCATCCTTGCAAGCGCGCGATTCCGCGCACGGTAGGGATCGGGATTCGCAGCTTCGCGCGATTGAAGCTCTTGCGCGCGAGTCGGCAGAAACCCGCGGCATCGCAATGGTGCTGCTCGAGGTCGTTCGTGGGTCCAAGGAATTGACCAAGGCGCAGATCGACGCGCTCTCCGGTCAAATCGGACACACGCACATAGCCGCGACCGAGGCAGCGCGCGCAGCAAAGAAGGCGGAAGAGAACACCGATCCCAACATCGTGTTGCCGGATCGGAGGCAAATCGAAAAGCCGCGCCCGGTCTCGAGCATGACCGTCGTCGAAGCAGCAAAGTTGGCGTGGCCGATTCTAAGAAAATTCTTCCCGTGGCTCGTCGCTGCCATCGGAAGTACTGGCCTCTGGAAGGCATGGAAGGGGAACGAATGAAACCGAAGAGGACTCGCGAAAAGATTGTTCTGTTTCTCTCTCTCCTCGTCGGCGGGCTTCAGCCGATGATGCTCGCAAAGTATCCGGTGAGCGCGTGGAACTTCGCACTCGCTGTGATCGGCTTGGTGATTTCGATTTACGCAGTCGTGTTCTGCGAGAAGCTCGCGCGTACTCAGCTGTCGCGCTCGACCGATATGGCGATTGCGTCAGTCGCGGACGTGACGCCGACCGTCCCCGCAACGCTTCCGGCAAAGCAACGCAAGCCGAGGGTGCGCCGATGAGGGCGCTACTTCTTGCGTGTGCGCTGCTCACCGCTGCGTGCGGCCCGGACGCGCGCGACGTGGCTATCACGAAGGCAAAGAAAACCATCCTCGGGATCGGACTCGAGAAGCACGCGGCCGAGCAATCGTGGAAGGCGGCCGACGCGGTGAAGCAAGAGGACATCCGCGAGAGCACGTCAGATCCGGTTGAGTACAAGGCCAAGATCGGACTATGGCGCGCGAAGGTTCAGAACGCCGTCAACAAGGCGTTTGCCGTCTTCGATACGGCCATCATTGCGGCGATGAGCACGCTCTATCTCGTCGAGTCTGGACTAAAGAGCGGGCTCGATCTCATCACCGTTGCAAAAGAGATCTGGGCCGCGTTCCAACAACTGCGCATGACATTGCAAGCGTTCGACATCACCGTCGAGCTTCCGGGAGGATTCTGATGGAGAACAAGGAGATCTTCGAGCTAACGAAGACGGTCGCCGAGTTCGGATTGCCCGTGCTCACGAAGGTGATCGAGAACGCCATCTCGTCGAACCAGCTCACCGCGCAAGACGCGGCCGAGCTCAACAGCGAGCTTCGCCAACTTGGGTCGACCATTCGCGGCGACGGGTCATCTCGAAAGCCCGACCAAGACGCGCGCAATGCTCGCGAGGACGCCGAGGCTGCGAAGAAGTTCGGACAGGCGGCGCTCGACGCGGCGGCGGACAAAGGCATGAGGGACGAGTGACCACGCCCGAGGTCGCGCTGCTCGTCGGCGCGTTCGTGTTCCTGATCGCGGCGGCGATTGCGATTGTGGATTCGACGCGATGGTGAGGTCGCTATACGAGGGGTCGATCAAGATCCCACATGGCGAGACCGAGGTGCGCGCGCTCTATGGCGACATCGGGATCGAGCGCGTTGACGGTCGCTATCAGGTGACACGCCCGCAACACTGGGAGGAGCGCAACTGTGTGGTGGTTCGCGACTTCCCCGGCCTGAACGGTCGACCGCTCTACGTGCATCGGCTCATGATCGAGCCGCTACGCGCGGCGCTGACCGAGGCAGAGATCACGTGCCCGGAATACAAGATCAAAACCATCGGCTGTTTTTCGCCGCGCTACAAGCGCTCGGGGAGCGGGGCGATCTCGCTGCACTCGTGGGCCGTAGCCGTCGATATCAACGCATTGCAGAACCCGATGAAAAAACCGCTCACCTGCGACATGCCGTCAGCGTTCATCGCGGCATTCAAGCGCGCGGGGTTCACGTGGGGCGGCGACTTCAAGGATGTAGATCCTGATCCGATGCACTTTCAGTTGGCGGACGGATACTAAATGAGCCGCGCCCGCATGGAGCGAATCGAGCGCCGACTAGACGAGCTTGAGGCCAAGGTCGAATACCTCGGCGATCAGGCCGGCGCGGACCTGATGGCGAAGCCAGTCGAGCCGGAACCACGTCCCGTGCCGAAGCCGAAGAGGGCGCGGTTTAGGGTGTCGCACCGGTAGCTGTGACACCCGCGTGTCAGACTCCCGCGGAATCTGGCACACCAAGCGGAGCATGTGGAATTTGAGCGCCCGTATAACCGCTCAAAACTACTGTATTTACCAGCTCCGACAATAGGACTCGAACCTATGACCCGGTGATTAACAGTCCGGTAGACTTTACGTCGGTGAGCGCGCGTTCGCGTGGCAGTTTGTGACACGGGCGTGTCAGCGTTTCGCGGCGGGCATACCTCGTACGGCGGCCGCCATCGTCGACGGCGATAGCTTGCCGTAGACGAGCTCCACCATGCGGCTCGTCTTGTGTCCGAGCAACTGCGACACCACGTAGCTCGTCTGACCGCTCTGCACGAGCCAGCTTGCGTAGGTGCGCCGCAGGTCGTTCGGCGAGACGCGAGGGACCTTCGCGCGGAGACATGCTCGCGCCAGGTCTCGGTTGACCTTGGTCCATGTGCCCGCGATCGGTTCGTTTCTCTCGTGCTTTCCGGTGAGCTCGGCGCGCAGCGGTGCGGGCACTGGGACGTGGCGATCGCTGCCATCTGTCTTGGTCCCCTGAATGCGTAGCGTGCGCGTCTTGCGGTCGTAGTCGCCCCACGTGAGCGCGGACACCTCGGACATGCGAGCGCCCGTGTAAACGGCCAGCATGAGCCACAGCCGATGCCTCGCGTTGGTGAGTGCCCCGAGCAGCGCGCGAAACTCTTTCGGTGTGAGCCATCGCTTTCGCGGCACGTAGCGAACCTTCCAGCGCGGCATGATTGCGCGGGGATCGCCGTCGTACTTTCCGAGCGCCTTCGCCGTTTCGAGCGCGCGCTTGAGCGTAACGAGCTCCTTGCGCACGGTCTCGCGTGCGGCGCCTTCGTCCTCGCGCGTGGTCGCGTAATCGGCGACGCGCTCGGTTGACAGGTCCGCCACGTCAACGCCTTCAAAGTACCGAGCGAGGTGACCGCTCCGCATGGTGTACATGCGGATAGTTGCAGGGGCGTTCGTTGCGCACCCCTTGGATACGAGGAGGGCTAGCGCTTCCTCGACGCTAAGCGGGGCGCTGTAGCGGGGTAGACTTTTCTCACCGTGAGCCTCGCGCTCCCATCTCCTAACGCAGAGTTCAGCCGCGCGGCGGTCCGTGCAATGCGTCGACGCTCGGACGCGGACTCCTTGGGTGTTGTAGTAGCTGCCGTGCCAGACTTCGCCGCGTCGATAGAGTCGCATGATGGGAAGTTTCGCCGCACCCAGGCGTCAAGCTGGGCTTGCGTGACGCGCACCATACGACGACGCTCCCCGCCTGTCATCTCGCGCATGACCTGGTAGGCGAAAGAGCGCGAGCATTTGAGGTGCGCGCGCACATCTTCGACGGTGAGAAGGGCAGGGCGCACGGTCACGGTGTCAGCATCTCCGGGCGATTTGCTCGCACCCACGCGATCAGATCGAGCGCGTCAATCTCGACGTAGCAATACCCGTCATCGGCGTACGCCCGGAACACGGCGCGGCTGTCCCATGATACGGAGTCGCGGCCTAGCTCAACAATCATCCTGTGGTAGTGCTCGCGCACGCCACGCATGACGATCGCGTCCGCGCGGGCGGTCGCAAACCAGACGTGACTTCCGTCTTTGCATTCGTCAAACCTGATAGTCGGCGGCGGGTCCGCTGGTACGTCTTCGCCGCAGGCGAGGCATCTTAATGTGGTGGGGCGCGGGGTCATGGCTTCTCCTTCCCGAGCGCAGCGCGATCAATGCACCACGCCAACGCACACGACACCTCAAGCGCGTACGCGCGCAAAGTTCCCGCCTTGTCTAGCTCGGCGATTTTCTCGATCCACTTGTCCGCAACCCCTTCGCTGCGCTTGACGATCTCGGCTGACTTGTTGTCGCAGTTCTCGATCTCGCGCAACGCCGTCTCCAGCGCCGCAATGCGCACCCGTGCTTCGTCGCGCTCGGCAACCAGTCTCTTCACTTGCTCGTCGAGTATCCATATCCGCTCGTCGCTCATGCGCCCTCCGCTTGCTTCCCTTATTCCTCGCATTCGCCCGCCCTCGGATCGCACTTCCAGTATTTCCAGGCCGTGCATCCTTGTTCATGAACGAGCGTATCGAACGAAGCGGCGGAGCTGTCGCATCCACTGCATTCGGCCTCGCTGCCGCTCATCGCCCGCGCCCCTTTCGTGCGGCTTCTTTCTCGCGAGCAGCGAGGAGCCGCCCCACCGCCCGAGCAACGAACGCCTCACGCCTGGCGTAGTTCGCCGCATGCCACATCCCTGCTTCGAGGCGAATGGCCGCGCGGATCACGCTCTGTTCTGCCTTCTCCACCGCCGTCGCCTTTCTCTTTTTCATCGCTTCCCCTTTCGTGCGGCTTCTTTTAGGACGGCAATAGCCACGTTGAGTCCGAATACGTATTCGCGCGCCTGTTCGTTGTCCGCCATGTAGTGACGCCAGATCGCACGCTCGTCGGCGATCAATCGCAGGGCGTTTCGCCTCGCGCTTGCGGGGATAGATCGCCACTCGCTTGCCGCCGTCTCCTTGCGCTTCTTGGTCATGCGCGCCTCCGAACACCGTCTCCGCCACTCGGCGTGCCGTCGCCGTAGCCGTAGCCGTAG
>Ga0116144_10003231_pt1 | contig 16547 bp, 16 predicted proteins | sample AD_UKC035_MetaG_FD_89746 | JGI IMG/M metagenome (GOLD analysis project Ga0116144, IMG submission 89746) | Active sludge microbial communities of municipal wastewater-treating anaerobic digesters from USA - AD_UKC035_MetaG | ecosystem: Engineered > Bioreactor > Anaerobic > Digestate | place: USA...
TGGCGACCTCTGCCGCGGTGGAGTGCCCAAACTGGCTTGCCAGCTCGGATTCGTTCATTATATAGGTGGCTTCAATGACGAGACCATCTGCATCACGAATGTGCTCTAGCAGCTTGTGCGGCTTGCCCACGTCCCCTACGACCACTAACTTGGTGCCGACCCGCTCCGGTCCCAGCACGTCTTCCGGGTTAATAGTTCGCCCATCCGGCAGGCTGATAAATTTCCCGGCCACCAGGTCTTTGCGCCAGGGGCCGGGTGGGATTTCTAAGGCTTCAGCTTTCTCAGGCAGGAAAGGGCGCCGGGAAAATTCTTCAAAGCAAAAGCCCAAGGAATCAGAGCCGCGATGGTCTACTTCAAAGGCTGTTATCTTGAAGCGTTCCGCGGTAAAGATCAGACCAGGCTTAATCTCCAACAAATTTATGGGCATAGGCGGTTTTGTACCGCGCAACACCACCCCATTGACCAGGTCATCCACTCGGTCGAGCGTATGCCTGCTGCCATAGATATTGACTTCATCGATAGCTTCCCAGCGCATAAAGGTGGACATCAACCCGGCCAGACCAAGGATATGATCCAGGTGGCCATGCGTGAGGAGGATGTGGTTTAGACGCTTAAAGCCCACCCCAGATCGCAAAATCTGGCGTTGGGTCCCCTCACCGCAATCGAGGAGAAAACGGTACTCCTCGTGTTTTACAACCAGGGCTGATAACCCCCGCCGGATTGACGGCGCAGATGCTGAGGTGCCTAAGAATAATAATTCAAACAATTGAAAAACCAGTCAACGCTGAGTTGAGCGCTTTATCCTTTGCCAAAACCCGAAATGAGTTTTAATAACCCCAATAAGCTCAAGCCCACTTGGATGCCCTGGTTGGCTGTAATTTTAGGCGAATCCTGCAGTTCCTCAGCGTGTTGTAAGACCAAGTAAGCTGCCCCAGCACCAACAGCGGCGCCAATGATGGCTCCAATAAGCAATGTTCTAACTTTCACATTTGAGTCCATTTCCTAACCTCGCTTTGATTTTCCGATAAGTGATAATAACAAACCCTGCAGCACCGCAAAGGTACTTTTGAGTTGAATAATAGGCTGGGCAAGTAAATCCGATACACCGCCAAAGATTAACCCGGTTTGGTCTGTTAAACCCCGCAGTTTGCTGCCGCCCTTAGGAATAACTTTTATCAATGCTGCGACACCGATGATCAAACCAATGAGCAAAATTAACGAAACCAAGGTGAACAGCATCACGGGCATGAGTATCAATATTGTGGATAGATCAGCCCAGTGCCGCAAGCCTGTGCTATTTTGATTAACATTCAAAGCCATTAATACAGCCGCAAGGATTATCAAGACAGCAAAGAAACACACCGGGATAATAATTTGCCAGAGGGTTTGCTTTTTGGCTTTAATCATCGCCAGGCTATCAGGATTGTTTTGATCACTAGTATTCATGCTTGTATTTTAGCATGAGAATTCATTTGGGATAATGAATAATTAATTGTCTGGATAATCTATCAAGTTCTGATCGTTTTTTGATCGATTCTATTGTATAATTTGGGTAGAAAATATGTATGGTGGTCTTCAAGACTGCTAAACTTGCAGTTGAGGCCATGGTATTTAAAGTAAGTTTGATTAATGCAGCGCCGGGACATAATTTTCTGGCATATGTTGGTACTTAAAATAAGTGCAAATGAGACTATTAACAGTGAGCTTTTTTATAATTAGTCCAAAACCTGTTACACGTTTTTACAGGAAAGTATTTTTGTTATTAACAGGCTAATAATAGCCAAAAGTTAATTGGCTAACCTATTTTAGTGCCACCGAATTGCATATTGATCGTTGCATTTTGCTTTGCGTAGGGTTGGTTTGTGTGCAATAGCCAAATCAGCGCAGCGTGAGGCAACTTAACTTACAACAGCCATGGCCGTGAGACAGTGCCATGGCTGAGTTGTTTTAATAATGGAAAAGGAAATTACTGCGATCAGGGCACAAAAACGTAACCCGGCCAGGGTCAATATTTACCTTGACGGGGAATACGCGTTTGCCTTAGCGCGAATCAGCGCTGCCTGGTTAACAGTAGGCCTAAAAATTGATGAAAAGGCGATTGAGCGATTACGCTCACAAGATGAGGTTGAACAAGCCTATCAGAAAGCCCTGCATTACCTCAGTTTTAGGCCCCGGTCTGAACAGGAAGTGTTTAATTCACTGACCGCAAAGGGATTTTCAGAAACCTTAGCCCAAACAACGGTTATGAGGTTAAAAGATGAAAGGCTCTTAGGGGATGAGCGCTTTTCACATACATGGATTGAAAATCGCAGTACTTTCCGACCTCGCAGCCAGCGCATGCTCAGATACGAATTGCTGCAAAAAGGCGTGAATGAGGACACGATACAACAAGCACTTGCTGATGCTGACATAGATGAGGAAGAACTTGCCTATAAAGCCGGTTTATCTAAGGCTTCAAAGGTTAACACAAGCGATTGGTTGACCTTTCGAAGTAAGGTGGGGAGCTTTTTGGCAAGGCGTGGCTTTCCATACGCGGTGATTGAACCAGTGTTGAAAAGGCTCTGGCAAGAGAGCGATGCACAAAGCGAGCTGCAAAAAGAAAATGAATAATTGGAGCAAATAAGATGTTTAGAGAATTAGGTTGGATAGTGCCGATAGTGTTTGCGGTTGTTGGTATTGTTTTGGGCACCTTGATTGGTTATTACTACAGGCAAGGCAAAATCAGCCGCAAGCTGGAAGCACAAGAAATAAGAGCAGAAACGGTCCTTCTGCAGGCTACAGAGAAAGCTCGGGAAATTGAATTAGAAGCCAAAGATGCGGCCCTGAAGATTACCCGTCAGGCGGAAAGCGATATTACCCACAAGCGCAGTGAGCTCAACAAAGAAGATGATCGCTTGGTTAGGCGCCGCGAAGAACTTGACCGCCGCTTTGACCAGATGCAGCAGCGTGAGGCAGCATTGAACAAACGACAAAGCAGTATTGACCGGCGTGCTAATGAAATTGAAGGCATTTATTCTCAGCGCCTGGAAGAGCTGCAGCGCGTTGCACAAATGACCACGGATGAAGCCCGCCAGGTGCTCTTGGCGGAAGTGGAAAAAGAAGCTCGGGCAGATATGTCTCGCATCATCCGCCAGATTGAAGCTGAAGCTCGTGAAACTGGTAATGTTAAAGCCCGCGAATTAATTGCTGATGCGATTCAGCGCGTTGCCTCAGACAAGGTGGCAGAGGTGACCACCTCGTTGGTAATCCTGCCTAACGAGGAGATGAAGGGGCGCATCGTAGGACGCAACGGCCGCAATATCCGCGCCTTTGAACAAGCTGCGGGTGTGGATGTCATTGTGGATGATACCCCCGAAGCAGTGACTGTCTCCTGCTTCGACTCGGTGCGCCGCGAGATTGCCCGCCGCACGCTCAGCCGCCTGGTCGTGGATGGACGCATCCATCCAGCTCACATAGAGAAGTTGCTGGAAGAAGAAACTGAGATGATGGAAGAAGACATCGTTGAAGCAGGCACCGAAGCGGCATACGAAGCAGGCGTACCTGGCCTTCACCCTGAGATCATTAAAAAGCTGGGGCGCCTCAAGTTCCGCACATCTTACGGTCAGAACCAACTGGCGCATGCCGTTGAGACAGCCAAGATTGCCAGTGTAATAGCGGCAGAACTTGGTGCAAACGTAGAAGTTGCTAAAGCCGGCGCTCTCTTGCACGACTTAGGTAAAGCAATGGACCACAACACAGATGGTACACATGCCATGATCGGTGCTGAGTTTGCCAAGCGGCACGGTGTTAGCCCGGCAGTGGTTAATGTTATCGCATCACACCATCACGAGATGGAACAAACTTCAGTTGAAGCGGTGATCGCAGAAGCCGCGGATGCCATATCAGGTGCCCGCCCAGGCGCACGCCGCGAAGACCTAGAGCAATATATTAAACGCTTGAAGGCGCTTGAGGGCATTGCCAATTCCTTTAAAGGCGTTGAGCAAAGTTACGCCATCCAGGCTGGGCGAGAAATTCGAATTATTGTGAAGCCGGAAGATGTGGATGACGTGGAAGCTCATCGCATCGCCAAGGATATTGCCAACCAGATCGAAGAAACCATGCAATATCCTGGACAAATCCGCGTGACGGTCATTCGTGAGACAAGAGCAGTCAATTACGCTAAGTAAGGATTAAATTGCCTTTCATAGCCAACGCTGCTTTGCGGTCCATGACCAGGAAGCAGCGTTGTTGATTCTGGCAGGCTGAAGACCTGCTGCCTGATGCTGCTGATGAGCTGTGCATAATCTCCCCCGGGTAGGTCTGTCCGCCCAATGCTTTCGTGGAAAATGACATCCCCACAAAAACAGACCTCAAGCGCAGGGCAGTAAAAAACCACTGAGCCCGGGTTATGCCCAGGTGTTTCGCGCACTTCCACAACCGCGTTCGGGTCACCAGGGTTTATTGGAAGCTGTTGACCATGATAGAAGTGAAACGCAGGCTCAGGGAGTACTAAAACCGGTAATCCGAGCGGCTTAGACGCTGACATTGCTTTTGTCCAGGCGTAAGTGTCTTTATGCATCCCAACAGGTAGTGGTGGTTCAAAAGCATTCCGGATTGTATCAACCCCAACAACATGATCAAAATGGGCATGCGTTAACCAAATTTGGCGAAGAGTCCACCCCTGGCGACCAGCTTCGTTTAATACCTGTTCAGACTCAAAAGACGGGTCGATGACAACTGCATTTTTAGTGTCTTCATCGCCAAGCAAATAAACATTATTTTGGAGCGGACCTAAGACAAGACGCACAAAAGATAATTTCATATTTTTCCTAAAAAGTTACTTACGCGTTAGGGTTGATAACCGTTTCATTACTGCCCCACGAAAATTCATTGCAAGCAATGTCAGCACTAAAACAGCGATTAATATACCCAGGCTAACCCGAAACACATTAAGTGGGTGCTTATCATACAAGAAACCTGCCACAATCGGCGCCAGAACAATGGCAGTGGTGCTGGCGGTCTCCACAAAGCCAAAAGCCAGGCCAACTTGGGAATCTTTGACCAACGGGCGCACAAAGGCAGCGGCAATGGAGCGGCTGAGACGATACCCACCCAGTAATGCATAGGCGAGGATAAACCATGTAAAGCCCTTCCCCAGCCATAATAGCAGGGTGAAACCAATTATTGCCAGCTCGCCAATTAAAAAAGCGCTGATCACGGGGATATGGCCTAGTAGTAATAAGAAGACCACATTGCTGATATTCATCACAGTGCCAAGTTGACCGATGTTAGATAAGGAAAGGCCTCGTTCATTTTGAAGAAAGTTTGAGGTAAGTGGTTGCGGCAGATAGGTGGCAAAGGTGATTGCTGCAATCAAACCCAAAGATAAAACAAAACGATTGTTGCGCAGCATATCAAACTTCTTGGTGTTAGGCTCTTGTTGTTCAACGGGTTGTTTACGAATAAGAAATATCAATGTGGTTGATATGACAAAAATCACGGTCGAAATAATATAAACAGAGCGCAAGCCTGTGCGCTCAGCAATCATCCCACCCACCATAGGTGCAAAGGCAGCGCCGACACTATAAGAAGCAGAGATGAAGGTTAGCGCTTTTCCAACTGACCAACCGCCACGCGCAGCAGCAATATAACTATTCATTGGGCCTAAAACGGCAGCGGTGAGGGCATATAATAACAAACCAACAATAAAGATGGCTAGGGTATTGGCCAGCGCCATTGTGAGCGTGGCACACACACCTAGCAGCCAACTAGACCATAGTATTGTTCGGCGGCCGTAATGGTCTGAAAGATACCCAAAAGGGACCTGCGCCAAGGTCATTATGGCAGCTGTTATGCCTAAGATAGTACCAATCAGAACCGGGTCTGCGCCAAATTCCTGGATATAAAGCGGCTGAAAGATAAAAAATAAACCCTCACCCATGCCCCAAAATACGAGTGACGCCGCTAATATATACAGGTCTCTTTGTGGACGCATTGTTTTTATGCCCGGAATAAGTCTAACGGTAATACATGCCTGGGTAGGTCGGTCAGGCTCTCCAGGCCATTGGCGGTTATCACAACATCGTCTTCAATGCGTACACCGCCTTTACCCGGAAGATAAATGCCTGGTTCGATGGTAAAGGTCATGCCCTCGCTGAGGATTAAATCGTTTTCTCCAAAAATATAGGGGGCTTCATGGGCTTCCATGCCCAAGCCATGGCCCGTCCGATGAATGAAATATGTGCCGAAGCCAGCCTTTTCAATCACATCACGCGCAGCAAAGTCCACATCACCAGCGCAAATGCCCGGCTTCCCAGTTGCCCGGGCAGCAGAATTAGCAGCTAAAACCGCTGCACCAATCTCTAACAAGGTTGGATCTACCTGCCCGACCGTTAAGGTGCGTGTGATATCTGAGAAATAGCCGTCCTTGCTGGCGCCCCAATCAAATAATAACAGGTCGCCATCTTGCAGCAGGCGATCTGAGGGCACTGCATGCGGATTGGCAGAATTTGGACCGCTGCTGACGATGGGTTGGAAGGGCAGCTCCACATCTGAGCCAGCCCGGTAAAGCTGGATCACCAGTTCACTGGCAATTTCGCGTTCACTCAACCCAATGTCAATTCTTTTTAGGGTTTCCAGGAGCGCAGTTTGGGCAATTTGGGCAGCCTGGCGCATTTTTTCAATTTCATATGCATCTTTGCACATGCGTAATGATGCTAAAACCTGGCTGCCATCCACAAACTGCGCACTGCCAGCAGCTTCTAGGTAACGCAGCTCCAAAACTCTTAACCGGGTGGGTTCGATGCCAATTTTGGCGTGCTGCAGGTGCAGTGCAGTTAGCGCTTGCTGAAAGGCGCTGCCCCATGTGGCTGGATCGTCCCCGAAGGGGAATACCTCGTGTTCAAATGGCAAACCTTTCAACTTTTCACGTTCAAGAATAGGTAAAACCAGGCTTATTTTGCCGCTGGCGGTAAAGACGGCCACGGTTGGGCGTTCCATAAGGTGAAAGTTTAGACCAGTCAAGTACGTCAAACTGGGCCCGGGGTTTAAAACGAACCCATCCAATTTTGCCTGGTTAATCATATCGATAAAACGGGTAATGCGATCAGTCATGAGATATCTCCTTATGCTCAAAGCAATTATAAAGCATGCCTATTTCATAAGAGAATTCCTGGGCTATTTTCTTTATAATTAGCAAGATTGCAGATATTATTATGCCAAACAGACATTTAAACCAGGAGGCTTATGATTATTCGCCCTGCCCAAACAACTGATGAACTAGCCCTGATCGGGTTGATTACTGAATTCCGGGCTGCTTTATCATCCCTGCGCGGCAATGATAAGCGCATGAGTCCAGACCAGGCAAAATCTGAGCTTGATGAATACTGCCAGAAATGGTTTCCTATTTTTACCGCAGAAGAGACCGGTGAAATTATAGGTTACTTGGTCTGCAGGGTAGAGGACGAGGTGGTGTGGGCTGAGTCCCTGTTTGTGCAACCCCAATTTCGGCGGCGCGGTGTAGCAGGGCTTTTATATGCTGAAGCAGAGAAGCTAGCCCAAGCTCTCGGTGGTGATGCCCCGTATAATTGGGTGGACCCAAACAACAATGCGATCATCCAATTCCTGAGGAAACGCGGGTATGACGTATTGAACTTGATAGAACTGCGCCGGCCTTACGAGGGTGAACATCTGACGAGGGTAATCAAGGTTGGGGATCAGACCTTTTACAGCCATTGAGAGGTCGAGTAAATAATTGTTCGTCAACTTGCGGAAGTTAACTATGCGTTCTTATGATTTTTGATTAAATTACGCCAACTATAGCTTTAGAATAAATCCTAATGAGCAGGTAAAATTTTCCCTTTTATGCAATGATTAATATGGTAATATTACTCAAATTTTTTATTAACTTAATACGAGATTAATAACAATCTTGACTCATTTGGGACAAGTCCATTATGAAATTTACTCACAACAAACATCTTCCTTTTTATCTCCTCAGCGTATTATTTTTGACCTTGATATTGTGCTTAAACGGCTGCGCAAGCGCAACGGAAACAGAAACAATATCCCCCCAAGACGAATTACCTTTACAACAAGAAATTAATGCGTCCGGTGAAATAGTGCCTGTCAAATGGACATCACTCTCATTTCCTAACGGTGGAACTAATCTCAAGTTCAATGTCAAAGAGGGCGAGACGGTTGAGGAAAAAAACGTATTAGCCACAAATTCTGACCCACGCCTCTTATCACAGCTATCCCAGGCAATGGCAGCCCAGATTCGGGCTGAAGTAAACTATAACCAAGTGCTTAACAGCCCTTCTGAGGCTTCACTTGCTTCGCTTGAAGCTGCACTTGCAAATGCTGAGGTACGCCTGGAGCAAACTGAATGGAATCTTCCATCACAAAAACAATTGGTTGCAGCACAGGCAGATGTTGAGAGCGCATCCTTAAATTTGGAAGAGTTAAAGAAAGGCTCATCTGAGGAAGAAATTGCTGCAGCGCTAGCCGATCTAAAAGCTGCACAACACTCTGTTGAAGCAATGAATCAATCTCTTGAAATCACAGCCCCTTACAACGGGGCAGTGGTGGAAATCTTAGCTAATCCAGGCGAATCTGTTCCAGCTTATCAACCTGTGATTACTTTCGCTGATTTATCCGAGTTCCAAGTTGTAACCACAGATTTAAGTGAGGTGGATGTTTCAAAGTTATTTGTTGGGCAGAGTGTGGATATCGTTATAGATGCATTTCCCAACCAGAGCTCAACCGGAAAAATAAGCCAAATTGATTCTAAATCTTCTGGGGGGTCAGCTGTTTACTACACGGTTACCATCGATTTTGATAACCCACCCGCTGGGTTACTTTGGGGTATGACGACCTTTATTACTTTTCTGAATGATTAATTGCAGACTATTCGTAGTGGATAGCATCAAGAATATTAATAGTTGCCGCTCTTTTTGCTGGTTGTAGGGCAGCTAATTGAGATATCACAAGCGAGACTATTAACCCTGTAATAATGCCTGCAATGGGGATCACAAGGTCTATTTTATAACCTGACATTGCAGTCATGCCAAAGAGGAATATACGCGATAGGAATATCCCGAAAACAAGACCGAGCAGGCCGCCCATAATCCCCATCAAACCGGCTTCCGCTAAGATCATCTGCCTTACCTGCTGCTGTGTCATGCCTATAGCACGCAACATGCCAATTTCTCTTGTCCGTTCCATCACATTCATGGTAAGTGTATTGACTATCCCTAAAGAGGCAACAATCACAGCTAAAACAGCCATCATGTCAAACATTATGAAGGCTTGATCCATCAGGTTAAAGATCCTTTCCTTTACTGCGGTGTTTGCTTCGATTGATAATTGATAGCGTTTGCCATATAACGCATCGATGGTTGACTGCACATTGCTAATTGTTTGTTCATCCTGCACTTTGATAAGGATTGTACTAACCTCATTGGCTCGGAAATATCTGCGCATATCTTGCCAGTTTCCTGTAATCACCAATCCCTGGTTATAAAAATCAACCACCACACCGCCAATATCAAAACTGCGCAATCCACTAGGCGTTTTTAAAACAATCTGATCGCCAGCCCTATAACCAAATTTTTCAGAAAGAACGCTGGAAACAAAAACTGTCCCCCCTGCATTCAGTTGAGATAGGGCTTGTTCAGCATTCGTTTCATCGCCACTAAAAACAAAACTGGTAACGCGTGTATATGTTGCTGGGTCCACCGCCATGTAGGTTAGGTTTTCTTGTGTATTATTAGGTAATTGCAGTTCTACTGATTGGTAATGAACAGGCGTGGCAGCTTCAACACCGTCAATGCTTCCAAGCTGCCTGGCTAATTCTGACCGAAGCGGCACAGAGGATGACACATAAAGGTCCCCTCCCATGTAAGCATTTATCCAAACTTTCAAGTCAGCAGCAAAAGAAGAGGTCATTGCCCGAACAATTAAGATCATCGCAACACCCACCAACAAAGCTGTGACAGTCAAGGTAGTTCTGCTTTTTGAGCGTTCAAGGTTACGGTTGCCAATCAAACCGCTATTGCCATAAACCTTTTTCATAATCGTTTGGGTTGCTTTTTGCCACCATTGTAATGTAGCTGGAATAATCAGTGTTACCCCTGTAAACATTAGAAAAACTGTCATGCTCCCTACCCTGAAAAGGGGATCATCTGGAATGGGATTCCATATTAACAGGACAGTTGAAATCAACAGCAGCGCAGCGCCAATTAAGCCACCCCATTTAGAGAAAAAACCTTCCTTCTTCAGGCCGCGAATTCGAAGTGCTGCGATTGGGGAAATTTTACCGGCTTTTATGGCAGGTAATAATGCTGAGACCACTGTCACACCCATCCCAATAACGAGACTCATGAATAAGCTTCCAATAGGCACGTTCATGGTTCCAACTAAGTCAGTTCCTAAAAGGTTGCCCATTAAGCTGGCAAGCCCCCTGGCACCTAAAATGCCAACTGCCACGCCTAATAACGAACCAACCAAACCTAGGAGAACAGAATCAAAAAGGACAGTACTGGTGACCTGGCGTTTGCTCATACCAATGGTCCGGAGCATGCCATATTCATAAGTTCGTTCCACAACTGTCATCGTAAAAGCGTTATAAATCAAAAACGCCCCAACAAATAAAGCAATCGCGCTTAGGAAATTTAAGCCAATTTGATAGTTTGAAAGCATTTGACTCATGCGCTGACCTTGACCAGCTGGATAGGTAACAGCATGATCAGTCCCAATGCGTTTTTGAATTTCTAGGCGTTTTTCTTCAACCCGGTTGCCCTCAATGTGGTCCTGCAGCATGATATCCAATTGGTCAAAAACATCTTTGCGATTAAACACCTTTTGTGCGGTCAAGAGATGAATGACGCCAAAATTCCCGTTATTAGTTTGCCCCACACCCTCCCTAGCAATTAAACCCACCACTTTAAATGTCTCTAATCCATTTGGCGATAATAACTTTACCCGATCCCCTACTTGAATTTCATTATCATTTGCTAGGTTTTCTACCAAAATAATCTCTAGATTATCTGAATCTGGATTTAGAAAGCGCCCTTCAGTAATTTTATAATCCCTGATTATCAAATCCAAATCTGGTTGAATTCCAAATAATAATAATCCTGCCTTTGCGGTAGTGAAGAAGGAAACCTGCAGTGCTTCTTCGTTTTGTTGATCTGGGAAAGCAGTATTTACTTTAACAATGGGCGATATTGACCTGACCCCGGCAATATTTGAGACCACGCGTAAGATATTGGACGAGAAACCATTATCTCCAGACGCAGCGGTGATCATTAGATCGGATCTGCCACTGATTGTTCAAAAAGGGCGGTAATGGACGCCATGGCAGCCTCATTACTGATACTGAGCGCTAAGATGCCAGCTACACCAATCATAATGCTCAGCATCGATAAAATTGACCGCATCGGCCTCGATTTTAATGTTCGCAAAGAGAGCAAATTATATAATTTCAACTTGCATCCTATTCTTGGTTAGTTTCCATTATTTGAATAATGCTTTGTACCTTGGTGTTTTTAGGGGTTTCTTTTGAAAAATTCAGTTCTTGTTCAATCGTGCCGTCGCGCAGGAAAATCACGCGATCGGCATATGCCGCTGCGCGCGGGTCATGGGTCACTACAATGATTGTTTGCTGAAGGTCATTACAGGACAAGCGCAATAATTCCATAATTGCGTTGCCGGTTTTAGAATCTAAATTACCCGTTGGCTCATCTGCCAATAAAATGTCCGGTTGGGTTATCAACGCCCGGGCAATGGCCACCCGCTGCTGCTCACCACCTGATAGTTGGTCAGGTTTATGATTCCGCCGTTCGACTAAACCCACCAATGTAATTAATTTATCAAGCTTATCACTGTAGGATTCAACTTGTTGCCCATCGATCAGAATGGGCAGTAAGATATTTTCCTCTGCTGTAAGGGTTGGCAAAAGGTTGAAAAACTGAAACACAAAACCGATATGATGCCGCCTTGCAAGGGTAAGTTGCTTATCCGGAAGGTTCGAAAACATTTCGTCTCCCAACATCACTTCCCCTTGTGAGGGGGAATCCAATCCTCCCATCAAGTGAAGCAGGGTTGATTTGCCGCTGCCCGAAGGTCCCATGATTGCAACAAACTCCCCTTTGTTGACCTCAAAATCGAGTTGATCTAAGGCTCGGATTGTGTGTTCGCCAAAGGCATATTCCTTGGTTAGGTTTGATGTTTTAAGAACTGGCATGGGTTAATTCCTCTTTTTCGGGGGTTGCGTCATCAAGAATGATTATTTCACCAGTATACCCGTTAACGCTCACTTTTTGATTATCTCTTAGTGATAACGCATTGCTTACCGATACCACTGCTGGGATTTTATACTCCCTGGCAATAATTGAACTGTGCGAAAGCACCCCGCCAGATTCTGCGATCACAGCACCTGCTTTGGCAAAAATAGGCGTCCACCCAACATCAGAATAAGGAATAACCAATACATCACCATCTTCTACCAAAGAAAATTCACTGATTCCTTTCACGGTCTTGATTTTCCCACAGTAATAGCCGCGGGAAGTAGGGGTACCCTCTAAACGTGTTTGGGATTTGTGAAAGGTTGGGGGTGCTTCCTCCCCGTATATTATGTCCGGCAGTTGAATATCTTCCATTTCCTTCATTTCAAGCATTCTTGCATTGGCTTTCTTATTAATGCTAATTTTGTTATCAGTTGCGAAAGCATTACGAATTTCATCCCAGGATAGAAAGAAGATTTGATCCTCAGAGTCTATCCAACCTTTTTCTTTCATTAATGAGGCTAACCTGAGAAAATGCGGCCTAAAAAGACCATAACCATATGAATAGGCCCAACTCACTTGTTCTCTAAACTGATTAAAGCGTTTGACACGTTGGTACAACATGTTCGATATGATTTTCTTGAATCCTTTTAGACCAATTTGATTAAAGGGGATGACCTGCTCACTTTTCTTATCAGGCGTTTTATAGTTCTTTATTAGTTCAATTACCAACTCTGGTTGTTCACGCCACGGCATTGCCGTAAAATTATTACTATTATCACTCAAGTGACCAAATCGCTGCATAAACGCAGAAAACTCTGCTAGAAACTCATTAGATGAATCTTTGTTCGCTAGAATATCTAAGCGGTTTGCTTCTAGCGCTTGTGTTATATCTAGACCGGTTGAATTTAGGAGGTTATTTAATTTTTTTAGCTTGATTGAAGGATTGTATTGGTCGATAAGCGGCATACCCTGCATTAGGTCAATACTATCTAGGTTATGGCCAATTTTTAGCAATTGTTTTTCCAATAGGCGCGTATACATGGAAGCCAGGATTGGGGTCAAGATATTCAAATACACAGATTTTTGGACAATATTGTAAAGTTTTTGAATTGCTGAAAGCAATTCCTCAGCACTGGCTGATTTAATACTATCAATTGAAAATTCTTTTAGATCTAATTCTATGACTGGCAAGTCACTTTTAATTTGTTTTTCAAAATGCCATTTTGAATTAACGAATTTTATTAAACGCGGAAGTAAATGGATACTCTTCATGTTTGGGTGGAACACGGGCCGGCCTTTTTTCTGTGGCAGCATTCCCATCATCATTTCCAAGCCTTCTGAAGGAAATCCCATCTTATTAAAGACTTTCCCGATGGTGCCCATGTCAAAATAACTGCGGTAGTAAAAAGACTTGGCTAAATCCTCCGCCTTTATGTTTAGTTTTCCAACCATTTCTTCTAACAAACCAATCCATACTGTATTAATTAATGGAATATTAATGGACCAGATTAATGGATGGATCATACCCGGCATCATATCCTTAGAAAAGCGATTGCTGTAAACTCTTACCGGTTCAATCGTGGTGATTTCACGCATTTGAACCCAATAAAGTTCTTTCCCGTCGAATACCCATTCAAAATCCAGTGGCTTTCTTACTTTCTTTATGATTTTCTGGGCGGATTTCAAAACAGCTTCGATCACTTCAAAAGAGATTGAAGCCTCATCTGGCATGGCAGTCCAAGTTCCCGCTTTAAATACATACCTTTCAGGTGTTATCCCATCTTGCACTAAAGCTGTACCAGGCCCTTCTACAGCCTCAATGACTATTTCATTCAAACCAGTCATCGGGTTATGACTAAAAAGTACGCCTGAATAGACTGGCATGACCATCTCCTGGATGATGACAGCCATCTTAATGTTCTTTTCAGTCACTTCCATACGGTCAAGGTAGGCTTGAATATCCTCTGATTGAACAGAATCCCAAATTGACTCCACTGCAGTGTATATATTTTCAAAACCTTTGACATCTAAGATCGTTTTAAACAATCCTGCAAAAGAATACTTGAGACTATCTTCAATATTTGAGCTTGAGCGAACAGCATACTTTTTTTCCGGGTCCAGTTTGCTTTCCAATTCAGCCATCACGCTGGTTTTTATTGGAGAACCTGCTTTGTATTGATTAAATACTTCATATCCAAGAACCCAGGCTCCCGGAATTAGCATACCCAGCTTTTTAAGATTACCAAGCTGCCTTGCTTTATTGCCCACATTAACAAGGGTATTTTTCGGGCTCAGCTGCTGCAGCGCTTGCTGCTGAGGATTAATTTGATGACTTTTATACCTCAACTTGATTTTTTCCCTCGTTTCTTAATGTCCATCCGAGCCATCATTTCTTTCATCATTTTTGCCATTGGGATACTGGAAGCAAGATCTGCTTCTCCAGCTTTAACTGCTTTTCGATGTTTTGAAATATCTGGAATAACTGCAATGATTAAGATTAAATTTATCAAGAGTGCAAAAATGAAATGAGACCAATTCCTGCTAACAATCGCAGTCCAAAAAATAAATAAGAGCGGCCCGCCTAGTAGAACAAAAGAAACTTCTTGTAGTAAAAAGATACCAATCAACATGGCAAGTAAAACACAAATAACAATTCCTAAAGGGTCAAGCACTAATAAAGCACCTAGAGCAGGGGATAAACCTCCACCACCTCGGAATTTATAATACAGCGGCCAAATATGGCCAATGACAATAGCAACGCCCATGGCCATGAAATATTTTTGGTCAGGGAAAAGGAATCGAACAGCTAAGGTTGGCAAAACACCTTTTAAGATATCCAGTATGCCGATCATGCCTCCGATACGAGGACCTAGCATCATTGATACCGTGGTTGCGCCAACAGTGTTTAATGTAAAAGTGCCACCGGTTTTCTTGTCAGTAACCTGAAGAGAATCTAACTCCAAATCTGGCCTGACAATTCGGGTTACAAGTCGCGCAATGGAAATGGACCCAAGCAAGTAACCCAGGACCAAAATAATGCTAATAGGGATTATATTCAAAAGAACACCTCCTAAGTTTGCTAATGTGCTGACATGAAATAGTGCCTATTGGGGTATTAACAAATCATTAAGTTTGGCCAGTATTTTATTAATACCAATAATCTCAAAATTATAATAGATAATCAATAATACTCATTGATTAATGTTTTTTAGAGACAGCAATCATTTTTACCTCAGAAAGCCGGTCATTATTTTAAGAAGATCAGAGATTATATACCCAGGATTAATTAATCTATAGACTTATTTGTACTTAATTAATTCAATTGTTTAGAAGTGCTCTAATTTAGTGTTTTTGTTTAAGGAGAGTGAAATTTAAGTTTAAAATTTAGACTTCCATTGGTAATTTGATTTAAATGACTGTATTGTTTCAATTTGCCCCTTATCACTTTTCAAGAATGCAGTTATGTGTTTAGATACAAAATTTAATTGCCGTCTAGAGTAATTTACTTATCTTGCTTCAATCTATACAGATCCAAGCTCTCTACGGCATGGCGCAGGTGAGGGATAACAATGCTACCGCCAACAACCAGGGCTACATTGAATGCATCAAATAACTCCGCGTCTGTCCAACCAGCGTCAACGCACTGGATGATGTGGTAATCGATGCAATCATTACAACGTAAGACAAGTGAGGCTACCAAACCCAACAGTTCTTTGGTTTTTGCATCAAGGGCAGCATCGGTATAAGCTTGCGTATCGAGGTTAAAGAAACGTTTGATCCCTAGATGGTTAATGTGGGTGATGCGCTCATTCATTTGCGAGCGGTATTGGTTAAATGCATCTAACCGGTCAGTCATCTGAATCTGTAGCTCCAGTTTTGGTTGTTTTTTTGTGGTGCAAAAGTACCTCTCGCAAGGTAGCCGATAACACTATTAACATCAACATCCCGCTGATGACAATTATGCCATTAGCATAGCCTACTTCTTCTTCGGACGTATTGATGCCATTTGTGGGTGTAAGGAGCATTGGGTCTGGCGTGGCGGTCATACCCCCCTCGGTTTGTTCGAGCGAGGGGGTGCTTTCAGGTACCCTGGGTGTGGCCGCAGGCATTGCCCAGGCGATAAACATTAACAAGAGCACAACGATTGCAAGCACAATAATCAAGACAGAGGCTCCTGGCCAAACATGGTAAGGCCCGACGGAGCTGGGTGTTGGGGATTTACGATCGTTCATTGAATACTTTCCTCAGCCACCTTAGCCGCCTGGCTTGGTTCAACCA
>Ga0116144_10003232_pt1 | contig 16546 bp, 14 predicted proteins | sample AD_UKC035_MetaG_FD_89746 | JGI IMG/M metagenome (GOLD analysis project Ga0116144, IMG submission 89746) | Active sludge microbial communities of municipal wastewater-treating anaerobic digesters from USA - AD_UKC035_MetaG | ecosystem: Engineered > Bioreactor > Anaerobic > Digestate | place: USA...
ATCACGGCATCCTTCATCGGGCCGGCGACCACCTTGGAGCCCACCCAGTACTGGTAATGCGCCAGCCACTCGTCGGACAGCGCCTTGTTCAGGATCAGCAGCAGTTCTTTGACATCCATTCCGACAATCTGAATCCCGCGAACGCCCATAACACACCTCCGGTTGATTACGTGGTTAACGTTTCAAACTGAACACAGTGTGACGCAGACAGAAACGGAAGTCAAGCAACAGGGAAACAACCGCGCATGCAATCCGGAGCTTCACAAACTACAAAACATGCGAAAAGCACGAAAAGTTCTGCTGCCCGGCTGTTCTCAAAAAATCAATCCCTGCCGAGCCAACACCCATTTGGACAACAAGTCACCCATCGTCCGATATCAAAAATCCAGCGATATATCACTATGTGATATATCAGGCATTGGCGGACATGTTCTGCACTTCACCTTTTCCGTTATCCGTGGGACGGCTTTGCTATCCGCGGGGAATCCTCTTGTTCATCCGTGATGTCAGCACCTCCCCGGACGCATCGGAGGCACATTCTGGGAGGATACGGATACAATCTGGAACTCAGGAAATCAGGAAATGATTATCCCGCCCGGACTCAACCCGGAATCGCAAACCCAGAAATCACGGCATGTAAAATGCAAGGCAGCAACGCATGAACAGACCCCTCTGCTCTGTCTATTTGTCTAGGTCTGACTCCGACTTGCACTCTTCCGTCCCACAACGATTGTAATTCGACCCATTAAGTTCGCGCGGTGCAGCATCCATTGAATGTTGCGACTGTAGAGGGGCTGAAAGGATTTATACTCTTTTCGAAGCAGTTTCCCCCGCAGCCACAAGGTGAGAATCGGTTTGAGGAGAAGATACGGAAGCCACGCGCTTCGTCGAATGCGATTCGTGGACAAGTCCGAGATTTCTCCGCCAAACCGCTCAACAAGAAATTGAATTTGATCCATCCCTATGGGGTTGATGTGCTGCATGTAATAAGCGTCAAGTGTAGGATCCAGTGGCCGCGGCGCACAGTCTGTGTACCCATATAGGAAAAAGTGCCAACGTGACGGTAAACTCAGAATATTGGGTGTCGTAAGGATGATCATTCCTCCCGGCCTCAGTACCCGCATCAATTCACTGATGAAGCGGACATGATTCTCGATGTGTTCAATCACTTCAATGGAAACGACGACATCAAATTGATTATCGGGCAATGGAACTCCACAGTTCAAATCACCTTTGTGGAACAGAACATCCTTCAGCTTGAAATTCTCCTGAAGAAAGTCACACGCCTCTACTTGATAGCCACGGTCGCGAAGCTGCCCGCAGAAAAAGCCTTCCCCCGCACCCACATCCAGGACACGAGCTGGCGCGGGCGGCAGTAACGACAGCACCTTCGGATAAATATCCGGCTGAAACGTGATCCCCTTCGGTTCGTTATTATTCATACGAATATCTCGCAACAATCTGCGCCCGCAAACATGAGATTTCCCTCATGTCATCATTAGCTCAAAGATTATAAGCTCAATATCATCTTCAGCGGCCGGCCCTTGCAGCCGAGATGGGGCCCGGCGGATTTTTGGGTCAACCTGTCAGGGGACGGTGAACCCACTTTAGGTGAGCCGTCCCCCACAGGCCTTTGGAACTCGTTACAAATCCCAAGCTAATCCGGCGCGGATAAACGCACCTTTCAATTCATTTTCATAGTCAATGTCAACGCCATCAGCTTCAGTATCACCTTTGAGCAAATCAATTTGATAACCGGCCCCGGCGAATAGCCGGAAGCCCGGGCTCAACTCGATGTCAAAATCGGCACCAATTATACCAACGATTCCGTTATCGAAGTCCACATCATACGAATAGGAAGCGCCAAGTACGTTACCATAAGTATCTGCAAGAGCTTCGGCTTCGACATACTTCACGTTAGAGTTCATGATTACATACCGAAGTCCCCCCTCCAGAGTGAGAGATGCATTTTTTCCGACGGGAATTATGTACAACCCTGATGCACCAACGGGGACCATTGTCGCATCACCCTCCAGGCCCCCAGCATAGCCGTAACCAATCCCAGATCCGAGATATTCGCTGTATGTATACATTTCGTCGTTCACATCCCACTTTTGAACACCAATAGAGAGAGCAAGACCCAGTTCACTCGTCCGCCAGAATATAACCCGGGCTGATGCACCATATCCCTTATCCCAATCGTCATCCTGTCCGGGAAATATTGCTTCACCACCGAGTTTGAGTTCTGTGCTTTTTTCAGACGATCCATATACACCCGTCACCAGCACTCCAATCACCAGTAAGCTAATCACTACCTTCTTCATTGCTGTCTCCTCGTGGGCATTGTTTTGTCGTGTCGGCTTGGATGTGCCCATCTTCATCTTCGCCGAACATCAGTCTTCGCTTATAATCCACTCGTACCTGTTCTTATTTTTGGGCCTTTTAGTTTTCAGCCTGAAAGCCCGAATGACTAAAAAAAAGAGGCGCGGACACCCGTCCACGCCCCACGGAGGGACCACGAAGCCCCTGAAGGAACATGAAACAGGGCCGCGCCCGATTGGGCGCGTCCCCGCCAGTTCGTTCCTTCATCTGAAAATTCGTGGTTTTCCGTGGGAGCGAATCTTGCGATTACGCGATATTCAGATTTTGTTTACAGTCTCTTTACGAGACTCCGTTGATAAACCGGGGTCATTCAAACACCCCGCCTTTCTGGAACTCATTGTTCGCACAGTTGTCCAGTTGTTGCAAGCCATTTTCCAAACTTTCCTCCAAAAGCAAAAGGAATTTGCGCGGATCGGAGTTGATTTCGTGAGTTCTTGAGTTCCATATAAAATTCCGGGAATTGAATCAGGAACTCATGAAGGCAGAAATACATACCAATGGAATGCGGCACTCCATTTTCGCGCATTTCGTAATTTTCGTAGTTCAAACTGATTTTTTTGCATTTTTTGGTGTTTTTTGGCTGTTTTTGGGCATTTTTGGACGTTTTTAGGCCATTTTTGAGGCTTTTTTTAGGAATAGAGGGCTGGTGGGCGGTACAGGACTCGAACCTGTAACATCCACGGTGTAAACGTGGCGCTCTACCAATTGAGCTAACCGCCCGACGATGTTGGCGCAGAATAGCGTCTTTTAAGTACAAGTCAACAGCACCCCGGAAAAAAGACGCTTCGGGTATGGACGGAATCCGCAATCTGGTCTATCATCCGGCGCTTTGTTAACTAGATGAACGCAGAGGTCAGCCATGAATAAGATTGTACTGGGACTTCCCAAGGGGAGTCTGCAGGAAACCACGTTCCTTCTGATGAAGAAGGCCGGATTCAGCATCAAGCTGGGGTCCCGCTCCTATGTTCCCGTCGTGGACGATCCCGAAATCGAGGCGCGGCTGATCCGGGCCCAGGAAATCAGCCGCTATGTCGAGCACGGCATGCTGGATGTCGGCATGACCGGACATGACTGGATTCTGGAAAACGGATCCGATGTCGTGGAAGTGACCGATCTGGTCTATGCCAAGCAGGGCATGCGCCCCGTGCGCTGGGTGCTGGCCGTGCCCAATGACTCGCCCATCCAGTCGGTTAAAGACCTGCAGGGCAAGCGCATTGCAACCGAGGCGGTCGGCCTGACGAAGCGCTATCTGGACAAGAACAAGGTGAAGGCGGAAGTGGAATTCTCCTGGGGCGCGACCGAGGTGAAGGCTCCCGAGCTGGTGGACGCCATTGTGGAAATCACCGAAACCGGCTCGTCCCTCCGGGCCAACAACCTGCGCATTGTGGAAACCGTGCAGGAATCCACCACCCGCCTGATTGCCAACAAGGCCGCCTGGGCCGACAAATGGAAGAAGCAGAAGATCAGCCAGCTGGCGCTTCTTCTGAACGGCGCGCTGGCGGCCGAGAGCCGGGTGCTTCTGAAAATGAACGTGAACAGGGATAATCTGGACACCGTCACCCGTCTGCTCCCCTCGCTGCATGCCCCCACGGTCAGCGCGCTCAGCAGCGACGGCTGGTGTTCGGTGGAGTCGGTGGTGGAGGAATCCTTCGTCCGGGAAATTTTGCCGCAGCTCAAGGCGGCGGGCGCCGAAGGAATTATTGAAATTGGATTGAATAAAGTCATTCCATAGTTAATCTATGACCACGACTCAGGTCGTGAGTTGAAGGAATACAGGAGCACACCCTTATGGGCAGCATCAAAAAGCAGCGGATCAAGAAAATGGCGAAGCACAAGCGGCGCAAACGCCTCCGCGCAGACAGACACAAGAAGAAATAGGCCGCCTGCGGCCTGACAACCTGTTCCGGGGAAGCCATTATGCCATGCGGTGCAATACGCGGCTTTGTGCGAACAGGCCTGCTGACGGCATGCCTTGCGCATGCTTTGGGATGTGCATCCGTAAAACCGGCGGCGAAGCCCCGTTTCAACCGCGCGGAGGCCCTCGCATATTACAGTCAGGGGCTGATTCACCAGATGCAGGACCGTCACGCGCAGGCGACCGAGTGCTTTCTGAAGGCGATCGAGCACGAGCCCGGGCGTCATTCCCTGTATATGATTGCGGCCATGAGCTGCATCCGGCAGCAGCAGCCGGATCAGGCCATCGCGATCATCCAGCAGCTGTGCGACCGCGAACCTAAGGCGGGCGATCCCAGAATCTGGCTGGCGTTCATGTATCAGGCGGCCGGACGCAACAACGAAGCCCGCGACACCTACCGGGAACTGATCCGCAGAAATCCGGAAGATTCCCGGGCCTATTACGAGCTGGCCACGCTCTACAACCGGACCGGGGCCAAGGACGAGGCCGTCAAGACCCTTGAGCGGGGCGCGGAACGGGCAAAGGACCTGTCGGAAATTCTTCCGATGCTGGCCTATCTGTATACCTCAAGATCGGCCGAAGCGGCCCCGGAAGAGGCCGCCCTGCTGCGCGAGAAAGCCATTCATGTCCTGAATCGGGCGGCGGCCGAAGAGCCGGATAATGCCGCTCTCCTGATGCAGCTCGGCGATTTGCACATCCTGACCGATCAGCTTGAAAAAGCAATCGAGTGCTATGTCATGGTGGACCGCCTGGAGCCGAACAACCTGCAGGTGAAGAGAAAACTGGCTCTGAGTTTTGCCGCCAACCAGCAGCAGGGCCAGGCCATCCAAACGATGCGGGAAATCTCGGAGCAGCTGCCGTCCAATCCGGAAGTCTACATGTTTCTGGGAACCCTGTATGAAAACATCGGGGACCGGGAGAACGCCATTCTCAACTACCGGCTGATCATGAAAGAAGAACCCGACGAGGCGGAGGTTTACCTGCGCCTGGCGCTGCTCTATCTTGATGACGAGCCCGCAAAATCCATTCAGACACTCGAAGACGGGCTGGCGGCCAATCCGGAGAATCTGCGGCTGACGGAGCTCATGGCCTACACCTTTCTCGCCCAGTCCAATTACACCCGGGCCGTTGATTTCTTCGGGCAGGCGGAGAAGCTGCAGGAAGCAGCGCAGATGCAGGCCGACGGGCTTTTCCATCTGCACTATGCGATCGCACTGCAGTTCACAGGGGACTACAACGCCGCCGGTGAGCGACTGGCCCGGGCGGCCACTGCGAATCCCGAGCTGCTCGGCACCTATATTGCATTGATGTTCCGCCGGGACGAAGACGCCGTCCGGGACGCGGTGGAGCGCACACTGCATGTCACGCCGGTTACTGGCGCGATCAAGGCGGATGTCCTGATGTATCTGGGACTGCTCCACCATATGCGAAAGGATTATCATGAGGCGATTTCGCACTTTGAACTGGCGGAGGCTCTTCATCGCGAGACCGGCGTCACCAACGGATCGCGCGCCTACTTCTGCTTCTGGTACGGAGCCAGCTGCGAAAGAGCCGGCCAGTTCGACCGCGCCGTGAAACTGCTTGAGCAGTGCATCGAACTGGATCCCTCTTATGCCGACGCATACAACTACCTTGCCTACATGTGGGCGGAGAAAGGTATCCAGCTGCCCCGGGCGCTGCAGTATATTCAAACCGCTCTGGAATCAGACCCCGACAACGCGGCCTATCTCGACACCCTCGGATGGATATACTTCAAACAGGGAAAATACCGGGCGGCGCTCGAGGAGATCGAGAAAGCCATCGAATTCGCGCCCGACGAGGCTGAAATTCTTGATCACCTTGGCGACGTGTATATGAAGCTCGGTGAGAAAGAGAAAGCCATCGAAGCCTGGGAAAAAGCGGCCGAATTCAGCGATACCCCTGAAAAAATCCGGGACAAGCTGAACCAGCATCAGTAACGGGTCCGCACAGCTCTTCCCTCCGATTGCGGGGCCCTTCTGATTATCCCAGTATTACACCGGGCCGCATCGCATGTCCGCACAGAAAGGATTTTCCGCTCATGACGGACCGGCCTCCCGGCTGGACCTCCAGCAGGCGGAGAGCGCTTTCACCGGCGGCCACTACCGGGCCCTCCCCCTGAATATCAATAACCTCGCCCGGTTGGCCGGTGCCCTGTTCAAGGGCCGCTTTGAAAACTTTCACAAAAAGACCAGATCCCTTCGGCCACTCAAAATAACACACCGGCCACGGCTGAAAGCCTCGAATCCGGTTGCGAATCTGGCGCGCAGGCATCTCCCAGACTATGCGGCCATCCTCCTTCTTGAGCCTGGTCACATAGGTCGCCTGGTCCGGATTCTGCCTGACGGCACTCACCTCCCCGCGCTCAAACAAATCCAGCGCGCGGCCCAGCAGGGAAGCTCCCTGTTCGGCGGCCCGCGCGAACAGGGTCACGCCGGTGTCCTCGTCCTCAATCGGCATGGCTTCCTGAAGGATGATATCGCCCGCATCCAGTTCCTCCGCCACATACAGGATGGTCACGCCCGAAACCGTTTCCCCGCAGGCGATCGCCTGCTGCACAGGAGCCGCCCCGCGATATTTCGGGAGCAGCGAGGGATGGAGATTGATGCCGCCCTTCGGCGCGATCTTCAGCACGGCCTGCGGGATGTAGCCCCCATAGGCCACCACAACAAAAATATCCGGCCGCAGCGCCCTCAGCTCTTCCAGCAGGGCCGGTTCGTTCATTTTCTCCGGAGTCAGAATCCGAAGCGGGGCATACTGCCCGGCCAGCGCCTTCAGGGGACAGGGGGCCGGCTGACGCCGGCGTCCCTTCGGCCGGTCCGGCTGCGTGATCACCGCCGCCAGCTCGTCCTGCGCACGCGCCATCAGCATGCGCAGCGACGGGCACGCCAGTTCATCTGATCCCATGAAAACAATCCGCATGATATACTCCAACCTGCTGGACTTCCGCGGTTGACCGCGATACAAACTCATCGCCGACGGAGCACTATCGCATATTCGGAAAGCACTGTCATTGGATAAAACATGAGCAACGCATGCACATCGCTGTTTGACGCAGCCGGCGCCGGAACGGCTGTGATACAGCAGCCCGCCGCCGCGGGACGGTTCCGCTGGCTTGTTTTCAGGCAGCCCGTGAAATGCCTGACGGGGCACCGGCTGGATGAGGTCATTCCCTGCCTGGAGCGGATTGAAGAGGCGGCGGCCGAAGGCCTGCATGCCGCCGGCTTCATAAGCTACGAGGCGGCCTCCGCTTTTGATGCGGCCCTGCCGGCCTTATCCTCTGACCACACGCCTCTTTACTGGTTTGGGCTCTACCGGTCACCGACTGTTTATGAGTGCAGAATGCCGGCGGCCGCGCCGGTCCTGCCGCTTCCCGCGGTGGCGGGAGTGCCGGAAATGAATCGGCAGGATTACCGTCGCCGCATAGAGCAGATAAGAGAATATATCGCGGCGGGAGACTGCTATCAGGTGAACTTCACTCTCCGCTTCCAGGATGAAGCGCGTGACGGCCTGAACAGTCTCTTTGCCGGCATTGCATCCCACGGAACAGGCATCAACACGGACACGCTGGCGCCGTGCGGCGCCTGCGCGGCCTGCATTCACACCGGCGCGCACACCGTCTATTCCGCTTCGCCGGAGCTTTTTTTCTCGCTGGACGGCGACAACATCATCTGCCGGCCGATGAAGGGCACCGCCGGGCGCGGCCGGACCGCAACAGAAGACCGGCAGCGAGCGGCAGCCCTGCGGGCATCAGAAAAAGACCGGGCAGAAAACATCATGATTGTGGACATGGTTCGAAATGATCTTGGAAGAATCTGTGAGCCCGGGAGCATAAATTCCGGCCCGCTTTTCAGCATTGAACGGTATCCGTCTGTTTTTCAGATGACATCAACCGTCAGCGGGCGGACCCGTGCAGGCCTGACGGAAATATTCCGGGCACTTTTCCCGGCCGCCTCGATAACCGGCGCACCCAAGATCCGGGCGGCGGAAATCATACGCGAGCTGGAGATTTCACCCAGGGGAATCTATACCGGGGCCATCGGGCACATATCTCCCGGCCGCCGCGCACGGTTCAATGTGGCCATCCGCACTCTGGTGCACGACCACGCCGGCGGTCGCCTTCTCTATGGTTCCGGGGGCGGCATCGTCTGGGATTCCACGGCCGAGAACGAGCACGCCGAGACCCTGATCAAAACGGGCTGGCTCCAGCCTCTGGACACTGAACCCTTTCAGCTTCTTGAAACAATGCGCTGGCATCCGCGGCGCGGCTTCTTTCTGCTGCGGGAGCATCTTGACCGTATGGCTCTTTCCTCGCAGTATTTCGGCTTTTCCTTCAACCGGAGTGAAATCACCGCCGATCTGAACCATGCCGCCGCCGCGCTGCCGTGCGCCGCTCACCGGATCCGCCTGCTGCTGGACCCCGACGGGACCTGTCGCATTGAAGCCTCCGTCATGGACGAATCTGCGGCGTCCCGGCCCTGGCGCGTCTGCCTGGCGGACACGCCGACGGACCGCCCCGACGCCTTCATGCTGAACAAGACCACCCGGCGCGCGGTCTATGACCGGGAACTGGCGAGGCACCCCGGCATGGATGACGTCATTCTCCGGAATGCGGACGGGGACATCACGGAATCGTGCCGCGCCAATGTGATTGCCCGGATCAACGGCCGCTGGATCACCCCTCCGCTCGAGGACGGCCTGCTGAACGGCACCTACCGTGAATATCTGCTTCGGCGGAAGATCATCCATGAAGAGCGGTTGAGCGCGGAAGATTTCCTGCACGCAGCCGAACGCCGGCTGATCAACTCGGTCCGCCGCAGCATCGCGGTTGAGCTGCAGGGGGACGAGTCGAATCAGTGATCGGAATTGCGGTAAAGCTCTTCTCCGGAATCCGCGTTGGCGATGACGAAATCTTCCGCGTGCAGATTTCCGTCCGCGACAAAGCTCAGTGAAGTTTCAAACTTCTTTTCCATGTCGACCAGAATGCTTTCATCCTCGCTGCGCATCCGTTCGAGCACCCGCGGGTGGAGGGTGATGCGAAGCGGATGCTTGTCTTTCCGCTGGCGGCGGAGGATGGCGGCAATGTGCCGCTGGATATCCACGCTCATGCTCAGCGGATTCTTCACCACGCCGCGACCGCGGCAGTACGGGCATTCGGCATAATTCGAGGCGCGAATGCTGCCCTCGGCGCGCTGACGCGTCATTTCCAGCAGGCCCAGGGCCGAGATCGGCAGCACATTGGTGCGGGCCTTGTCGTTTTTGAGCGCGTTCTTGAGCTCCTTGTAGACGGTCATCTGATGCCGCCGCTGGCGCATGTCAATGAAGTCGATGACAATCAGTCCGCCGACATTCCGCAGCTGAAGCTGGCGGCCGATTTCCTGCGCGGCCTCAATGTTCACCTGGTGGATCGCCTCGTCCTGCGTCTTGCCGCCCTTGTGCCGGCCGGTATTCACGTCCACGGCCACGAGCGCTTCGGTCTCGTCGAAAATGATATAGCCGCCGGATTTCAGCCACACCTTGCGGCGGAAGGCGCTTTCGATCTGCCGCTCGACATCGAAGTGCTCAAAGATCGGCGCGTCGCCGTCATAGAGCTTCAGCCTGGCGCGGCCGATGCGCGAAAGCTTGGAGACCATGGTTTTCAGGCGCTCATAGACCTCGCGGTTGTCCACGATGATGCGGTCAATGTCGCTGGTCAGGGAATCCCGCACGACACGCTCGGCCAGATCGGGCTCCTGATACAGCCGGCAGGGCGCGGGCTTGTTCTTGATCCCCTCCTCAATATCCTGCCAGATGGCGACCAGCGCGCGCATGTCGCGCGCGAATGTGGTTTTGCGGCCGCCGGAACCGGCGGTGCGAATGATGAATCCGTTGTTGGGAACCACGGGCAGCCGGGCCATGATCTTCTTGAGACGGACGCGCTCCTTTTCGTCTTCGATCTTGCGCGACACGCCGCGCAGCTCACAGCCGGGCAGCATCACGAGATAGCGGCCGGGAATGCTGAGATTGGCCGTGACGCGGGGGCCCTTGGTGCCGATGGCATCCTTGGTGACCTGCACGATAATGTCGCTTCCGACGGGCATGATTTTGGCCATTTCGCCGGCGGCATAGCGCTTGCGGCGCGTGGTTCGCGACCGGCTGACGCCCTCCTCCGCCTCCAGGCGCGCCATGTCTTCGGGAATCATGTCCCAGTAATGGATGAACGCGTTCTTCTTCAGGCCGATGTCCACAAACGCGGCCTGCAGTCCGTCTTCCAGGTTCTGTATCCGGCCCTTGAAGATACTGCCGACCACGCGCTCCTCGGAAGGACGCTCGACACTGAACGCCTCCAGATTCCCTTCGTTCAGCACGGCCACCCTCGTCTCAAGGCTTTCACAGTTGATAATAATCTGTTCCGTTATCTGCTTTGAAAAAAGCATGTTGTTCTCCTCTTGTTGAAAAATCCGGGCTATCCCCGGTACCTGCGTACATAAACACTCTGCACAATGCCCATCGCCGCCATGATGCTGACCATGAACGACCCCCCGTAGCTCATCAGCGGGAGGGGAAGACCGGTGATGGGCATCAGCCCCACGGTCATTGCGATATTCACCATCACGTGCACGTAGAGCATCACACCCACTCCAATGCACAGCAACCGGCCGAACGCATCACGGGCCGCCAGCGCCGCCCGGAAGCATCCGGCAAACACAAACACATACAAAAACAAAACGGCCATGGATCCGACAAATCCGGTTTCCTCCGCCACCACGGAATAGATGAAATCGTTCGGCGCCACGGTGCGAGGCAGGAATCCCAGCACATTCTGCGTGCCCCTGAGCCAGCCCTTGCCCAGCAGCCCGCCCGAGCCCACGGCAATCTCCGACTGCATCTTGTTCCAGCCCGCCCCCAGCGGATCGGTGGTGGGATCCAGAAAAACCAGTATCCTCTTCTTCTGGTACTGATCCAGGCCGAACCATCCGACCGGAAGAAACAGCAGTCCGAGCACGCCCAGAAAAATCAGCGTTTTCAGGGGAACTCCGACGGCATACAGCATCAGGATCACAACCGGGAGCAGAACCGCCGCGGTGCCCAGATCCGGTTCCCGCAGGATCAGGATGAAGGGGAGCCCCATGATGAGCAGGGCGGCCGCCGTGGTTTGCGGGGACTCCATATCCCTTCCCGGACGGCTCAGATACTTGGCCAGTGCGACAATCACCGCCAGCTTGGCCAGTTCGGACGGCTGCACCTGGACTCCGAAAAAGCTGAGCCAGCGATGAGCGCCATACACCTCCTTGCCGAGAAACAGCACCAGCACCAGCAGCACCATTGCCGTCGCATACAGCCACCAGGCGTTCTCGCCCAGCAGGTGATAATCGGTCAGCGCCATCAGGAAGAACAGGGCCATCCCGATCAGCGCCCATACGATCTGTTTTTTGTAGAACGGGCTCATGGGAATGCCGTCTCCGCGCCAGGTGGCGCTGTAGATGAAAAGCACACCGAGCACCATCAGGGCGCCGACCGTGCAGAAGAGAGCCCAGTCCATGCGGCGGAGCATATGCCGAATCCGGGTCAGGTCGATCATCCGGCGCCCCCTTCCCCGGCGGCCGGCCGGAAAATTCCACCCAGCAGCCGGCTGACAAGCGGCGCGGCCGTCACGCCGCCGCTGTACGCCTCTTCCACGACAACCGCCACCGCATAGCGCGGATTTTCGTAGGGGGCGAAGGCGATCATCCATCCGTATTTCAGGCCGGACCCCTTCGGTCCGTATTCCGCGGTGCCGGTTTTGCCGGCCACTTCGATTCCGGGGACGCCGGCCTTCCGCCCGGTTCCGGTCGGGGCCATGACCACATCAAACATGCCCCCGCGCACGGTCCGAAGGGATTCGGAACTCCAGTGCAGATCATTGACCAGCCGGGGCTGAACGGGCCGATATTTCTCGTCCCCGTTCCGGCGTACGCCGCGCACGAGGTGCGGGGCATAGACAAAACCCCCGTTGGCCAGGGCGGAGGCCACCACGGCCATTTGCAGCGGGGAAACCAGCAGCGCGCCCTGGCCGATGGACATGTTGCAGGTGTCGCCGTCGCGCCAGCCGTCGCTGAACGTGCGTCGTTTCCATGAGTCATCCGGCACAAGCCCGGCGCGTTCATAGGACATTTCGACACCGGTTTTACGGCCGAGGCCGAGCGCATAGGCCATGTGCACGATGGGCTCATGACCGCACATCAGGCCCAGATCATAGAAATAGACATTGCAGGACTGCTCGATGGCTTTTCTGAGTTCAATTTCCCCGTGGCCCGGTTTGTGCCAGCAGTTGAACCGGGCTTTTCCCAGCATCATATATCCCGGGCAGTTGAACCGCTGTCCGGGACGGATTTTTCCGCTTTCCAGCGCGGCCATGGCCACCACCGGCTTGAAGATGCTTCCCGGCGGATAGTTGCCCGCCACCGCGCGGTTCACCATGGGCTTGGCGGGGTTTTCCCTGAGCCCGGCCCAGAGTTCATGCGAGATGGCCGGCACGAAATCGTTCGGATCAAAGGCCGGCGCGCTGGCCATGGCGAGAATTTCTCCGTTGCGCGGATCCATCACCACCATGGCCCCGTTGTGCCCCTCCAGCGCTTCTTCCGCCAGCTTCTGAATATGCAGGTCCAGCGTCAGCATCAGATCGGAACCGGCCTCCGGATCAAGCCCGCCGAGATCGGCGTGCTTGTAGCCGGCGACATCCACGCGGATCAGTTTGCCTCCCGCGCGGCCGCGCAGGACATCATCCATGCTCTGTTCGATGCCGGACTTGCCCTCCCATTCGGGGAGATAGTAGTGATAGGGCTCCTCCTCGCGGCCGGTCAGGCTTGCACGGCCGACGTAGCCCAGCACATGGCTGGCGGTTTGGCCATGAGGATAATGCCGAAGTCCCTCCCAGTAAATGTCAGCGCCGGGGATGCCGGCCGCGAGTTCGGCCCAGCGCGCGAGGGTTTCTTCACTGAGATTCTTCCAGACAATGAAGGGCAGCGGCAGTCTTTTGCGGTAGTGGTTTGCGATGTCGTCCCTCGTTACATCGACCGGGAGCTGCAGCAGCTCGCCGAGGCGGCGAATGAGGGCCTCCGCCGCGTCCACCACGTTCACGCCGGGCTGCCGGAGCTCCTCGATGTAGACGGCGACGGCATAGGACGGCTCATTTTCGACCAGCGCAGCGCCGCTGCGGTCCACGATGGTTCCGCGCATGGCGGGCAGGCGGATTCGCCGCACGCTCTGGCGGTCCAGGTCCTGCACATAGTCATGGCCGTGCGCCACCTGGATTTTCCAGAGCATCACGCCGAGCAGCGCGCACAGCACCAGCATCAGCACAAGCAGGATCCGGATGCGGAAAGCGCCGGATTCTATTGCGGGCCGGACCGTCATGACTCCCTCGCCTCCAGCATGCCCAGCTTGACTTCCAGCGTTTCGGCCGCGCGGCACACCAGCGGAACAAAGATCACTCCGGTGACAACGGATCCCCACAGCTTGAGCATCAGTCCGGCCCAGGGGAGAATCAGAAGCCGGGCCTGAGTCAGCAGCAGATACAGCGCCAGCAGATTGGCCGGAGCGGCCGCCAGGCCCATCAGCATGTGCGTCAGCCAGTGGCGCGTGAAAACCTCCTCGCGCCAGCTGCTGATGATCCACGCCGTCAGAATGAAGCAGAAACTTGAAAATCCGAGGGGGATCATGCTCAGGGCATCCTGGAGAATGCCGGCCAGCAGGGCCGCATACAGCGCGGTGCGGCGGGGTTTCAGCAGACTGTAGTAGATCACCAGCCCGAGCAGCACCGGCAGGCGCACCTGGCCCATCGCGGGGCCCGTCGGGATGACGGCCTGCAGCACCGACCCGAAGACCAGCAGGAAGACCATGGCCACCGCGCTCACCGGGCGCCTCCCCGGTCCTGCAGGCGCTCCCGCATGAATTCGTCCACCGGATCGCCGCGCGACTCCACAAAGACATAAGTGATCATGCCGAGGTCCGCCTTCGGCTCGATTTCGGCATACTGATAGAGCCCATGGCTGTCCTGATAGACCTTCTCCACATAGCCGATCAGAATGCCCTGAGGATAGACGCCGCCAAGGCCGGAGGTGAGCACCTCGTCGCCGGGCAGCACATTGATATTCTTGTTGATGAATTCCATGCGGCAGACGGCGCGGCCGCGCGGAGACACGCCGCGGCCCGTGACAATTCCAAAGGCCCCCGTCCGGGATATGCGCGCGGAAACCTTGCATGCGGGATCGGAAATCAGAAGCACATCCGCCGTGTGAAGAGAAACATCAATCGTCTTGCCCACCAGCCCCTCGGCGCTGATCACGGCGCGGTTCTCCCCCACATTTTCGCTGACGCCCTTGCCCAGCCGGATGGTCTGCCACCAGCCGCTGACATCGCGGCCGATCACCTCGCAGGGGATATAATCGCTGATGTTGCGCTGGGCGAAGCCGAGCTGGCGGCGGAGGTCGGCGTTTTCGGCCGCGAGGCTCCGCAGCAGGCGTGTTTCGTTCTGCAGGCGCACCATTTCGGCGGACAGCTCCTGGTTTTCGCGCACAATGCCGCCCAGTCCGCGCAGCGCAATGAGCGCCTCGCTGATGCGGAAACCGATTCCGGAAAACACCTGCTGCAGGGGACTGATCCCCTCGCGCACGGAAGACTCCACCTTGCGCGAAACCGGCGTTGGGAGATTCAGCATGACCAGCAGAATACTGGCCAGCATCAGCAATAAAATAAACTTCCTGTCCCGCAAAATCCAAACTCCGTCTGTGCGGAGGGAACCGGCGTGCGCCGGACGGGGTGCCATTCAGATACGGCGGGCGTCAGGACTTCTCGTGTCCCGACATTTTGCGAAGGAAATTGAGCTCGTGCAGAACCACGCCGGTGCCTTCGGCCACGGCGCACAGCGGATCATCCGCCACATGCACGGGAAGGCCCGTCTGTTCCGCAATGAGCTTGTCGATTCCGTTCAGCAGCGCGCCGCCGCCGGCCAGAATCAGTCCGCGATCCACCAGGTCCGCCGAGAGTTCGGGCGGACAGCGCTCCAGCGTGATCCGGATGGATTCCACAATGGTGGCCACCGGCTCATGCAGGGCCTCCCGGATTTCCTCCGAGGTCACCGTCAGGGTTTTGGGCAGGCCTGCAACCAGGTCGCGGCCCTTGACTTCCATGGTGGTTTCTTCCTTCATCGGATAGGCCGATCCAATGGAAATCTTGATTTCCTCGGCCGTCCGTTCGCCAATCATCAAATTATACACCCGCTTCATGTGCTGGACGATGGACTCGTCCATTTGGTCTCCGCCCACCCGCACGCTTCGGCTGAAGACAATGCCCGCGAGGGAGATCAAAGCCACTTCCGTCGTGCCGCCGCCGATATCAACGATCATATTGCCCGCCGGTTCCTGAACCGGAAGACCGACCCCGATTGCCGCGGCCATGGGTTCCTCAATCAGGTACACCTCGCGGGCCCCGGCATGGGCGGCGGAATCCTTCACCGCACGCTTTTCCACCTCCGTAATACCACTTGGAACGGCCACGATCACACGCGGCCTGACCAGTTTGCCGCGGTTATGCACTTTCCGTATGAAGTACCGCAGCATGGCCTCCGTAATTTCAAAATCTGCAATCACACCCGCTTTCATCGGGCGGATTGCGACAATACTGCCGGGTGTCCGGCCCAGCATCCTCTTGGCTTCCTCTCCAACGGCAAGCACCCGGTTGGTGCCGGACTGAATGGCCACCACCGAGGGTTCGCGCAGAACAATACCGCGATCGCGCACATAGACCAGTGTGTTGGCCGTGCCCAGATCAATGCCAATATCGTTTGAGAATAAGCCAAAGAGTTGACTTAACATAAAAACCGTTCCTTAAAAAAATTCCGCTTTTCGCTGAAAAATCGGGTGTACTTTGCGACATGCTCCCTTCCCCGTCAAGCATAAAGCCAAGCCATTTAACATGAAACGTTGAACCGTCCGCGCCGGGCGACGGACCGGCCGCGCATTTCCCGCCCGCGCCGGCTTAGCCTCCAGCCTTTATCTATATAGTACTATTTTAGTACTATTTATCCCGGCCGCTGTTTGGCCCCGTTTTTTCCCCGTTTTTCGAAATTTTCGCTTTTTTTGCGATTTTGCAGTTTTTTCGGCCGTTTGAGCCATTTTTGGGTGTTTTTGCACTTCTGTCCCAGTATTAATTCCACAGCATCAACTGGTTAGGCGGTGATAGTGTTTTCAGTGAGGTATCTGCTTGCTGAAA
>Ga0116144_10003237_pt1 | contig 16533 bp, 9 predicted proteins | sample AD_UKC035_MetaG_FD_89746 | JGI IMG/M metagenome (GOLD analysis project Ga0116144, IMG submission 89746) | Active sludge microbial communities of municipal wastewater-treating anaerobic digesters from USA - AD_UKC035_MetaG | ecosystem: Engineered > Bioreactor > Anaerobic > Digestate | place: USA...
CCAACCCCTGATTGAATTCACCGATTAAGGGGTGAATGATGGACCTGACACAGGTTTTTCAATACTTACTGAAAGGGTTTGAAGCCTTCACCTGGGCCAACGGGGTCATGATCCTGTTGGGTTGTGTGCTGGTATACCTGGCTGTTGCCAAAGAGATCGAACCCGTTCTCCTGCTGCCCATTGGTGTTGGTTGTATCTTCGCCAATCTGGGCATGCCGGCTGGTGCAAACATCCCTGCTGAACTGGAACATAACTGGATGAATGTGATCTACAACGCGGGCATTAAGACCGAGTTGTTCCCGTTGTTGATCTTTGTGGGTGTGGGTGCCATGATTGACTTCCGACCGTTACTGGCGCAGCCGAAAATGGTGCTGCTCGGCGCGGCGGGTCAGTTTGGCATCTATGGCACGCTGATCCTGGCAGTGCTGCTGGGCTTCCCGATGAACGAGGCCGCCTCAATCGGTGTCATTGGCGCCATCGATGGCCCCACGGCGATTTTTGTCACTTCTCAGATTGCGCCGGATCTGCTTGGGCCGGTGGCTGTGGCGGCTTATTCCTATATGAGCCTGGTGCCGATCATCCAGCCGCCGATCATGAAGCTGATGACCACCCGTAAAGAGCGTCTGGTGCGCATGGATTATGCCCCCATCCCCGTTTCCCGGCTGGCAGTGGTGTTGTTCCCCATCATCGTCACGGTGATAGTCAGTCTCATTGCTCCCGATGCCGCCCCTCTGATAGCCTCATTGATGTTGGGCAACCTGATCAAAGAGGTGGGTGTGGTGGACCGGCTGAACAAAGCCGTGCAGAACGAGATCATCAACGTCTCCACGCTCTTCCTGGGGTTGGCCATTGGCGCCACCATGACAGCCTCCAGTTTCCTCTTTGACCCGGTGACCGGCATTCAGTGGAAAACCCTGATGATTCTGGGTTTGGGCTTGCTGGCCTTTGTGATTGACACCGTGGCCGGCCTGCTCTTTGGCAAACTGATGTGCGTACTCTCGGGCTTCAAAATCAACCCGTTGATTGGTGCCTGTGGCATCAGCGCGTTCCCCATGTCGGGCCGCATTGCGGCCAAAGTGGCGCAGGATGAAGATTTCAGCAACTTCATCCTGATGCACGCCATGGGCTCCAACACAGCCGGGCAGCTTGGCAGTGTCATTGCCGGCGGCCTTTTGCTCGCGCTGGTGCGCGGCCTGGGCTTCGGCTAAATCGTTCTTTCTCGGGCAATGTAACACTCCCCGGTGTTCTTTCACCGGGGAGTGTATTTAATTCGCCAGGGAGTGCAATTGAAGAGGGGACAACCTATCGCAGTACGGTAGGAAGGTAAACGTAATTCAAGGGCGTTTGTCGCAGATGCCAGTCGGGATCCAGGGCCTGGAGAAAAACATGCAAGGGGTTGGCCGGATTGGGGTAGTCCGCCGGAACGATCAAATAATTGTAATCCAAGTCAAGGTATTCCAGGCTGCTCAGACTGGCAAAGGATGCGGGGACATGCCCGCGCAGCTGGTTGTGCGCCAGATCGAGGGACTTCAGCCCGGCCAGATTGCCCAGTTCAGTCGGGAGATAGCCGTCCAACTGATTGGCATTTAAATTCAGGTTTTCCAAGTGCCCGCTGGTGGCGTTGGCCCCAAACCAGTTGTCCGGCCGGATGCTGATCAGCCAGTTGGTGCTGGTTTGCCATTGTGAACCCCCGGTTGTTGTATAGAGCGTTCCCAGGGTGGTGACTTCCGTCAAGGGAATCTGCGAGACGACCCCCCAAGGGAAACCGTTGTAGGCATCCCACCGGCCGGCCGCATCCGGGAAAGCCTCAAAATGGATTAGTGTAATGGTGTCAACACTGATGTCATCCAGAATATAGGGCCCAGATCCGAGCCAGAAATGACCCTGTTGATTTGTGACCCAATCATCCAGGTTGACCCAACGGGCACTGGCTTCAGCTTGAGAGACATACTGCCCCATTGTGTTGATGTAGGGGATGTAATCATCGTTAACAGAGGCATCCAGCGCGGCAAACAGCGGGTTGGCGTAGAATGTGTCTTTATAATCCGCCTGTGGAATCGCCAAACTGGCAGCCTTGTCCATTGAAAAAGCCAGATCCCCGTCCGCTTCGGTGCGCACCCCCAAGGCAACCGTGTGCCAGGGACCCGGGCCAGTGGCGTAATTTGGCCACCAATCCACCACGTTCAGTTCGGCATCCAGTTTGATGGAATCGGAGTAAGTTTCAATGATCAGTGGGCTGGTGGAGACAATCCGCACGCCCTTAAAGGTGGTCATGAAATTCTCCAGCGCAGCCAAGGCGGATTCATCGTAGATGATACTTTCCGGATTACCCCGGTCAAAAGTCAGGATCATCTTCAGGATGAAATCACCCAGGCTCAGATGACTGCCATCCTGCCAGATGACGGCGGAAAATAGATTTTCCGGGTAGGTGATCGTGCTTTTGATCTGGGCCGTCAGACCACCGGGGTAAGCCGTCTCGCGGGTGATGAAGGTTTGCGTGGCGGCATTCCAATCCACCCAGGCATCGGCGGGCACATCAATCTGTGGGGCAAAGTTCAGGGTCACCCAATCCAGCGTCTGAGTAACGGGAAGACCGGTGACTGCGGTGACAGCAGCGCTCTCGGCACGCTGCGGCCACACCAACCCCGTGAACGGATCGATGATCAGACCGTAGTCCTGTGTGGCATGGATGACTGTCTGATCATAGAGCCAGGTACTGCCGGCCACCGGATTCCAGGGGGCCGCCAGCAGGGCTTCCATGCCGACGCGCAACTGCCCACCTTCGACACTATCAAAGCGGGTCACATAAGGCCACAACCGTGAGCCACCAACACCGCCCGCCAGGTCGTAAGAGGTCAACACATCAGCCTGGCGGGGATTGAAATTCTTGGCTTCCAGCAGCCACAGGTGCAGGCTGCCGGCGTTATCATCGTTTAAAGACAAGGGCAGTGCCTGGCCAAACAGTGCATCGCGCGCCGCCATGTCGGTATAGGTTTTAGTGGCCAACTGTTGCATCACATCAGCGAATTCTGCTGAAGGCATGTAAGCTTGCCACAACGGCGAATAATTCATTGAGCTGTTGGGACTGGCAAAAAACAGGAAGTTGTCACCCAGGTCACGGATGATTTCGGAGGATGCCCAGCCACCTGTATACAAATGCCAGAGGCCATCCGCCGGGTTGCTGCCCATCCAGATTGGTGAGGCTTGAGAACTGGTTTTGTACTGCCGGTCCACAGTAAAGCCCAACAGCTCCAGTTGATCGGCCACATAATCGCCAATCAAGCGCCGCGTGCCATCCCCGTCGCTGCGGATGATGAATATCAAAGTCACAAGTTCTCCGTCGTAATACCACAGGTCGGACGACTTGATGGCACCCAGATTGAGCATTTCAGCAGAAATGGCAGCCGCGGCCGCGCTGAAATTGTAGGTGTAAGCGGATTCCAAAGCGTTGATTTGATCCGCATAGCGAATATAATCCGCGTAGCCTTCTTCCAAGGGCAGCAGTTTGGGCGAGGCGGTATTGGCAAAAAAATGAGCCGCAATGTATTCGCGGTCCACCAGACGATTCATCGCTTCCCGGATTGGAGCACTGGCAAAAGGATTTAGCTTGCCTGTACCGGTGAAGACTGGCCCGGCTGGATTGAAGGTGATATCAAAATACAAACCATTGGCCAGCGAGTAATTTAGATTGGATATTCCATCAGGGGGGGCATAGACGGCCGGGTTGAGCCCGGTCATATAAAGATCAATTTGGTCGGCTTGCAGACCCGCCACTGCATTACCTGGGGCGGTGACTGAAAAAAGGATTGAATCCAGCCAGCCTCCCTGTCGGCCAATAATCGAAGTCGGATCAGACCGCCGCGCAGCGGCTGACTGTGGGGCGGCTGCCAGCAGCACCAGAATACACACTGCAGCCAGAAGACGATATCCCGCTGAGATTGTGAGTTTCATTTTTCCTTTGGTGGCTTCCACGTTGATCATGATGGTGGCTGTGCCACCCTCCTTTGTTAAAATAAAGTTTTGGTTGATTAAAGCCGGCTGCATATTGCCCCAAACGCCCAAAAATTGCCGGTCGGTGGTTGGCGATTTTTGGGCGCGGTTCTAAGGCGAATCAGAGCGGCTCTATTAAGAAAATGAAAGAAGATGGGGGTGGAATTGCTGGTGAAAAAAGTCCAGAAGGATAAAATTCGCAGGTTGTTGTTGAAATCGGGCTTTGATTTTTACATTGAGCGGCTTAATCACCTCCTCAATTTAGGCATTGTTGAAGATAATATAACGATTATATAACATTTGTTAGGGGATTGAAGCGACGAATTTGCTGGCTTTTGACATCGGCATTGGCCCCATCTGGTTGAGCGTGCTCTTTTTAAAATATGGTATAGTTAACCATTCATGTTAAAAATATTCAGGACATTTTGAACTGACGCATGGTTCGTAAAAAAGCACCCAATTCCGCTCCCACCAAGACCCCTTCCCGCCGTGGCCGCCCGCGCAGCAGCGGTAATTCCACGCACCCACCCGCCACACCCCTGGATGTCGAAAATGGCCTCTCGGAGGCCGAAGAACCGGTTCTCCCGGTCACTGAGGAGTGGGCCGAAGTTCCCGTGGACGACCCGTTGGAAATTTTGGAAGACCCCGCAATTGCGGTGGAACTCTCGGAAGATCCGGTCCGGCTGTACTTGAAAGAAATCGGCCTGATTCATCTGCTCGACGCCGATTCCGAGTTTCATCTGGCTGCCCGCATTGAGGCTGAACATCGTCTGGAATCCCTGAGTGGACATATTGCACCACCGCCTGGTGAACCAGGGCATTACCGTACCCTGATGCTGACAATTGCCCAAGATTTGATCAACTCTTGGGAACGACTGCTGCAAGATTCAGGTCGATTGGCCAATCATGATCTGCCCGACTTCTCGCTCATCCTGTCCGAGGCGCAACAACTGCGCATTTCATGGCAAATGGATGCCCCTTCTTATTTGCGCAGCTTTTTGGACAACGGCTTGTGGGGGCGCGATGCACTTTGGGATGATGTCGCCAGGCACGCCTTTACCCTGTTTTTGTGCCTGTATTTATTACCGGAATCGGCAGCTGTTGGGCTGATGACATCGGTCAATCACGGTCCTTTTGAACTGACGCTGGCTGATTTTGAGCATCTATTGCCCCCGGACGAAGATCTGGCCAGAGAGGCGGAAGGGGTGGCTTTCCGCTCCGAAGAAGCCAATCAGACCCTCATCCGTGCCAACTTGCGATTGGTGGTCAGCATTGCCAAGCGTTACCTGGGTCGAGGCATCTCTTTCCTGGATCTGATCCAGGAAGGCAACCTGGGACTGTTGCGCGCCGTGGCAAAATTTGACCCTACCCGCGGGTTTAAATTCAGCACCTACGCCACCTGGTGGATTCGGCAGTCGATCAGCCGGTATATCGCCGAGCAGGCCCGGACAATTCGGATTCCGGTTCACCTCTTTGAAGCCATTACCCGCTTGCTGCGAGTACAGCGCTCACTGGTTCAACAGTTGGGGCGCGAACCCACCAATGAAGAACTGGCGCTGGAATCCGGTCTGTTGGAAGACGAGGATGTGCAATCCATTCTGCGTGCCCGATCTGAAAATCGCCCCCTGGAACAAGACTTGCAACACCGTTGGGTGGCGGCAACAGCCAAGGTTCAGCGCATTTTACAATCAGCAGAAGAACCGGTTTCGCTTGAGCGGCCGGTTGGCGATGAAGAAAGCAGCCAACTGGGTGATTTCATCGAAGATGATGATGCCCTTGAACCGATGGATGCAGCCGCCCGCGAAATGCTGCGGGACCAGGTGCAAAATGCGCTGGGTGCGCTGTCTGAACGCGAACGCCAGGTTCTGGAACTGCGCTTTGGCTTGATTGATGGCAAGGATCACACATTGGAAGAAGTAAGTCGGTATTTTAATGTAACCCGTGAACGAATTCGCCAGATTGAGGCCAAAGCACTGCGCAAACTACGGCACCCAACCCGCAGCCGTCACCTGCGCGAATATTTATCCTAGTACTGTTCTTTACAACCCCAAGGTGTCCAATGCCGCTGCGCGTTCTCATCATCCAATCGGAGCCAAAGGACGCCCAGGAACTAACCCGCTTTTTTAAAGATCGCGGGGATGAGGTGTGGGGGGCCTGGAACCTGGGCCAGGCTGATGGCCTGCTCGACCAGATTCGCCCTGGGTTGATTGTGTTGGATATCCATCTGCCTGAGGCAGAATGGACCAACTTCCTCAAGCGCGCCACACAGCGGACCGGTTCACAGGTTATTGTCACCAGCCGTCATCCTGACATGACCCGCGAGATGATGGCGCAGGCGGCAGGTGTATCGGCTTTTCTGCGGGCACCCTTTAAGCCGGAGTGGATCGAACGGGCTCTGGGGCGGATGGGACAGCGAACCGTGCCCCGGGCAAAACCCCAACAGCCAAAGGTCCGCACACCTGTACGGCTAAAAATCACGGTACCTTATCTACTGCTGTCGCTTTTGCTGGCGCTGGGGGTGGCATTTATTGTCAGCCAGGTCGTGGTGGACTCGGCTGAAGAACGCTATCTTAATCAGTTGATTGAAACCGCACGTCAATCAGCTGATTGGATGGTAAGTGAAGAGGATCGCCTGCTGACCACGCTGCGTCTGGTTGCCAACAGCAGCGGTGTGGCTGAGGCCATTCAAACAGGGGGTTCAGAATTATTGCGGGCCCAGGTTCTCCCACTGGCAGCCAATGCGCGGGAGGAGTCCATTGAGATTTTGGATCTCAGCGGGGTGAGTTTGCTTTCCATCCGTCAGACACCGGGTGAGCCAATGGGGACCTACTCTTTCACCCGCGGCGATACCACTTTTCAACAAGTTGATTATGTCCTGGCGGTGCTTCAGGGGCAGGTGGATAATCGGGGGGACAAATATGCCGGTATGACGATTGGCCCCTGGGGGCGGTATTTTTATGTCAGCGGGCCGGTCTTTAATACTGCGGGTCAACTGGTCGGTGTGGTGCTGGTGGGGCGCTCACTGGACACGCTGGTGCGGGAGATGCAGGCGGATACCCTGGGGGAAATCACGTTTTACGGCCTGGATGGCCAATCACTGGCCTCCACTTTGTATCATGGCGCCGACAGCTTTCCAATTTCAGCAGAAAAAGTGATCCAGGTACTGATGGCTCAGGATGTTGCCAGTCAGTCACGGGATTTAACGGTGGCCAGCATAGATTATGCGGAATTGCTGGGCCCCTGGGAGGTGCGGGACGGGCGCGACTTGGGCGTTTTGGGAGTGACCTTGCCTAAAGCTTTCCTCATCCAAACCAACCGGATTACCCGTTGGGAGATTTTTGTCTTTGTTGTGGCAGCAGTCATGTTGGTGGTCGGTGTCGGTTTTTACCTGGCTTCCATCATTACCCGTCCCTTGCTACGATTAATGAAAGCGTCCAATCAGGTGGCCGAGGGGAACCTGGAGGTGAAGGTGGATGTGCGGGGAGATGATGAAGTTGCGGTTCTGGCTCATTCGTTTAACACTATGATTGCCGGCTTGCAGGAGGGGTCAATATATCGCGACCTGTTGGGACGCACGGTTTCCCCGGAGGTGCGTGAGCAACTCCGGCAAACCTTCAGTTCGGGCAATCTGCGTCTGGAAGGTCAGGAAGCGGTGGCAACGGTGTTGATGACGGATATTCGGTCCTTCACCACCATATCCGAGCAGGCTGATCCCTCCAAGGTCTTCACCTGGCTGAATGAGTACTTCGGCCGATTGGTGCCCATCGTGGTCAACCATGGCGGTGTGGTCAATAAATTTGATGGCGATGCCATGCTGGCCTTCTTTGGGATTTTACCGCGCATCACCAACCCACGGAAAAGCGCCATGGCGGCCTGTGAGACGGCGGTGGAGATGATGCGGGCCATCGATGAATTAAACGCCCTGCGGGCCCAACGCCGCGAACCGGTCATGGTGACCGGGATTGGGGTGACCACGGGTGTGGTGATTGCGGGCGGTTTGGGCAGCAGTGACCGGCTTCATTACACAATTATTGGGGATACCGTGAATACGGCGGCGCGTCTGCAGGGCCTGACCCGTGAATTGTGTGCAGAAAGCGCCATCATTGTTGGACAAACCACACTGGATGCATTGGGCGAACAGCGGGCTTTGTTTTTGTTTGATGATCTGGGCGAGCATAACGTGCGTGGAAAGGCTGAGATACAGCAAATTTATCGCCTGCACGTTCCCCCACGGCCCAACTGATAGGAGATTGTAATCCCGCGGCCATTTCACTCTTTCCATTCACCCGCTATACTTGAAGTACGGAGGTGTGTGTGCAGGCTGGTCGAATCAAGGAACGGGCAACTTATTGGCGATTTTTGCTGCTGCTGATGTTGTTGGCGGCGGCACTTGTCTTGGGCTTGATCCTGGTGGATGCCGAGCTGCGCTTGCGCGGGTTGACACGCTTGCTGGTCGTACCGCTACACTCTCCTTTTCAGGCGGATTATAGCGCCGATCCCCGGGGCTACCCGATTGGTGCCATCAACGACTCACTGTTGCGGGACCTGTTTGACCCTGAATACCTGCCCACCCTGACAGCCTTTATTCCCACGATAACCTCCGCGGGTCCGGTGGTGGCCACATCCACGCCCACTCCGGGTACGATCATTGGTTTTACCCCTGGCGTCACACTCTTGCCCACCCTCACCATGCCTCCCGCCCTATCCAGCCCCACCAATCCACCCGCAGCAACATCAACACTGACGGTCACGCCAGCGCAGTCTTGGACGGCTACTTTGCCTGGATGGCCAACCCGCACGGCCACATCCCCCGGTCACCCCACAGCCACGCTGACGCCGCCCCGGCCCCCCACGGCTACTTTTACCCTGCCGCCACTGCCTACAGCCACCCTCACACAACCCCCACCTCCCACGGCCACCTTCACGCCGCTCCCGTCCCCCACGGCCACCCTGGTGCCCACCCATACCCCGACCGAGTCGGATTACCCCTTCCCAACCCCGGATTATCCCTAGCCAATCCGGTTATAATCAACAGGATGAATGTCAGCCTGTTCACTGCAATTGCTGCTAGTGCCGCCATTTTATTGTTGCCCGGTGCTGCCTGGCTGGCTTGGTGGCCGCGTTCCCGGCGGGATCCCTTGGCCTGGCTGGCGGATGCTCTGGCGCTGAGCCTGGCAATCACTGCCCTGGTGGGGTTGATCAGCCTGTGGCTGCAAATACGTTGGGAGATTGAGGGACTGCTGGCGGTTTATGGGATTTGTGCTGCCTTGACGATCATTGGCTGGGAATATCGGCTGTTGAAGGATCTGCAGCGGGCGCCCCGACCAATCCTCTCATGGGCGGGACTGCGCAGGGCCCTGCCACCAGCTTTGGCTTTAGGGGGAGGGCTGATTGTGCTGGGAGGGTTGGTCATCTGGCGGTTATACCAGACCAGCAGCCTGTTGATGCCAGCCTGGGTGGACTCTGTTCAGCACACCTTTGTTGTCCAGAAAATTATGGAAAATGGCGGTATTCCGGTAACACTGGAGCCTGAACTGCCGGTTCCATTTTATTACCATTATGGCTTTCATTTGATTGCGGCTATTTTTAGCGCATTGACTGGACTGCCGGCTGAACAAACCTTGATCTGGTTCGGCGGCGCATTGAATGCGCTGATTGCTTTGTCGGTTTACCGCCTCTCGGTTGCGGTCTGGGGGGATGGAAAACGGGCCATCCTGTCGGCACTGCTGGTTGGGGTTGCTTTTCAGATGCCAGCCTACTATCTTGCCTGGGGGCGTTATCCATTGTCCACCGGGTTAATATTGCTGCCGGTAGCCCTGGCGGCTGCTTTGGAGCTGCGTTCCCCGCAGCCATCCCCGGGCACCTGGCCGCGCTTGTTTTTACTGACAGCTGGAATTTGTCTGACCCATTATCTGGCAATGCTGATGCTGGCTTTTTTCTACATCATCCTGTTGGTGGGGGAAATCAAGCGTCAGAGCCGCTGGCTGCCGTTGTTCACGGCAGGTTTGGGGGGATTGCTGATCACGGCTCCCTGGCTGTGGCAGGTCTGGCTCTATCAGGGGGCGGCTGCCGGGATTACCCCCCAGCCGGCAGTGGGACAGGATTACATCAATTACCTTATTCATATTCTTGGCCCCAAGCACAATTATGTCATGTTGGGCGGTGCTCTGGGTGGATTGATATTGTCCCTGATACAGCCGGGTGGACGGCGATTGGGCGTTTGGTCCCTGCTGTTGGCCCTCTGCACCCTCCCCTGGCTGCGGCTGGACCCATTTCGCCCGGACCTTTTCGCAATTGTTCTGTTTCTGCCCGCCGCGCTGCTGCTGTCCCACTTTCTGTTTAGCGCGGGAGATTGGCTGGGCAGACTGACCAATAATCCAATCAGGGGGCTGATCTTTCCTGTTGTGCTGGGGGCCGCTCTTTTGGGGTGGGGCGGCTGGAATATGCGCCACATTATCAACCCGGTGACGATATTTGTGCAGCCTGCCGATCTGATGGCGTTGGAATGGATCTCAAAAAACACACCTGTGGATGCCAAATTTTTCATCAACAGCACCAGCTGGCAGGATGGTTACCGCGGCGTGGACGGCGGTTACTGGCTGTTGCCGTATACCGGGCGCCAGACGATCACCCCGCCAGGTCTCTACGGCTTGGGAGAAAGTCCTTATGTGACGACCATTAATGCACAGGCTGAACAAGCCAGCCGCACCACGGGATGTGATGCGGCCTTCTGGTCATTGGTGTCTGATACCGGGCTGACCCACCTCTATTTACGGGAGGGTGTTGGCAGTCTGCAACCTGCCGCCCTGGCCGACTGTGCCGGGCTGCTGTTGATTTACCGCCGGGATGGTGTCTTTCTATATGAGATGACCAGGCCTTAGCGGCCCGGCATGGCTTGTATCTCGCAGTCTAGAGACGGGCCTGCAACTGGTCGGCGTTCTCCTTAAATACGGGCGCAACCCCGGCAATTGGGGTAGAAAAAGTTTCCACCACAATAACCAGGAATGTATGCGGCATCCCAGCCAGCATATCAAACCAGCTGTTGACGGTGGTCTCGTCGGCCTGTTTACCTTTGTAAGCTTCGGTTTGCAAGGCCTGGATGGCCATCTGAGCCACCGGCTTCTTGACTGGGTCATTGAGGGTTTCAACTGCTCTAGTCAGCTTGGTAAAGGCTTCAATCATGTCCCGGGATGGCCCGGTACTGGCGTAATTGACCTGGTCGCGGGCGATAAACGTGCCTCCTCCCAAGTTGACATTGCCGCCAATATAGGCGCCCCCGCCCGTATCAATATCAATCTGGCGGGCATCACCTGTATTAACATTGCCTGCCCCGGTGTTTATGATGCCAGATCCAATGTTCAGGTTTCCACCGGTCATGCCGCTGATATCGCCAACATTGATATCGCGAATCACCTGTGCCAGGTCTTCATCTTTTCGTTTCGGTTTTCTGGGTTGTTTGGTCATTTGGTGTTCCTCCTCTATCAGGAATTGGATGGTAACTTTGCCAGTTCGCTCTGGCTGAGTTGATATTCGCTGGATTGGGCCGATGCATTCTCCAGAATGTATTGGTAATCTGCCTTGGCTCCCTCAATATCAGCCAGACGGGCCAGCGCGCCGGCTCGATAGAAGCGACTGATGAAGTTGTTCTGCTCCGCATCCAGGACCTGGGTAAATGCAGCCACAGCAGCTGTATCAAAGCCCTGACTGCTTTCCAGTATGCCCAGATTATGCCAGGCTTCCAACAACTGCGGCTGTTGTTTTACTGCAGCTTGCAGATCCTGGCGGGCTTGAACATAATATGGCTTGCCGCATAACAGATAGGCAAATCCCCGCCTGGCCAGGGCCAGTGCGAAAGTTGGATCATTTCGCAAGGCGCGTGACAGTTTGGTGACCGCATCTTTGGGTTTCCCCAGCCCCAAAAGAGCCACGCCCCAAGTGAGCCACAAGTCAACACTGTCAACCCGCAGGAGATTTGCCCGTTCCAGATCAGCGATGGCCTGCCCACACCGATCTGTGGCATTGGCCACCCGCGCCCGGTTGAGGTAAGCTTCCCCATTCCAGTGGTCGAGGTCGATGGCACGGTCCAAATCGCTTTCCGCCAAGTCAAAATAATGCAGCAACGAATAAGTCAGTCCGCGTAAATTGTAAGCTTTGGGATGGGTGCTGTCCCGCTTTATGGCTTCTTCGCAATCCGCAATAATTTCATCATACATTCCCGCCCCCGCCGGATCAGAGGCTAATTGAGCCAGCTTAAATTTGACCACAGCCCGCAAATAATAGGCTTCAGTGAAGCCTGCATCCAGCTTCAGGGCTTCAGTCAGGTGCTCAGTACTGGATGCCAGGTCCTTTGGTTGACCTGTATCCATAAAACGGTAGTAGTAAGCGGTTGCCAGCCGATACAGGATTTTTGCCCGGGGCTTGGCCTGTTCGACTTGATCCAGATAGCCTTCATTAGCTTTGATGACCGCGTTGAAGTCGGTTTCTTCAGGCGCGCCAATGATGGCTTCCTCGCCTTCATTGGCCAGTTCATGGGCTACGGTGGCGGTGCGATTGTAAAACTCATTGATATAGGCATAGTTTGGATAATTGGCGTAATTCACCAGTGAACGCAGCTCTTCCTGATTTGATAGGCCGAGCATCACCAATAAACGCGTTAACAATCCCGGGTTTGCAACCGATCCGCCACTGGGGGCCGTTTCAAGGGCTTCTGCATCTGCCCCCACCGAGCCGGCGGTTTCACTGATGACCAGATTGAGCCAGGCCCGACGCAGTTCATGGAATGTGGTGATATTCAGATCGCGGCAGTTGATGATTTTATCCCCCACTTTGCAGTATAGAATGGCTTGGTCGACCCAATTGATCACAGTTTGGGTATCAAACTGGGTTGTCAGTAGCAGCCGGCGTAAATCAGCCGTGGCGAGGTTTTGGGCATCATCAATTCCCATTTCACGCAAGCGGGCTTCGTGATATTCATTAAGGCCCAGCAGCGTGCGCAATCGCAGTTCATGCGGCCGGTAGCGTTCCTGTTCTCCCAGAACCCGGCTGGCGCGGGTCACAAACCAGCGAATTCCACTGGTGGGGAACATGCCAATCACAAAGGCCAGCACGGCTGCCCACCCGGCGGCATCACCCGTCGCGGTTTCAGACGCTGGTGATGTTTCGATGGTAGTTGTAATGGTGGCTCCGTTGACCTGGACAGCCTGGGTTGCCATCAGGACGTTTGTTATTGGAGTTGGAGCTGTGCTGCCACCTGTGATTGCTGTGGGTGCTGTAACGCCACCTGCAATCGGTGTCGGAATGACGGCTGTCGCTGCCTGTCCGATGGGTGTGGGTGTGGCAAATATTGTTGATGCCGGGGTTGTCTGGAGCGTGGGCTGCGGCAGCGTGGCAACATTATTGGACACCGTCAAGGTAGTATCTGATTGGGCTGTATCCGCCACCAGACGACCACCACTTGCCAGGATTACAGATGCTCCGACCAGTACAATCAGCACGGCAGTGACCATGCGCATCAAAATGGAACTGTAGACTTGGGGTTGAAGGTCGAAGGTGTTGTAACGCCGTATCAAGTCCTGAATCGAAAAGACGTAGGCACCCAGATACCCATAAAAGACCAGCGTGAGGACTTCAGGAGGAGCAATAATTTCCAAAAGGTCACGTTGGAAGTAGACAAGAATCATCAGAAGTGAAGCCAGCACAATCAATCCAATATAAGCAGTGTATTGAATCGGGCTGTAAATATTCTTGTAAAGTTCATCCAATGCTTTGCGCTCAATTTCGCGCCCCAGACCCAGCAGGTAGATGTCCCGTTCAATCTTTTCCCGCCGGGACTTTCCCAAATCTTTATATGCCAGGTATGAGATGGGATACAGACCGACAATACCAATTAGGATGGCAATTCGTAGCATGGCGTTTTGGGCCTGCGGAAAGCGGAACCACAGAAAGGTGGACAGCCCAATGCCTGCGACAATAACTCCCACGGTGATCCAAGAAGGCCAATGCCATTGTTTGTTTCGTTTTTCAACAGCCTCTAAGGCCGGTTCTTGTTTTTGCACCTCGGGACTTGCATTGCCGGGATGATTTTCTTCATCTTTTTTAGGTGAGGTAGTTGTCACTGGACACACTCCATTTACCCTTCAGTTGAGCTTCTGAAATGATTATACAACTTTTATCACCGCCGCGATTCAGATACTTGGAGGTGATCCGGTTCCCGGTCAACGAAAAATCAAAAGGGCCTGATCCCCTGGGCGTTGGCCATATTTGGCATTCCTGGAATGGCGGGGATAGCCCTGGCGTCCTGGTATTATTCATGACAGACGAAATGGCGCGTTTTTCAGGGGGTGTTTGTCGGCCAGGGGGTGAGTGTTGCGCCACTCTGGCCAGGGCTGGGCAGGGTGGCCGCCGGCGGTGTGGGTGTTCCTGGTCGCGGCAGAATGGTCGGCATTACCGCAGTGGTCGGTGTGGGACTGACCAACTCCACTGGAGGCAGCAAGGTTGGGGTGGCCGCTTCAATAACTGGTGGAGGTGGTGTGGGTGTGGGGCGGTCCGTCAGTGCCCACCAGCTCAGCGCCACAATACCCAGACTCAAAACAATTGCCAGCAGAGCCCCCAACAACCAGCAACCCCAGCGCCGGTCCCGGGGTTTGGGGCCGGCCGCCGGTGGTTCTGCTGGCACACCAATGGCGATGATGGTGATGTTGTCATGCCCCCCGCGCGAGCAGGCCAATTCAATCAGGGCATCCACCGCCGCCGCCAGTGGCACTCCACTGCAGGTGGTCAGAATATCCCCCGGCGGGACCAGATCCGTCAGGCCATCAGAGCAGAGCAGCACAATATCACCGGGGCGCAGTGCTGTGCCCTGTTGATTTTGGGATTGTTCGTCGTTCAGGTTGGGTCGCAACCGCAGGCGAAAATCAACCTCGGGTGGTTTGGGGCTGCCTAAAAATCGCCGGATGACATGCGCGTTGGGATGATTGAGCGCCATTTCAGGTGTCAATAACCCGTGGTCGAGTGCCTCCTGAATCCAGGTGTGATCCGTGCTGATTTGTTGAATGCCATCGTCGCGCATGAGGTAGATGCGTGAGTCCCCCACAGTGGCTGTGTAAAGCTGGCGCTGGACAATCCAGGCGCAGGCTGTGGTGGCCCCCATGCCCATCTGGTTGACGTTGGCTTGGGCCTGGGTATAAATTTTCTGGCTGGCGTCCATGATGGCTGCGCGCAGTGTGTCCACTGGATCACGACCATTTGCCGCTGCAGCAGCAGTACTGATTTCTTCTACGGCCAGTTCGGCGGCCACTTCCCCGGCCCGATTGCCCCCAACGCCATCACACAGCACAGCCAGCAGGACCGGTGCGCCATCATGTTCCATCTCAAAGGCTGCAACGGCATAACGATCTTCGTTGTTGCGCCGCACAGCGCCTGTGTCTGAACGAGCGGCAAAGGGGAGATGCGCCTGTTCGATACGCTTCACGGTTATTCCTCTTGATGATAGGGTGTGCTGATTGGATGGGGCAATTCTCGGGGGGCCGCCAGCTCAAAGCGGTAGGCCGCTTTGCCAAAATGCACCAAGTCACCATGTTCCAAGCGGGCTCCATTGGACGAAACCGGGGCAAAATTGATCCAGGTGCCTGCGATGGAACCTGCATCAGCCAGGATATAGACACCGGGCTCGGATTGGGTTATACGGGCGTGCAACGGACTGACAGATGGTGATGTAATCACCACCATGGCCTGCTGTTGGTCGCTGCCAATGCTGATGTCGTTTTGCTCCAGCAGAATGACATCAGCTGGCGCGGTTTCTCCAGCTTCTGTGCGGGGCAACAGACGGGCGTTCCAAGTCGGCGGCGGCGTGGCGGGCTGTGGCGGCCGGGTCAAAACTTGTTCACCGGCACTGCGCCGGGTACGGGCGGATCGCTCTTTTCCGGCCGGCAGGGGTTGTGTTAGTGGATCCATTCGCTCTCGCCGGCTGGGGCTAACGCCATGCTTGCGCCGGGTGAACAGTAATGCAAGCAGCAGGGTCAGGCCGGCTGCTAAGGCGGCAACGATCAAAAGAATGGTTGCTGACGGAACTTCAATCCGGCTGAGAAAATTTTGCTTCAACTCGGCCACGTTTACCGTAATGGATACCTCGCCGCTGCGTTGGACCAGGCCAAGGCTGTCTTCCACTTCCAGTTGGATGGTATGGAGGCCGGTCACGACATAATCCGAGATGTCCCAGTTAAAGCTTTCAAAAGGCTCCTCGGATTGCTCGATGGCCAGTTCACCGTCAACGTACAATCGCGCGGTGCGTAGCGGCCGGGGGTGTGCATCAGGAAATTCAATCAGGTAACTGATAATGGCTGAATTGGGTGTCAGATAGGCTTCAGCGTCTTCAGGTTGCTCCCAGACGCGGTCAATTTGAGCCGGTGGATTGAGCACCAGGGGGTTTGGCGGCAGGACAATCAAGCCTAGTGTCTCAGCATTGCTTTCAATCAAACCATCAGGCAGGTCGAGCCCGACTGCCAGCATATGATTGCCACTGCTATTAATTTGTGAATTATATCG
>Ga0116144_10003241_pt1 | contig 16516 bp, 11 predicted proteins | sample AD_UKC035_MetaG_FD_89746 | JGI IMG/M metagenome (GOLD analysis project Ga0116144, IMG submission 89746) | Active sludge microbial communities of municipal wastewater-treating anaerobic digesters from USA - AD_UKC035_MetaG | ecosystem: Engineered > Bioreactor > Anaerobic > Digestate | place: USA...
GCAAGCGGCCTATTCCAGCCAACAATGCTCGCAGTGTGGTTTCACTTTCCCGATGAACCGCCGCTCACAGGCCGAGTTTTGCTGCCTGTGGTGCGGCTTTAAAGCCAACGCGGCTGAGAATGCCGCTCAAAATATCGCCGAACGTTTCGGAGATGATGAGCTAAATGCGATCTCGTTCCGTGCCATGGAGACGGTTTTGGTCACCCGGTTCATGCGCCGCCTCCCGGTTGCCCGTAGTGCAACCGCAGGGCTGGAACGGCAACCGGAACTTTGGTTGCCGAGAGGTAAGGTGATGGCTGCACTCGCACCACCATCGACAGTCAATCAGCCAGGTCAAGACCCGTGTCATCGTGTCTATAAAACGGGTAACTATTCTGGGGTATAATCTAAATACCTGCTCCCACTTGGCGAGCAGATTGCCCTTCCCCTTTTCCAAAATTTCATATGGAGGATCTTACATGAAACGTTTTGCTATGATCACACTGATGGCCTTGATCGTACTGAGCCTGGCTCTGACGGCCTGTACTTCCAAGCCCGCCGAGGTGGACAAGGTCATTGTTGTGACCGATGCCACCTTCCCACCTTTTGAAACAGTGGATGAAGCGACCAAGGAACTGACTGGCTTTGACATTGAATTGATGAATGCCATTGCAGAAAAATTGGACATCGAAGTGGAATATGTTAATACGGGCTTTGATCCGGCCCTGGCCGGTGTGGCCTCCTGCCAGTATGATGCTGCCATCGCAGCCATCACCATCACGGATGAGCGCAAGGCTCAAATGCTCTTCTCTGAACCCTACATCAATGCAGGGCAGGTGGTGGTTGTGGCAAAAGATAACACCACGATCAATAGTATTGATGATCTGGATGGCTTGATTGTGGCAGCCCAACTTGGCACCACGGGTGCTATTGAAGCCCAGTCCATTCCCAATGTCACCTTCAAGCCCTACGACACCTATGATCTGGCTCTGCTGGATCTGGCCAATGGTCAGGTGGATGCGGTCATTGCCGATTACCCCACTGCCCTTGGTTTTATTGGTCAGAATCCTGACGACCTCAAGACGGTTGGCCCAGTCTTTACTAATGAATCCTACGGGATTGCAGTCTGTAACAACAAGCCCGAACTGGTTGACTATTTCAACCAGGCCCTGGCGGAACTGAAGACTGATGGCACCATTGCGGAACTTGAACAGCGCTGGCTGGCTGGCGAGTAAACTGCGTATCATCTTCATCAACCGGTCTGCGGAGTGGCACGCCTGGCTTCGCAGACCGGCATTTGACTGAAAAATGCAGGTGCGGCATGGAATTAATTGCTTTGGTCTTTTTTGCCCGGCGGATTGGCAGGATTGTGGCTGCCAAGGGATACAAGCCTTGGCCCTACATCTTGATGACAGTGGGGATGTGGATTTTTGGCGAAGTATTGGGTGCTTGGAACGCGATTGTCCTTTTTGGAACCCAGGCATTTAAACTGGAAACTGGCCCGGCCTGGTTGGGTACCGCCCTGAAATTTGGGCTCATTTACCTGTTTATGCTGCTGCTGGCGGCCGCGGCGGCACTGGCTGCCATGACAATTGCTAAAAACCTGCGCCCGGTGGGCTCAACTGAAGCCATCAAAAAGATGGACATCTGGTGGCTGCTGGTGCTGGCAGCCAACCTTCTTTTCCTCCTCCTGGCGACTTTTCGTCCGGACCCCTTCCAGCGGATCGTCACCTTTGTTTTGGACGGCCTCTGGGTGACCATTTATGTCACCTTGATTTCCTTTGTCCTGGTGCTGTTTTTTGGCCTGTTGGCGGGTTTGGCGCGTCTTTCCCGGATCGGCATTATTCGCAACCTGGCCACCATCTATGTGGAAGTGGTGCGCGGCATCCCGATCCTGGTGCAGCTTATGTTCTGGTATTTTGCCTTTCCTGCCATTCTCATCAGCTTGGGCGAGGCTTGGGGCTGGAATGCACTGGCTGATTACAAAGCCAATCCATTGGTGATGGCCATCCTTGGCTTGACAGTGGCCTACTCGGCATACATGAGTGAGGTTTACCGGGCGGGAATACAATCCATTGCCAAGGGGCAGATGGAAGCTGCCCGCAGCCTGGGTATGACTTATTTTCAAGCCATGCGTTACATCATCCTGCCGCAGGCTGTCCGGGTGATCCTGCCGCCGGTCGGCAATGAGTTCATCACCCTGCTTAAAGACTCCTCGCTGGTCAGTGTGGTGGCTGTGGCGGATATGACCCGGCGGGGCCGGGAATTTCAGGCTGCCAATTTTATGCCGATTGAACCCTGGATTATTGTGGGTCTGCTCTATCTGATGATGACCCTCTTTTCGGCCCGTGTGGTCACCTGGTTGGAACATAAAACCCGTTTGGAGCGCTGAAATGGAACCGATTATTCAAATTAAAAATGTGCATAAATACTTCGGCCACATCCATGCGCTGCAGGGGGTCAGCCTGGAAATAGAGCGCGGCGAGGTGGTGGTCATTATTGGCCCCTCCGGTTCGGGCAAATCGACCATGCTGCGCTGCATCAACCGATTGGAGGAATTTGACGAAGGGCAGATCATTGTGGATGGCATTCCGTTGGATACAGCAGCCAATATCAATGCTGTGCGCACGGAGGTTGGCATGGTTTTTCAGCAGTTCAATCTTTTCCCACACCTTTCGGTGTTGGAAAACCTGGCCCTGGCGCAGCGCATCATTCGCAAACGCGGTCGGGCCGAGGCTGAAACCGTGGCCATGGATTTGTTGAAGAAAGTTGGCATCCCGGATAAGGCATCCGCCTACCCACTGCAACTCTCTGGTGGGCAGCAGCAGCGGGTGGCCATTGCCCGAGCCCTGGCCATGAATCCCAAAATCATGCTGTTCGATGAACCCACCAGCGCACTGGATCCTGAAATGATTCAGGAGGTTTTGGATGTCATGATGACATTGGCCAAGGAGGGCATGACGATGGTGGTAGTCAGCCATGAAATGGGCTTTACCCGGGCTGCCGCCAACCGGGCCATCCTGATGGATGCCGGACAAATTATTGAACAGGGTCCGCCGGATGTTTTGTTCACCAATCCCACCCACGAGCGTACCAAGCTTTTCCTGAGCAAGATTCTCTAATCAGATATCCGTCGAGCCGCACTTTGTTGGGTTGTTTTGCACAAATATCCGGGGACCAAGATCCTGATCTTGGTCCCCGGATGAATTTCGGTAAGAATAATTTTCCCCGCAGACAGGCCATCAGCCAGCTACGCCCTGATATCACTGTTGAGGAGGCCCTCCAGATGGTGGTGCCTGGCGATCTGAACGGTTGACCGTGAAACTGGATGGCTGGGCTGTAGGGGTAATGAAGCGAAACCTGGTTGATGTCACTCCTGATGGATGCCAGCGGACATCTGGTCATCGGGTGCCGTTTCAAGTCGGAATTAATTTATGAATAGCTTATCGGGTGGACTGTGATTCCCTGTAATCAGTGCTGATCAGATTAAACCAATTGAAGGGCTCAGCCCAGGGCTGGATTCATTGGATGGTCATCGGGGCGGACTATTCTGCTGCGGCAGCTGACGGGGTCAGTGTTCCCAACGCGGCACGCAGCCCCAGCAGGGTCATCTCCAGCGATTGGGTGGCATACGGTGTTGATGTTGCCGCAGCCTGGATGGGCAAAGCCGGCAGGTGAATGAATCCAGCCGGGATGCTGCGACGGGTTTCGGCCAGGTGATGCAGCAGGGTGTACATGACCTGGTTACAGAGGTAGGCCCCTGCGCTGAGTGACAGTTCGGCAGGCACCCCCGCTGCCTGCATGGCGGCCAGCATGGCGCGCAGTGGTAGGGTGGAAAAATACGCTGCTGGCCCATCCGGGACAACTGGCTCGTCAATCACCGTTTGGCCGCTGTTATCCGGTATGCGGTAATCCATAAGATTGAGGGCAACCCGCTCCAAGGATATGGCGGGGCGGCGGGAGGCTTCACCCAGGCAGATTACCACCTGGGGTTGTGTAGACTCCAAGGCCGTCAACAGGGCGGCCGGGCCCTGCAGCCGATCGACAGGGAGGATGGCCGGGGTGATGATCAGGCCGGGCGGCGGCGTTTGCGCCAAGGCCGCCGCGGCCTGTTCCGAGGGATTGACCACGCTGCCACCGAAAGGCTCAAAACCGGTTACCAGCAGGTGAAGTTGTTCAGTCGGCATAATGCCATGAGATGCAGTTCCAGGATTCTCCATTAAGCTCGACGGTATAGTCCCCCCGATCCGAAGAGCTCACCGGGTAGGCACTCCACAATGATTGGTTGGCCGGGTCCAACAGGATTTGGCGGGCTCGGGCTTCGCCGATATTATAGGAGATCCAGGGGCGTGTTGCAGTGCCGGTCAGAATGGCAGCACGGCACGACAACTGCGCACCGAGCAGATCGTGGACCGCTTCCGGGTGATCCTGCTGGTATTCCGAAAACAATGCTGGCACGGCATCATCAGAGAGTTCCGAAAGGTAGGAGAAGTCAAAGTGGTCTTCATCAACTGTCCACCGGGCGCTATCTGTATTTAGCGTTTCAACAACGTCAAATTTGCCATCTTTGACTGCCCGGGTTGTATTCTGATGGGCAATGTAACCATCCACATTGACCGCCATCAGTGTGAGCGCAAAACCAATCGAGAATATCCAGAGTGCCAGCCCAAAGTGTCCCCGCCGGTTGAAAATTTCCAGCAAAATAACAACCACCAGGAGCGCACCCAGCCAAGGGATGAAGAGATGGGTGTAGGTTCGCAGCCGGGTAAAACCGTAGGCGTCCTCATAAAGCCCCAGACGCTGCCAAGATGAGACAAGCATCACCAATACCAAACCGAAAAGCAGCACGGAGAACCAGGTGAAGCTGCGCTGGTGGTTGGTGGTTTCACGCCGGTTGATCAAACTGAGGGTCAGATACAGACCCAGGCTAAGGACCGCCACGGTGACCAACTCGTTAAATCCTTTAACTGCATATTCCGAGAAGGTGTATCCGGCCGCGTTGATATTGGCTGTGGCGCCGCCAAAGAAATAGCTGAACTGCACAATGACAAAGGCGGCGAAAAGGATGTCCACCGAAGCCAGGATGATGCCGGTTTCAATCGGACCCAAAAAGCCTTTCATCCAAGGCTTATGTGGGTCGGGTCGTTCAGCCTGCTTTGTTGGGGCGACTGTCTGGACCAGCAATCCGGCGAAGATATAGGCCAAGATGAGCACATAGGCAGATCGGAAAATGTATTCGGGCAGGCGTTCAATGTTAAAGATTTCCAACAGTCCTTTCAGTTTGTCGGCAAAGATCGGGTCCGCGCTGGCCAGCAGCGCTCCCAGGATCATGACAATTGGAAAAGCCAGCATCAGGCCGAGGATCACCCGCCAGCCGATGTCCCAAAGCTTCCGCCAGGGAGAAGCCGGTTTTGCTATCGGTTTACCATCTTCCCCCAGCGGAGCGGGGGCGGCCCGGAAAAGGTCAGTTGCACGCGTGAATGCGGCGATGAACAGTTCAAAGCCACCAGCTATCCAATCCACCAGCCGATAATAAAGCCAGTGGCCAGTGCGGGCAGTCAGGATGGCCAGCCCGATGGCCAACAGCGTCAACAGGGTGTTCAGGAAGCGGGTCAGCGGCTCCAGGCGAAGTAGGGGCGCGGCTGACATTGTCAGGGCCAGTATTCCCAACAACCAACCGGACCAGTGAATGCGCTGCCCTTCAGCATGAACTAAATAGAAGCCACTGCCAAGCACCAGCAGGGTCCAGAGCGTGAAGGATAAGCCTGCATTTTTTTGCCAGAAGAACAGATCCACCGCCCAGGCCAGCGCCACGGCAAATGGCAGAAAACGCAACGGATGTTTTAGCATAAGGGGAATGCCTCCAAGGCAAGGATGTCGAACTTATAGGCCCGATCATAGACGGGCAGGGCTGTCAAAACCTATCGGATCGTCACAATAACGATCAGATCTTTGATTTAGAAGCTATTATAACCGCGATAAGCCGTCGATTTTGGACCTTGTAACCATTCTTCGCTTTCAGGGACTGCGGCGGGCATGGTGACGCGCTGTAGAACGGCCAAAAACCGCGCCATCATCCGGGGAACCCAATATTGAGACCTGACGGGGCCAGCCCTTTTCGTCTCTTTGAGCTGTCAAGCGATTGCCGCGTCTGGCCGAATGGTGGCAAATTCGAGTGATTGACAGACCTGCCCGGATCGGTTGGGTTGGAATTGCTGATCAGAGCAATCATTGGGGCTGGCCTTGGTCTGCGCTGCTGATGGGTTGGTCTTTGGCAACCACATATTTTTGAATGGGGTGGCGGAAATCATGTATAATGATCGCATGAAGCGCAATTTGATCTGGAGTCTGCCGGTGTTGTTGGCCCTAACCCTGGCACTGGTCTGGGGAGCTACGCTGCCGCAACCTGTTGAAGCTGGGCCCAAAGGTGCGAACCTGGTGATGGTCAGTCCAGCAGCTTGTCCGATTGGCGGCTGTGCCGCTGGGCAAAGATTGAATTTGCGTGGTAATTTTGACTTGGGCAGTTATGATCCCGGTGCTGCACCCAGTCCCAATGTCCAGTTTTGCGTCTATACCCCGATCAACTGGTCAGGTAATAATTTTACCATTGATGCCATGGGCGGGGTCAGCGGTGCCACTTATGTCCCGAGCATCACCTACTGTGCGGTACCTCCAACCGGCTACGATTTGGTTGGCGGTGCCTTGGCAAGCCTGCCAGCGGGTCATTTCGGCGATTCACTCAGCTTTGGACTGCGGATTGGCAGCACTGCCACCACAACTGGTTCAGCACTGGCTCGGGTGTATGAATATGATGGCTCCACCTGGCCACAGACACAGCAATCTTTCCTGTCCATACCAGTGGCCGCCGTCTCAGCCAATGTTTTTGTGGCCAATGATGCTGCCGCCTGCAGCGTGAACAGCCCTTGTTATGTTAACAGCGGTGAGGATCTGATCGGGGGCATTGGCACCGGCTTGAAGGATGCGGTGGATGCCCAACTGGCGGCCACCACAATTACGGTGCTGGGAAGCACCCTGATCAAGTCGCAATCCGTGGCCATCAATCCGACCTACCCATTAACCATCCAAGGGTTTGGGGGTGCGCATCTGACATATGCCGGGGTGGACTGCACCCGCCCCATGTTGACAATCAACGGCGCAGTCACCCTCCGTAATTTGACTGTTGATGATGGCGGCTGCAGTGCCCCCAGCCGTGACCTGATGGAAGTCAACAGCGCGCAACCGGTGGTCATTGAATCCAATGATTTGGTGGGGGGCGCCAATGCTGTCCATCTGCTGGATGGAACCGGCAATCTGACAGTCCGGTTTAATCACATTCAAGGAAACAGTGGTTATGGCGTCTTACGGGATGCTGGAACCGGGACTGGTTTGTTGGATATCCAGGCCAATAACATTTTTGGCAATCGAAATGGCGCCCAGGTGGAATGCAACCTGCGCGGCCAGGCCGATCATAACTATTGGGGACCAGGTGCTGGTGCCGCAGCTTCAGCGGTGCAATGCACGGTTGTGGAAGGGAAACGTCTGGGGGCCCCCATTTTGCACAGCAGTGGCAAGCCGGGTGTGGACGGGCAAATCATCACCGTCACAGGAGCAAAAACAGCCTATTTTAACGGTCAGCTGTCAGTCCAAGGTTTGGGGTCGGGACCCGGCTTTGAGATTGTGGTGCTCAATCATGGTTCAACCGTGCCGGGCAGTATCCCGTTTACCGGCGGCAGTCCGGATGATCTTTCCCCTTGCGGTAATTTTTATGATGTTTACATGCCGGCCGCGCTTCCGCCAGATGCCGCTCTGGATCTGTTTCTGCGTTATGACTGGACATCGGGATGCACGGCAACCATCGAATCCAGCGCTTTTTGTGGTCAAGCGGATCCAGCGCTGTACCCGCTCTGGTGGTATGATCCGGCGTTTAATATCACTGATGGCTGGGACACCACCGGCCAGAATCCGGCGGGTAGTGGGGCCGGTGGCGCGGCGGGACAAATCACAAGTTGTCTGCCGGACAGCAAGGAGATCCGGGTCTCATTGGATGATACCGGTCGCCCCAACCTGACCAACGATTTGGACTTCACACCATTTGGGGTGGGGCTGCCGGCTCAAACAGCTGCGATTATCTTTACCAAATTCACTGCGACGGGTGGCAATACCCAGGTATTGGTGGAATGGGCCACTTCCAGTGAGATTAACGTAACCGGCTTCTATGTCCAGCGCAGTTTGCAGGCCGCCAGTGGTTTTGAACGTGTCAGCGCCTTTATCTCGCATACTGGCACGCCGTTGATCGGTGCCACCTATAGTTTCCTGGACACCAATCTCCAAAACGATACCCCCTATTATTATCGTCTGGAAATCATCACAGCCGGGCAACTCTCGCTTTATTCCGGGGTTGTCAGCGCCACCCCGGCCATTCCCACCCCCACGCCAACCTTCACCAATACCCCGACCTTTACCAGTACACCCACGTTTACGCCCACCCCTACATTTACAGGGACACCTCCAACCAGTACCCATACGCCCACGATAACTGGTACACTGCCCACCCACACCCCCACTTTTACCCGTACCCCCACCCGGACAGCCACCCCCACGCGCACCCGGACCCCGGTGCCGGCGGCCACCCGTACCCGGACGCCGCGCCCGGTCACCCGCACCCCCACCCCGGCAGCGGTCCGTTCGGCCACGCCACGGCCGGGAGGATCGGCTACTGCCCGTCCCGGTGGAACCCTGACGCCAACCCTGGGCGGTTATCCTGGTGTCGTGGTGACCTACACATTAAAACCCACCAATACATCCGAACTGCCGGCCATTACTGGCTACCCTGGTCTGGTGACACCAAGTGGTGCCACAGCCACACCCTCCTCGGGTGATTATCCGGTTTTTATCAGCCCAACCCCTGGTGTCCCAGGGGCCTCCCCCACGCCCACCTCCACCGGCGAAACGCCACCGGAGAGCCGCCCACTGTGGTGGGTTCCCCTGCTCATCATTCTTACTGGACTGGCGCTTCTGGGTGGTTTAGGGTATTATTTATGGTCGCGTGGCTTGTTGCCGTTCGCGCTGTTTGTAAAACAAAAGCAACCGCTCCGGGATGTTGAAAGCCCGCCAGCGGGATCACCTGATGTAGCCAAAGCCCAGGAGCCTGGTGAATTGCCCCAGCCATCACCGCCCTCAGATGACCACTCCTGAGGCGGCACGGAAGAAGTATGTATTTACGCGGTAGTAAACTGAGCATGACCCGCCGCCGGCGGCGTTTTAACGTATTACGAATATTGATGTGGGTGCTGTTAATCGGCGCCATGGTGTATGTCAACCAGGTTATTGTGCCCACCACCGGCCCATTGTTTATCCCCACCCCCACGCCAACACGCTCGCCAGAATCCTATGTTGCGGATGCCCAGGGGTTGGTGGAGGCGGGCAAGATTCCACAAGCTATGGTCGCTTATGAGGCGGCCATCAAGGTCGATCCGCGGAATCCTTCCTCTTACATCGCCCTGGCCCGTTTGCAAATCTATTCCGGCCTGTATGCTGAAGCCGTAACCAATGCGGACAATGCATTGCTCATCAATGCCAACAACAGCATTGCTCATGCCCTGCGCGGCTGGGCTTTGGGTTTTGAGGGATCCTATCTGGATGCCGCCACATCACTTAAACAAGCCATCGACTTGGATCCAGGCAATCCCGTGCCGTACGCTTATTATGCCGAGGTGCTGGCTCTGCAGCAACAAAGTGACGCGGGTGGTTTGGGTACACTGGATGATGCCATTGAAATGTCCCAAAAGGCAGCCCAGCTTGGTCCCAATACCTTGGAGGCCCATCGCGCGCGGGGATTGATTTTGGAAATCACCTCCAACTATGAAGAAGCTGTGGCTGAACTTGAGGCTGCTGTATCCATTAACCCGAATATTGCTGACTTGCACATTGCCTTGGGCCGAAACTACCTGGCCCTGGAATACTATGATCAGGCTATTGAGCAATTTAATAATGCCATTCCCCTGGACCCAACCAATCCCTTGCCGAAATGGTATTTATCGCGCACTTATTTCAGGGCGGGTGAATTTTCCAAAGCCATTCTTTATGGCGAACAAGCCATCAAGGACAATCCCGTTGACCCCTACTTGCATGGTAATCTTGGAATGATTTACCGTCGGGCGGAAGACCTGCCTCGAGCCATTGCCTCACTGCGCCTGGCGGTGCGCGGTGGAACATTGGAGGATGGCACCGATGTGGTCGGTCTGCCGCTCAATTATGGTCGCGTGGCCGAATATTATTATAATTATGGCTTGGCATTGGCAGAAAATGGCGAATGCGGCGAGGCGTTGCAAATTGCCCAGGCTCTGCTCAATGGTGTGGCTGCCGATGACATTGCCGTCTATAACGCCCAGGAGATGATCAATGTCTGCGCCGCTGCTGCAGGTCAGCCCACGGCAACTGTGGCAGCGCCAGAGCCCACTCCGGCACCGTGAGGTTGTTATGCAAATCACACCTCGTCAGCGTTTTATTTTCCGTAAAAACCGTACCTACTCCCGACCAGTTTGGGTCTTCACGTTGCTGCTCGTCCTGCTGGCTAATTTGTTTGTGTTTCGTGGCTGGGCTGAGGGCAAAGTGGAGCCCTTGTTCATGCCTACGGCTACCCCCACGCGTACATTGAACTCATATGCGCTTGAAGCAAAAACATATTTTGATGCCGGAGACCTGCAGCGTTCCATTGATGCCTATCAATTTGCGGCCAGCATTGAACCGGATGACCCGGCGTTGTGGTATGAGATGGCGCGCATCCAGGCCTATTCTTCGAATATGATGACCACGGATGCCGAGCGGGTGGCCCGCCTGGCTGAGGCCCTGGCTTCAGCGGACCGGGCATTGGAATTGGCCCCTGACAACAGCATGGCCCATGCCGTGCGGGCATTTGTTTTGGATTGGAACGCTTCCTATGTGGAAGATCCGACCACCCGGCAGGATATGCTGAATAATGCTGAACAAGCCGCCATCCGGGCTTTGCAACTGGACAGCACCAATGCCCTGGCATTGGCCTATTATGCGGAAATTTTGATTGATCAGCAGAATTGGACCCAGGCGGAACAATACATCCGGCAGGCACTTGAGCGTGATGATACACTAATGGATGTTCATCGGGTGAATGCCTATGTCCTTGAAAGCACCCGGTATTATGAGGATGCCATTTTGGAATATCAACGGGCTGTTGAAATCAACCCAGCATTGACATTTCTCTATATTTCAATTGGCGCCAACTATCGTCATTTAAAGCAAAACGATCTTGCCTTGGATTATTTTGCCAAGGCGGCCCGGATTAATGAACAATTGGGAGTGAATGATCCCATCCCCTATCTGGCAATTGCAAAGACTTATTCGCAAAAGGGAGAATTCCTTTCCGCTGTGTTGAATGTGCGCCGGGCGCTGGATATCAACCCGTCCAGCCCGGATATTTATGGCCAGTTGGGCATTGTATATTTTAAGGCGCGCAACTATGAAGGGGCGATCCCGGCATTGCAATGTGCTGTTTATGGTTGTGATGCGGAATTAAGCTGTGAAGTTCGCCAGTGTGATCCGGAAGCAGGCCCCGGATTGACAATTGAAGGCATGCCGCTGACATCCAACACACTGGTCTATTATTATACTTATGGCTCTGTGCTGGCAGGCATGCACCGCCCAATCAATAATTATTGTGAAGAGGCGATGAAGGTGATGCAGGAAGTCCGAGATGCCTATGGAAGTGATCCCACCGTGATCGCGATTATTGAGCCCAGTGAAGCCATTTGTGAAGGGTATGGATACTAAAAAAAGCCGGGCTGGTCGCTAATTGATTTAAGCGGATTGATCAAGTGTTCGGCTAAGTGTTTGGTACGGACTGGGATAGTGATCGATCAAGGCCACGTCCAGAGGCTTGGTCAGCTGGATTTGGCCCCGGCCGCTCGGAGAGATTCTGGCAGGGCAATCTCATCTGGTGATTCCGCGGGGTGGAACGGACCAACCAAAATCAAGGGGGCGGCGAGGGCCACCCCCTTGCAAACCCAAAGTAAGAAAACGTTGACTTAGTGCACTGAGACAGGCGCCAGACGGCGGATGTTGACCGTCAGCGGCAAACGAACTGGCTGGAATATTGGCTGTGGTATCGGAAGCCCGAAACGCATGCTTCCCAGAGTCAATATTTCTGACAGCAATTCTCCATAACGCCAACCACCTGCTGCTGCCAGTCTGACTGCCAGGCCGGATGGGGTCAGGTCAGGCTGCGTTTGAATGGACAGCAGGCTGGGTTCTCCGGTGGCGCCCAGAGCGATCTTGACCAGCGAGTAATCCAGCGCGCCGACGCTCTGATGAGCATGGATGGCCAGTGTGTGAATTGCCTCCCTCAGTTCAGGGGACATGTCTGCCGTAACTCCGCGTGGGCTGCCGGATTGCCAGATCGGCAACCGGTGGAAACCATCGGCCTCAAAACATTGGGAATGAGCCCACAGTCCGATCGGACCACAGGTTTTTTTATCGGTGGCTGCCTTGCCCAGCACCATGACCTGGAGCCGGGATCTGATCGGTGTGCAACTGTCTGCAACAGGGAGCCCGGCCTGCTGCCAGAGATCATGGCAAAGGGGGGTGTCTGCTGCCAGTGCTTGGGCGACTGGGCGTGAACCTGTGAACGGCAGGCCAAGCATTTCCAATACTGTGGCCAATCGGGCAGCCTGGGATGGGGTGTCAGGGCCAGCCATAAGGTTGATGCAGATGTCTGGTTCAATTCTAGCCAAGGCATTCACTATATCCGCACCGGTTGGAACCGCCATGGGTTGAAGTCCCCTCTGACGTAGCGCGGTGAATGTGGTCGCTAGATTGGATTGGCGGTTGGGTTCCGCTCCGGCAATCTGGCGATGGGTGAGCCGTTGAATCTCTCCCCGTGACGTGGTAATCACGGCTACCCGCCATGCGGTTGCCGGCCGCGGCGGAGTACTGGGAGGCTTATCTTCTTCAGCTATTGCTTGTTCAAGCTCAATGTCAAGATCCATAATTTGCTTTTACTCCGAGTAAAGATGTGATTATCTTTGGAAAGACAATCAGCGGAGAAGTATATAACGATTTCCCAGAAATACAAGAGGTGACTTTTTATGTCATTGGTCCAAACTCGGTTGGTAACTCTTAAACCGCCATAAGAATTACGGGCGGGGACTGCCGCCTTTAGGCGGCAGAGGAAGCCCGTTTACTCCTTTCAAGTATGTGATCGTTCCAAAGCTGGTAAAAAGGCAGATATAATGGATATGGGGTAGTAGAAGCTACCCCACAAGTGCCGGTGGATAAATGTAACCGGCTGCTGCAGATACCGTTTGGGGTGCTGCGGCGAAAAAATCGACCCATCAAGGGATGGCTGCCTTTATATAATTCTGAGTGGGAAGAAAAGTATGTGACGATTATCCTCTTGGCCGCACCAAGGGCACTTTCCTGCTCTGAAAACCCACTGACAATGATCGCAGAGTGATTGTTTAGAATTGTGATCCATCCGAGACTGGCTGTATTGAAAGGAAAACAACCCTACCAGTTTTTGATGTAGAATAAGATCCACCCGGAGCCTACCGGGCGGACATGGTGATGGGCAGTTTAATATTCGAAAACAGAATTTGGGTAATTGTCGATATAATTAAATTGCCGTGGCGTGCGGTGTTGTCAGCTAGTTATTGAGCCAGTCAATAGTTAATCAGTCGGTTATGCAATTAATCGATTACTCACCCGCCCATTCAATCACTCCACTCAATCACTCAATTGGGGAGAAAATTGTGAGAAAAAAGGAACTTTGGCTTATTGTGACTTTGATATTTTTTTGCGCCGCCGCAAGCTGCTGCGTCCTCATCCCGGCAGGTGGGATTCTGTTGGGGGGGTGGGTATCTAATCGCGAAGGCATTTCACAGAATACGTCGTTTGCCCCAGAAAAAAGCCGGGTAAAGTTAATCCCCAATACTGTAATTTTTTCTGATCAGGACCTGGTCTCCATGTTGTTGCGAGCGGATGATCTGCCTGATGGTTTGGAATGGGTGACCGGCCCGATTTATTCGCCGACTGATCGAGATTTCACGAGCGGTGTCAATATTCAACTGGGCGGTGGAGAACGACCCAATGAATGGACATACAGCCAGAGCGTTTATCAATTCGCCTCTGTTGCAGCTGCCCAGGAAGATTATGCGGACGCGATTGCCCGATTGACCGCCTTTCAACCGCCAGCAACAGAAAAACTGCCCCCACTTCGGGCTGATGAATACAATCTGGTTTGCACCCAATTACCTAATCGGATCAACCCTTATTGTGTGTGGACGGCACGATATGGTTTTCTTGTGGTTGAACTGCTGGCCTGGCTGGAACCGGAAAACCTGTCGTATGAAGACCTGCAGCTGATGATTGGTGTGGTTGATCGCCGGGTCAACGAGGTCATTCAGCACAATGGCTCCAACCCCTGGGGCCAGGATTTTTAAGCCGTTAAGATTTAATGGCTTTTGGAGAGTTGCTGTGCCCCCTTCCTTGGGAGTTGCCTTGCCCTCTTCCCTATATGGCGATCAAGCAAAGTGGACCTTGATAAAAATGTCCCCCATCTGGCGGGTGTAGCGGGAATTCCCAATGAGTCGATTTAATTCGGCTGAAAATTTACGCGATTGGGGCTATAATTGCTTCAATTGTTAATACGATTGGAGAAGAGAATTATGGGACGCTCAATGATTGGCAGTCTTCGTGAGGCCATTGGTCAAAAGGTGACCATTTCCGGTTTTTTGCAAACGCTACGCGACCAGAAGAAAATGCAATTTTTAATTATTCGTGATACCACGGGATTGGTGCAGGTTTTTCATTGGAAAGCAAACGACCCGGCACTGGCTGAATTTGTGTCGACCCTGACCCCGGAAACTGCCGTAACCATCACCGGGACGGTGACAGACAACCCCTCTGTGCGGTTGAACGGGATGGAAATTCAACTTGAAGCGATCCGGGTGGAGAACCTTGCTGAGACTCCCCTCCCCCTGGATCTGTTTGCTGAAACCCTCCCTCCAGTTGATTATCGCATGGACTGGCGCTACCTTGACCTACGTCGGCCGGTCAGTCAATTGATCTTTCAGGTGCAGACCACAGCCGAGATGGCCATGCGGGAATATTGGATCAATCATCACTTCATGGAAATTCACACCCCAAAACTGCTCAGTGCTCCCAGTGAAAGTGGAGCCGAACTTTTTGAGGTGGATTATTTTGAGCGCAAGGCCTATCTGGCACAATCCCCCCAATTCTACAAGCAAATGGCAATGGCAGCCGGGTTTGATCGGGTTTTTGAAATTGGCCCGGTGTTTCGGGCGGACCCATCCTTTACTGCCCGCCATATGACTGAGTTCACCGGGGTGGATATGGAAATATCCTGGGTGGATTCACATGAAGATGTGATGTGCTTCATGGAAGGTTGGCTGCAGTATGTTTACCAGCGTGTGATTGATCTACATGGGGTGGCAATTAAGGATCTGATGGATTACGATCTGGTTGTACCGACACTGCCGTTCCCCCGCATTCCCATGTCGGAGGCGGTTGAGATTCTTAAATCCCGCGGCTACCAGCTGCCCCCGGAAAAGAAGGGGGATATTGATCCCACCGGAGAGCGTGAACTGGGTCAGTACGTGAAGGAAACCTACAATCACGACTTCGTTTTTGTCACTGATTGGCCGATTGACATCCGGCCATTCTATCACATGCGTTACGCGGATCAGCCAGCGCTAACCAAGAGCTTTGACCTGTTGGCCTGTGGTTTGGAAATTACCACCGGCGCCCAGCGCGAACATCGGGTTGAAGTTCTTAAAGCCCAGGCGCTGGAAAAGGGTTTGACCCTGGAAGGTATTCAGTTTTACCTTGATTTCTTCCGTTATGGATGTCCGCCGCACGGTGGTTTTGGATTGGGGCTCTCCCGGTTGTTGATGGTGATGCTTGGAATTCAGAATATCCGCGAAACCGTTTACCTCTTCCGCGGTCCCACCCGCCTGACGCCGTAATCGGTTGGATGTTCTGTCGTTTCCAGACGGCGGTCTCCGTCTGATTTTTGGAGGATTACGATGATTATCGGCTCCCGCACCCGCTTGCGTGGTATTGAACGTGATGATATTGCCCGTTGTACGATCTGGATGAACGATCCGGAGGTGATTGAAAACCTTCAGATGCGCATGCCAATATCTTTTGCTGGTGAAGAAAAATGGTTTGAACGCAATCTGACCAAACCGTTGGAAGAACAGGTTTTGGCCATTGAGGCCAAAACCCCATCCGGGTGGACGCATATTGGCAATTGCGGCTTCCATTTTGTCAACTGGATTAACCGTTCTGCTGAAATGGGCATTGCGATTGGCGAAAAAAACTACTGGAACCAGGGGCATGGTACGGATGCTGTGCGGCTGTTACTGCGCTTGGGCTTTAATGAGCTGAATTTGAACCGCATCAGTCTGGAAGTGTATTCTTTCAACACCCGCGCCATCCGCTGCTATGAAAAATCTGGTTTTGTTCTTGAAGGGCGTCTGCGCCA
>Ga0116144_10003246_pt1 | contig 16501 bp, 9 predicted proteins | sample AD_UKC035_MetaG_FD_89746 | JGI IMG/M metagenome (GOLD analysis project Ga0116144, IMG submission 89746) | Active sludge microbial communities of municipal wastewater-treating anaerobic digesters from USA - AD_UKC035_MetaG | ecosystem: Engineered > Bioreactor > Anaerobic > Digestate | place: USA...
AAATCAGGGAGTATTTCGCGAGGAATCTCATTTGGAAACAACCAAGACATGGGGATTAATTCTTCGTTGAACCTAGAATTGAGCGGAGAAATTGGACCTAATTTAAAGTTAATTGCATCTTTGTCGGATGATAATATTCCCATTCAACCGGATGGTAACACCAATAAATTGCAAGAATTTGACAAGGTTTTTATTCAGATTTACAACGACCGTTTAAAACTAATTGGTGGCGATTTTTGGCTGGATAAACCCCACGGATATTTTATGAACTATAAAAAACGAGCACAAGGTTTATCCATCGGCTATGATTTTAGAAATGAAGATAAAATTGGGTTTACTACGCAAGTTTCTGGTGCCATGTCGCGTGGAAAATTTAACCGACAAATTATTCAAGGTGTGGAAGGAAATCAAGGTCCTTATCGCCTTACGGGAGCAGAAAATGAACCGTACATCATCATTTTAGGTGGTACCGAGCAAGTTTTTATTGATGGAAGAAAATTGGAACGTGGACAAGATTTCGACTACATCATTAACTACAATTCTGCCGAAGTTATTTTTACTTCCAAAAATCAAATTACCAAAGACTCGCGAATTGTAGTGGAGTTTCAATATTCGGATCAAAATTATGCCCGTTTTTTAGTGCAAACAGCCAATCGTTATCAGTTTAAAAAGTTGGATTTGTGGTTCAATGCCTATTCCGAACACGATGCAAAAAATCAAACCATACAGCAAGATTTAACCATTGAGCAAAAGAAAATGTTGGCTGCCATTGGCGATACACTCACCTTGGCGCGCATTTCAAGTGTTGATTCGGTGGGTTTCATTGACAACCAAATTATGTATAAAATTGTGGATACCTTGGGATACGATTCGGTGTTGGTGCATTCTGTTGACCCTACCAATGCAGTTTACCGTGCAACGTTTATGAATGTGGGGCAAAACAAAGGAAACTATGTGTTGAAAGAATACATTGCAACAGGAAAAGTATATCAATGGGTGGCGCCAGTTGGAGGTGTTCCACAAGGAGATTACGAAGCATATCGGGTAATATTTACACCCAAAAAACGGCAAATGCTAACCGCAGGAGCAAAATATCAGATTACAAAATATTTGACCGCCGAAACAGAATGGTCCTACACCAACAACGACTTAAACACGTTTTCAAAATACGATAGGCGAGACGACGATGGCTATGCTGCAAAAGCACGCATCAATGGTAAAATCCCGCTTTCACGTGATTCATCACAACGTTGGTTGATGGACACCAAGTTGGATTTTGAAGCCTTGGATAGAAATTTCACACCCATTCAACAATACCGTGCTGTTGAATTTGACCGTGATTGGAACACACGTGGAAAAGGCTATGTTGGCAATCAAATTGCAACAACTTTGGGAGCCAATTTCATCCATCGAAAATATGGTAATTTTAATGCAGAAGGTCAACAATTTTTGGTTGGTAAAGACTATGCTGGTTACAGAGCAGTATTGAACGGAAGTTGGCAACAAAAAGGGTTTAAAGCCATTTGGGATGGTAGCTATTTGGAAAGCAAGGCCGTTGATAAAAACCAATATTTGCGTCATAAGGTAGATATTTCTCAATCACTCAAATGGTTGCGTGTGGGTTTTAAAGACGATCACGAACGCAATGCTTTTCAATCGCCCACTATTGCTTTGGCACGTAACAGTTATCAATTTTACGACTATCAGTGTTACATAGAAAATGGCGATTCAATGAAGCACAAATACCGTGTTTTTTACCGTGAACGCTACGATTGGATTTCGGATAGTTTTAATTTGAAAAATGCAGCACGTGCCCGAACGGCTGGGGGAGAAGTGCGATTAACGGAAATTAAAAATCAAACCTTGACGATTCAAACTAGTTACCGTCAGTTGAAGATTTTGGATAGCTTATTAATTAATCAAACACCCGAAAATTCAATACTTGGAAGAATTGACTATGGTTTGCGTTTGTGGAAATCTGCTTTTACGTGGAATACCTTTTATGAAGTGGGTTCGGGCTTGGAACAGAAGAAAGAATTTTTGTACATACAAGTCAACACGGGGCAAGGAATTTACACGTGGATTGATTATAACAACGACGGTGTAAAGGATTTGAATGAATTTGAAATTGCGCAATATGCCGATCAGGCAAGTTATGTGCGGGTATTTACGCCAAGTAGTGAATACGTGAAAACCTATTCCAATGAGTTCAATCAATCCTTATTTTGGCGACCAGAGCGCATTTGGGCTTCAAAAAAGGGGATTTTAAAAGTTTTATCGCGTTTTTCTGACCAAATTCGCATACGCATCAACCGAAAAACCAATTATTTTGATGGAGCCAATGCGTTTAATCCGTTTGCAACCAATGTGCGCGACACCAATATTATTTCCACTTCTTATGATTTTAGAAATACGTTTTATTTCAACCGCACATCATCTGTTGTAAGTGCCGATTGGACCTATCAAAACAACCAAGGGAAAACTTTGTTGGCCAGTGGCTTTGATTCGCGCAAAAACGAATACCACGAAGCCAATGTGCGTTGGAACATCACCAAAAAAATAGCCATAGAAACCAAAGGGCAAATTGGAAACAAAACAGCTATAGCCGATTATACCTCAGGAAGAAATTTCAGTATTGATTATTTTACCATTCGCCCAACGTTTAGTTTGCAAACCAGCACAGCTTTTCGCGTTTCATTAACTGGTCGCTATGAAGAAAAACACAACCGTGATGAATTTGGAGGCGAAAATGCTTATGTTGGCGAAATTGGAACCAATATTAAATTCAACGAAGCCGAAAAAGGAAGTTTACAGGCCGAATTTAAAGTTGTATCAATTACCTACAACGGTACACAAAACTCGGCATTGGGCTTTGAAATGTTGGAATCACTCAAACCAGGTGTCAACTATACATGGTCGATTGGTTACCAACGACTCATTTCCAAAAATTTGCAGTTATCCATTCAATACAACGGCAGAAAATCCAAAAACAACAAGATGATTCATTCTGCAGGAATGGAAGTTAGAGCATTTTTCTAACCATTCATTAGTTGTTAATGATGATGGTTGTTGATGTTTTTTTGTTATCCGAAAACTTAGTTCCATGAATACGAACAAACTGTTGAATCATTTTATCGTTGAGTTTTCCGTTTTCGTCAATCAATTCGTTGTCAATCACTTGCTTTACCATTCCTTTTTTGGTGTCAACACCAATTTCGCATTTATCCATTGCTTCGTTTAAGAAGGTAACATCGAGAAAACGCACGGCTCCCGATGGATTGGCTTGTGATTTTTTTGCTTCATCGTTATATGTTTGGTAGGTAAAAACAATTAAACGTTCACCTTGCAAATTGTAGATGGTCGTTAAATTCCCCATTGATACAGTGGTAATTTTAAAAACAGCAGTTCCATCAACGGTAACAATATCGTCTTTGATTTTGATGTCTTTTTTTTGTGAATATACTGTAATCGATAAAAGAAGTGTTAAAAATAAAAGAAGATTTTTCATAGTTCGTTATTTACTAGATTCTAATTTAAAATTTTCACCGACAACTTTAAATGCTGTTCTACGGTTTAACTGATTTGCTCTTTCCTGCTCTTCTGGAGTTAACGTTAATATGAATTTCTCTGTTAGGATAATTTCTTTTCCGTCACTGTCTAAAATTTCTTTTCGTTCAGTATCCAAATAAGAAGTTGGCATAGATTCTCCAAATCCTTTAGGAACTAAACGATTTTTGTTGATACCTTTATCAATTAAGTAATTTACGCAAGATTGTGCTCTTCTTTTTGATAAATCTAAATTGTATTTATCGCTTCCACGGTAGTCGGTGTGAGAATTAATTTCAACAACCAAGTTATCGTTGAGTTCAAGAAATTCTACAATTTTATCTAAAATTTCCATTGAAACCGGTCGTAATTTATCGGAATCAAAATCGTATTCAATACCTTCAATTCTAATTTCTTTTTGAGGAATTTTGTTCAAATAAAAATCTTGACGTAAAGTAATAGATTCTGTAATTGATTCGGTGTTTATTACGTTAGCATCGGCAAAATAACCTTCTTTTTGTGCTTTTAAAAAGATTTCTTCACCTATCGTTATTTTTACATTGTAGTATCCATTTTCATCGGTTGTAACAACATAATTATTTGCAACACCTTTAACGTCTTTAATTGTGATAGTGGAATTGGGTAAAATTTTATCAGTACCTTTTTCATACGTGATACCCTCTAAGTTTACAATAATTTCACTGTTTGAAATTTCATAAATATTAAAACAATGACCAAACTCACAGGGTTCACGATCAGATGAAAGAAAACCTTTATCAAGTTTAGCATCGTAAATTAAATAAGTGTCATCAAAACTAGAGTTTATTGGAGCGCCAAGATTGCTTGGGATGGAGTAAACAGATTTTTCTGGATTATAGCCACTTTTAAACACGTCAAAACCACCAATAGAATTGTAACCATTTGAGCTAAAAAACAAGGTAGAAGTAGCATCGTGAAAGAAAGGTGTAATTTCATCGGCATTTGAATTAACCATTTTGCCAAGGTTTTCTGCATTTCCAATAATGTTTCCAAGTGTATCCAATGAAATTTTCCAAATGTCCATACCGCCTTGTCCTCCAGGTCTGTTGCTTGAAAAATAAAGTGTTTTTCCGTCGATAGACAATTGAGGGTGAATTGAGATATAGCCAGGAACATTAACGCGTTCATCCAACTTGTATGCTTCAAAAAACTTAAAATCAATCATACGAGCTAAATAAATGTTTTGCTCTTTTCTGTTTTCATCCGACCATCGAGTATAAAAGATGGTGTTGTTATTATTAAAAGTTGAAGCAGCATCGTGTTGTGCACTGTTCATTGGTCGCCCAAAGTTTGTTGGTGTTTTCCATTTTCCGTTATCATCTTTTTCGGTCCAATATACATCGCATAAATAGGCAGATTGTTGTTCTGGCTTTAAGATAACGCCTCCATCACGTGCAGAGGTAAACATTAATCTATTGTAACTCCCAAAATAGGCTGCGGCAAAAGAAGCAGTACCTTTATTAAATATTGAGGTGTCAGCTAATTTTACTTTAGCTTCTGTTTTGGCCTTGCTATCGTGCAGCATATAATTACAACCTTGAATGGATGCAATGGCTAATTCTACAAGTGAGTCGGAAGGAGAGTTGGAGCGAACAAAAGCGTCAAGAACGTCTATTGCCTCGCTGTATTTTTGATTGTTTTTTAGAGCATTTCCATAATGATAAGCATCGTTGGGGTAACCTTTTGACTGATAGGTTTTGGCAAATTGTGCTTCTGCTCTTTTGTAGTCGTATGTTAGTTGATAACACATTGCAATTTGGTGGTTGGTGTAATCTTCCAAAGACACTGCTTTCCCATCCAATTGTTTAGCCTTTTTAGAGAGCGTTCTATTGGCTAATTGCACTTCATAGGGTAATATATCTGTTTTTAGAGCCAACGTATCGTCTAGCACTTTTTGATAGTAAAGCAAAGCATTGTAATAATCTTTGTTTTCATAACATTTATCAGCTGTATTTAGCCATACCATTCTTGATTGTGATAGACCAACAAATGACAGCATGCACAGGAATATAATCAATAAGTTTTTCATTGTTCAGATAGCTATAAATTAAAGCCTAGGGCAAATTTTTTCGTATTTCTTTTCAGGTTTTTTGTGTACGTATGTTAGTCCGATTTCAAAACCACCTCTACCCGTAGATACACGGCTTAGTGAAGAGACATTGATGTCGTAGGCCATTTTTAGAGTGAAATTATTCCATTTTGCACCTAAAGTTACTACCATTGCATCTTTTGCTCGAGCAATAATGCCTCCTAATAAGTAAAAGTCACTATTTTTAAAATAATAACCTAATTCAACGGCATACGTATGTTCAAAATAATTTTTTTGCAACATTCCTAATATTTTAGGAATAATGTAAAAAGTTTCTGTAATATTTATACGAGTCCCTAAATGCGCATAATACCTTAAAGGTAAACGGTTTTCAACGCCGTAAAAAGACTCTTTGGAATGCAATAAGTTAAATGCCGAAATACCTATAAACGGATTTAAACGTGCAGTTGGTTTTGCATAGTAATATAAAATTCCTGCATTAACTGCGGGGATGAACACAGACTGTCCTTTAAAATCTTCACCCGAAGCAATGGTTTGATCAAAGGTTCCACCACCAGTCAACGAATATTGGTTGTTGAAAGAAAGCAATTGGTATTCTACTGATTTTTGAGCTACACCGGCTTGAACACCGAACGATAAAAAATGTGTTTTTGCTTTGTTAACTGCTGTATTATAAGAAGTGGAGACCAATCCTTGAAATACATTGAAATTACCAAATCCTGCTCTAAAATTGTTTAATTGCACTCCAAAACTCCATTTCTTTATAGGCATGTCAAAACTAAAAAGATAAGAAGTATAAGGTTTGAAATTAACAGCCTTCCACTGCGTACGGTATTGAGCGTGCAATCTAAATGTGCCGTCAACAACACCAGTTAGTGCAGGATTTAAGAACAAAGGAGCAGCATCATACATTGATAAATGCGCATCTTGTGCCCTAACCGCGAAGGTTAAAAATATGAACGGAATTAAAATAAATTTATACATAGCTTTTATCTTAACAGAGTTACGTCTCCTGATTTTTTAATTATTTGTCCATTACCCATTTCTACTACAAAGGTCCATGTGTAAACACCAACTGGAGAAGGAGTGCCTTTGTAAGTTCCATCCCATCCTTCATTTTGGTCGGTAGATGAAAACACTAATTCACCCCAGTTACTATAAACTTTGAAGTCAACTGTTTTAAATGGTCCTCCTCTGATGATAAACACATCGTTTTCACCATCACCATTAGGTGTAAAACCTGTTGGAAGTACTGGTAAAAGCTCTACGGAAATAATTTGTGTAAGCGTATCAAAACATTGATTTCCATCTGTAACAGTTAGCGTAACAGGATAAACACCTCCCGTTGAATAACTGTGTTGTGAATTTTGTTGATTGTTTGCAGATCCATCCCCATAGTTCCAATACCAGCTTACTAGATTCGTACCCGTAGAGTTATCTGTAAACTGTATAGTTTGGTCAACAACTGCTGGGTTGGGTAAGGCTGTAAAACTTGCTTGTGGACTTTGAATTACTACTACATTTTGTGTAATGGATGCTTGACAACCATGATCAGAGGTTACAGTTAAGGTCACAGGATAGTTGCCTGCAATCGGGAATGAATAATTGGGGTGTTGATTGGTACTGTTATCAAATCCATTAAAATTATAGTGCCAATTGGTAATACTTCCTTGTGGTATTGTTGACAAATCCGTGAAATAAATTGGATTGTTTTCGCAGGCATTGCTGTTTGAAAACCCTGGTTGTGGATTGTAATAAATTTGTAAGTTTTTCTCAATTGTATCTGTACAATTATTGCTTGAGCTAACTATTAATTGAACAGTATAATCACCTCCATTGTTATAAATAGGTTGTGGGTTTTGAATAGTAGAAGTGGAGCCGTTGCCAAAATTCCATTGCCAATTGGTAATTGTACCGCTAGAAAAAGACGATTGATCAATAAAGACAGTGTTCACACCTTGGCAAACAGAATTTACAGAAAAATCGGCAGTTGGTATTTCCTTAAAGGTAACAATGAGGGTATCGTTATCCACATTACAACCATAGGTATTGGTAGCTTCAAGAATCAGCGTTACACTACCGTTTAAAATATCACCCGTTGATGGTTGGTAGATGGTGGATAAGAAATTATTTCCAGGGATAAACATTCCTGTACCAAGTGATGACCAGCTTCCTAGTGGTGAAGGACCCGAAATTTGCCCGTTTAACTGAATAGCTGCATTTTCACATAAATTTTGATTAGGACCGGCATAAACTACTGGTGCTTCAATGAAAAACACACGAATGGAATCGTATATACCCGCACATACTCCAGTTGTATTCAATAGAAAATCAACATAACCGGTAGTTGTGTCAACAGGGCTTACGGTATAGTATGTGTTTAATGAACTTGGGTTTGAAATGGAGCCAAAACCTGTTGAACTCCATTGACTCCCAAAACCTCCTGTCATTGTGCCTTGTAACTGAATTAGGGTGCTTGTAGAACAAATAGAGTCTTGTGTTGTGATGTTGACACTAGGTTGCGGAGTTATGTAAACCTGAATTGTATCAACCTCTGCAAGACAATCTTGATTGTTGGTTGATGTCAGCACTAAATTAAAGTTTCCAGCAGCAATATCACTTTGATCCAATAAATAGTCGGTAACAAGGTTTTGTTCACTTGGAGAAAATGCACCATTGCCATTGGTTGACCATACTCCAGTAGTCGTAACACCACTAATTAAGCCATTAAGGTTGATTTCAGTTGTATTTGAGCAAATATATACGTCAGAACCTGCATTAACAACAGGTGCTGGAGTGAAATATAAAATAACAGTATCTTGATCACTCGGGCAAGAGAAAAAACTTCCTGCAGAGGTTAAAAATAATGCAACGCTATCCGCAGCCAATTCAGCAGGTGAAGGCGTGTAGGTAGTTGTTAAATCATTGGGATTTCCAAAAGAACCACCAGCACCACCCGACCATATAGCTGTAGTTGCAAATTGAACACCACCAGAAATAACAATGGATGGCAAATTGTTTTTACAAAACGTTTGGTTACCTGACGCAGTTACAACTGGAGCTTGAATAAAGCTTACTTTTATAGTATCTGTAACAGGATTACAGCTTCCAGTTGAAGTAAGGACAAATGACAATTCACCTTGAGTGTAATCACTAGTTGTTGGGTAATACAAGGTACTTAAGTCGGTTGCATTTTGGAATGTTCCGGTACCGTTGACTACCGACCAAATTCCTGTTGTGGTTGCTCCTTTTACAGAACCACTCAAAGAAATAGATGTAGCGCCATTACACAAAGTTGTATCGTTGCCAGCATCTGTATACGTTCTTCTTAAAAAAGACGACATGTAATGGTAATAACATCCAGAGGTTTGTCCACCGTTGATGATTCCTAAGGCAAAAAAGTCAGTAGTATTTTCTATGAAATTGGCAGAGTTGACAGCTATTTCGGCAGTGCTAAAAGATATTTGAGCACCGCTCCAAGCACCACCTGTACCTGGGACAACGCTAAACATTGATCCTTGAACGAGTGTGTTGCTACCGTTTAATAGAAAGTTGTTTACTGCAGAAGTGGGACAAAGTATGTTTAAGAAAAACCCTTGATTATTTGTTCTGGTAAAGCTAACTTGTGAGGAACCAGCGCAATTGATTGGCGGAAGTAGTGCTTCACCGAGTTCACAACCAAAGCCACTTGCTTGCAACACATATATTGGTTTGTCAGCTTGAACATAGGTTAACGCTTCTGTGATGGAATAATCCCACGTATCTCCTTGATTTAATAGCTGAGTTGTTGAGCCATTAATAGTTGTAATCGTAACTTGTGTAAAGTTTTCTGTTGCTACTACAAATATACCCTCATTAGCCGAAGCATTCATGCTTCCTTTATTAATGATGTAATTGTTTCCAATAACTTCTTTAGGAACTATTTGGTCACCCATTAAATCGCGGCAACCACCAGCAAATTGTTCCCATACAGAATCGTCGGAAACAGTAACAGCAATTGGTTTATCTGCAACTATAATAGAACCACTTAAATTATTTCCAGGAGTATTGGTTAATTGGGTAACATTTTCAGCGGTATAAGTTTGCCCTTTGTTAAGGGTAATGGAATAAGTTACACCAGCTGGATGACCAACGATATTTGCTCGTGGGGTAATCCAAACTGTTGTTCCATTTTCAGTTGCAACAATACAAAACATTTGTTTTGGAAGAGGAGCGTAAACACCGTTTCTCCATCTGTTCTGAAAAGGTGTAACAAACTCTAAACCAATTCCATTACTTCCTTTTAACGAATAAGTTTCGGGGTTGTTGACTACCGTTAAAACTTCATACACCACTGTTACAGGCTCATCCGTTTCTATTTTTAAACCATAGTTGAGCGGCGTATCTGCAGGTTTGGATTCTAATGTATTAATAATGTGATCTAAAAATACAGATTTTAATGAATTTGGTGCAATTGTGAACGTGGTGTCATACGTACCAGCAGGTTGAAATAAATGAACCGTTGTTGGAGTGTTAAAAGTAGAAAAACGGAGTGCTACTGGTTTATTTTGAGCATGACCTGGAGAAACCCAAGGGGCAGCGAACCAAAACACCGTGTCAATCTGTGCTTTAGCTAATGGAGTAACCAATAAAAAAATAAGTAGCGTGAATAGTATTTTTATCTTTTTCATAATTCTTACATTATTTTTTAGAGTTCATTTTCGTCTCTTCAAGAATGCTATTGTTTAATTTATCATCTTCTTCTTTAAGAGTTGGTTTCTTTTTATTGAGAATGATGCTAATCATCACTTCGTGTGAACCAGTATTGTATTTTCTCAATTTGTTGATACAAAAATCATAGCCATAAGAAATGGTATATCTTTCTTTAAACGTAAAACCAGCATTAACCCCAATAGCGTCATTGTGACGATAAATAGTAGCTAACCAAAATTGTTTGTTATACATAAATTTCAACATTCCCGAAATTTGCACTGGAGCTGGTTTGGTATATCGAACCAATATGCTAGGTTGAAAATCAAATTTTTTCTTTTCAAAACTAAAGTTGTAACCAGCAATAAAATTGTAATGAAATTGTAGTTGTGAATTATATCCTGTAAATTTTATAAACTTACCCAACATACGTTGTGCAGAAGCCATTACGAAAAATTTGTTGGAATATAAATTAAATCCCATGTTGACATCTACGGCGTTGGTAGAGTATATGCTTCCAAGCAACACTTGATCGCCTTCATCTGCAATAATTGCATCGTACAGTCTAATTTTATATTGTAAAAAACCAGGTTGAACACCAAGAGCAAGTTTTAAATTTTCGGTTAGTTTAAAATGATGAGCATACGTTAAATGGATGCCTGTTGTATTCATTAGACCCGTGTTTTCGTTGTACACTCCCAATCCGTAGCCAATTTTTCCTTGACTTTTGTAGGAACCATGAATGTTAAAGTTGAAAAGTGACGGCGCACCTTGAAAACCAACCCATTGTTTTCTGTATCCTGCATTTAAAACATAAACGCCTTGACTTCCTGCAACTGCTGGATTGTAATAAAAGGTATTCATCATATAATTTGAATAAATACCCATTTGTTGCGACATACCAATAGTTGGATTAAGCAACAATGACAAAACAAAAATAGCGAGTAGTTGTTTCATAATTTATTTCTTTTTGCGTAGAACAAGTAAAACGCCTTTATAGATTGGTTGTTCTACATCTGCATTTAGGTTAATAACATAAAAGTAATTGCCATCCGGCACATCTTTACCATGATAAGTGCCATCCCAAGGTGTTGTATATCCTTCTGATTGAAACAGAAGTTGTCCCCATTCATTAAAAATTTGAACAGTAGCCTGCGGGTAAAGCAAATGGATGAATTCTAGTTTCCATACATCGTTTAAACCATCACCGTTTGGTGAAATAACGTTTGGAATAAGAGTGCTAATTTCTGTTGTAACATTGTTTACTGTGACCCACACAATCGTGCTATCAAAACAACCTAAATTATCGTAAACGTATTGAATTACAGGAAAGGTACCGTTTTGGAAGTAAATTGTAGTAGGATTAGCTTCATTGGAAGTGCCTCCATTGCCAAACTCCCAATAATATGATGAAGCATAATTTGAAGTATCAATAAAGTTATAGGTAGTTCCAACATTTACACCGCTTGAGTAATTAAAAGCAAACCCTGCCTCTGGTAAAGGTGTAATTTGAAGAGGTTTTACAACCGTATCACTACATCCATTTGATGTTTTTACAATGTGTAAAACTGAATAATTTCCAGGGTTGTTAAACGTTTGACTTGCATCTTTTGTTAAAGCAATACCTTGACCTCCAAAATCATAAAACCAATAATTAATTTGATTGGAAGGTGTTGAGGCATCTGTGAAATTGACTGTTCTAACATTGTTTTGGCAATCAACATTGTAGTTAAAATCAGCGTTTGGTTTATCGTAAACTACAATAGAGTTGCTAACAGTGTCTTTACATCCATTGCTATTGGTAACAATTAACTGTGTTGAATAAGTACCACTCTGATTGTAATAATGGGTAGGATTCAAGTTGTTTGAACTGTTTCCATCGCCAAAATTCCACTGCGTTTGAGTGATGGATCCATACCCAGCAAGTGAAAAATTAACAAAATTAGATGAGTCGCCAAAACAGTTATTGGCAGCACTAAAATTAGCATGCGGTGGTGCAACAAAAATAAATTGTACAACATCGTTTACAGTGTTGCAATTTCCAAAATTGGTAGCAGTTAGTGTTAGCGCAATGTTACCTGAACTAATTTCAGCAGGTGTTGGAGTATACACGGCATTTAAGGCTGTGTTGGAAGGAGAAAAGCTTCCAGTTCCACCACTCCAAACACCAGTTGTAGCTCCACCTGTGATAGAACCATTTAATTGTATTTGAGCATCGTTGGTACAAATAATTTGATTGGCACCGGCATCTACACTTGGAGATGGTGTAAATTGTACATACACACTGTCTTTATCGGGCAAGCAATTGCCGTTTGAAGTTGAACGCAAGTAAATCCAACAAAACCCATTATTAATATCGTTTAATCCAGGATAATAGGTGGTAGATAATGAAGTGTTGCTAGGGGTAAATAGTCCGTCTCCACTACTGTTCCAAACACCCGTGGTTGTTGGTCCAGAAACAGTTCCACTTAAAGAAACAACATTGTTGTTGGCACAAACAATAATAGTATCTTGAGAAATAGAAGTAACAGGAGGAGGTGTAATAAATACTTCCATAGTATCTGTTTCTGTTTGGCAATTACCATTATTTGTTGATGTTAGAACCAATTTAACGTTTCCGTTTGCAATGTCATTATTTGAAGGAATGTAATTAGCATTTAAAGTTGAATCATTGGGTGTAAAAGTTCCGCTTCCTAGTGTTGACCACTGACCCGTAGATGAGCCACCTTGCACAGTTCCATTTAATGCAACAACCGAGTTATTTGCACAAACTGTTTGATTAGCAGATGCATTAACGATAGGCATTTGGTTAACAGTCAAGTAGATGGTGTCTTTTTGTGACGGACATGTGGCGTCGGAAGTTAAAATGATTTTTACAGGATTCACAAATACATCCAGCGTGTTTGGAACGTATTCGTTGACTAAATTATTTAGTCCATAGGTGAAAGTTCCATATCCTGTACTGCTCCAAGTTCCATTTAAAGATCCTCCTCCTACTATTCCATTTAGCGAAAAACCAACATTTGCACAAACAGCACCATCAGCACCAGCATTCACAAAGGGTGTACTAGAATATTCTGTTATAAAAGAGTAGCTATAACCAGAAGTGGAAGCTCCATGGATGGTAGCCAAACCAAAAATATCGCCTGTGTTTTCAATGCTTGTATAGACACCAACTGGAATTTCAGTAGTTGTAAAATATTTTTGAGCAACTTTTAAAGCGCCTGCTGTTCCTGGCACATTTACAAAGTCAGTAGCGTTTAAAATACCACTAGCTCCGTTGACCGTAAAAGAACCTTCATAACCAGCTCTAGTATAAACAACAACACCAAAGTCATCGGTTGAATTTCGGATAAATGATGTGTTATAATTTCCAGCGCAATATACGCTAGGAACAATGGTTGAACTTAATTCACAATCGTGTGCACTTACGTGATATACATATACCGGTTTGTTGGATTCTATGTATGCAACATCTTCTGAAAGATTTAAAATATGGGTTTCACCCCAGCTAATAGTTGCGGTTGTTGTTGTAGATGTGTGAATGGTTAAGTTTGTACCGTTTTGTGTTGCCAAAATATAAACGAAGTCGTTACTGCTACTTGTACCTTTTCTTACAATATATTGATTTCCTAGTAAGTTAATATTCATTAATTGTTCACCAATTGCATCAAAACATGATGTGTTGACCGAGGCGTTGTAGGATAAGCCGTCTTCAAAAATGGTGATAGCAACAGGTTTGTCAGAAGATACAATTGAACCAGCCAAACTCGTGGTTGCTACTCCATCAATGTCACGCGCACTATAAGTTTGTCCCTCATTTAAAACAATTGAAAAAGTTGCATTTATTGCATGTCCAACGATTGCTGCTTTTGGTGTAATTAAAACAGTGGTATTGTTTTCTGTTGCAACAATTTCAAATCCTGAGTAAGCTGAAGGAGTGGAACTAACAGCATTTAATGATTTTTGAAAAGGAAGATAAAAATTTGTTCCAAGTGCATTGTTACCTTTAAGTCCAAAAGTTTCTTTGTTGTAGGGGCTATCAACTGAGTATGTTGCAGTTATAGCTGCTGTTGAACTGATTTTTAATCCATTGTTATTGATAGCATCTGCACTAGGAGATTCAATGGAAGTTATAAAACTGCTTAAATCTACTGTTTGATATGAATTAGCAGCAAGAGAAAGGGTAATTGGTAAAAAACTACCATTGGCAGGCTGACTAATTGTAACAACAGCTGGATCATCATAAGTAACGATTGTTAAACTTATCGGATTTTCACCAAGTCCCGAAGAAAAATTAGGAGCACCAAACCAAAAAAGTGTATCCTTTTGTGCTATTGAATAAACGGATGTAAAGCAACATAAAACACTAATTATAAAGTATTTAAATAGCTTTTGATTCGTAGAAATAGTAATCATACTGTTTAATTTGTAATAGTACTGCACCCAATGAAGTGCTAAAGTCTTTTTTGCAAATATAAGTATTAATCATAAAAAATTGTTTAAATTTTTAATATTTTATCTAAATACCTCTTTTTGGTGATTGTTCAATGAAATAAAAAACCTATTTTTGCACCACTTTATTTATAATTAGTCTAAATTTATTTAAAAAAAGAAAATGAACACAACATTATTCTCCAAAGGTACTATTGCAGTTTTGTTGATTGCAATGACATCTTTATTTTTCTCATGTGGAAATAACGCAAGTAAGTCTGAAGCAAAAGAAACCAGCGATAAAAAAATTGGTTTGTTATTGGTTAACCACGGTTCACGTTCGGCAACATGGCGCAATGCGTTGATGGACTTGGAAAAAAATGTAAAAGACAGAGTATTGGCAAGTGGCGAAGTAAAAGGCATTAAAACTGCTTTTATGGAATATACAGAGCCTTCTATTGCAACTCGTTTGAAAGAATTTGACGATGAAGGATTTACCGATATCATTGTTGTGCCGATTTTCTTAACAGTTAGTTCGCACACATTTGATGATATTCCAACTATTATGGGACAAAAAACAGATCCACAATCGCGCGAAGCATTTAAGTTGGAAAACATCAAAATTTACAAGCCTAAAGCAAGAACGTATATTGCTCCAAACTTAGATTTTACAGATATCTTGAAGAAAAACGTAGCGCAAAGAGCAAAAGCGATGAGTAAAAACCCAGCTACAGAAGGTGTGGTGTTAATTGGTTATGGTGATGCGCAATACGACAAAGAATGGACGGCTTTATTCAATGAAGTTGGTGAATATGTGAAAAAAGAAATTGGCATTACAGAGCATACCTACGGATGGTGTGGACACTTGGTGCACTATGATTCTCAAAAAACTACAGATGCCATTAACCAATTGTTGGCTAAGAAAGAAACTGCTATTGTGATTCCAGTATTGGTGGCACACGATGAAGAATTCCAAAACAACATCATTGGTGGTGGTGTAAAAATGGTGAAAAACTACAAAGACAAAGTTTACTACAAAACAGATGCTATCTTGCCGGATAAAAACATCGAGCAATGGATAGTTGATATTACTGCTGAATACTTAAAGAAAGTTGAAAAAAGTAACTAATTAAAAGTAGCAATAATGTTAAAGTGGTTAAAGAAAAATAAAACGAAAATTCGTCGCCTCAACCTTGCAACGCACCGTGATTTGGGGTACTTTTTTTCGGGATTGATTATCATTTATTCCATTTCAGGGATTGCCTTGAATCATGTCAATGACTGGAATTCGGATTTTATTTTGAAAAAGCAAGAGGTGAGTTTAAAACGCACCTACGAAGCAAGTGAAATTACGGATAAAGAGGTGTTGAAATTTGGTCAGATGGTGGGCGAGGAGAAATACAACGTATATGATTTTCCAACTCGTGATCAAGTTAAGATTTACTATCCCAACGGGACTTTACACGTGTATTTGAGTCAGAAAAAAGCGGTTTATGAGCATGTTGCCAAACGCCATTTTTTCTATGAGGCCAACGTTATCCACAAAAACAGTTTAAAAGGCTGGAAATGGGCATCCGATATTTTTGGGTTTCTATTGATTGTGATTACCGTAACCGGAATGTTTATTCTAAAAGGTAAAAACGGCATTAAAGGACGTGGAAAATGGTTGCTTTTAGGCGGTATAGTTCCACCTATTGTGGCTGTGATACTACAAGCATTGCTATAAAAAATAAAGTTAAGTTA
>Ga0116144_10003247_pt1 | contig 16498 bp, 10 predicted proteins | sample AD_UKC035_MetaG_FD_89746 | JGI IMG/M metagenome (GOLD analysis project Ga0116144, IMG submission 89746) | Active sludge microbial communities of municipal wastewater-treating anaerobic digesters from USA - AD_UKC035_MetaG | ecosystem: Engineered > Bioreactor > Anaerobic > Digestate | place: USA...
CGGGCAAACCCAGTAGCTGCTTGTAGTGTTCTTCAGTGAATTCCATGGCCAAAACCCCTTCTTTTTCACCCCAGTCTATCTCGCGTTTGGGCCAATATTTCCATGAAAATCGTAGAAGAACCCGTTTTTGGCCGTTTTTTGGCCTTTTTTGATGATTTTTGAGCTTTGAGGAAACCTTCTTTGCAGATTCCCGAATGGAGGGTTTTGCTCTGTCAAAACCGGATTTTCTTTTTCCGGAACCGACCCGCCTTCGCCCGGAGGCTTCGGCGGGCAGGCGATGCGGTTCCCTCCATTTTCAGGCTTCAAAGTAGGTGTAGCCGCGCAGGCCCGCTTCGTAGGCGTCGAGGATCTGCTTGCGTTCCTGTGCAGTGATGCGCCCGCCGCTGACCGCCTGTTCCGCCTTTTCGCGAACCCGCAGCAGCATGCCCTTGGTTTCATATTCGACATAGGAAAGCACGTCGGCCACCGAGTCGCCTTCGGTTTCGCGGCTGTAGAGCACTTCGCCGTTTTCATCAATGCGGATACTCATAACGTTGGTGTCGCCGAGCAAGTTGTGCAGATCGCCGAGTGTTTCCTGATAGGCGCCGACCAGAAAAACGCCCAGATAGTAGGGTTCTCCGTCCTTCAGTGTATGAACCCGGAGCACGCTCTGAATGCCCTGATCTCCAATGAATTTCTCCAGCTTGCCATCGCAGTCGCAGGTGATGTCGGCCAGCGTGGCGCGCTGCGTGGGGTTCTCATTCAGCCGGTGGATGGGCATCACGGGGAAGAGCTGGTCAATGGCCCAGGCATCCGGCAGGGACTGGAAAACGCTGAAGTTCCCGTAATAGATGTCCGACAGCGCGGATTCAAGTCCCTCCAGCTCCTCCGGGATGCGGTCCATGCCGCGCATTTCCACCACCACCTTCTCCATCAGTTCCAGAAAGATTTCCTCGGCCTGGGCCCGCTCGCGCAGGGAGGCCGCGCCGTGCTTGAAGAGCTGCCGTATCTCGTCCCGGTAATAGATGCCGTCGTGATACAGCTCCAGCATTCTTCCGGGCGTGAAGCCGGCGACGGTTTCATACAGGTTGATCAGCGCCTCGGGCGCATCTTCCGGAACCGGGTTCAGGTCCGTGTCTTTTTCATAGGAACTGACATCCAGCACATCAAACAGCAGCACGGAATAATAGGCCACGGTGGCGCGGCCGGATTCCGTGATGATCATCGGATGGGGAATCTCCTCGTCGCTGAGCATGCCCATGACCACCTCGATGATGTCGGCGCAGTACTCGTTCAGCCCGTAATTGCGGCTGCTGGAGGAAACCGTATGGGTGCCGTCATAATCCACGGCCAGACCGCCGCCCAGATCGAGGACGCCCATCGGCGCGCCCTCCTTGACCAGCCCGACATAATACCGGCAGGCCTCGACCACCGCTTCGCGGATGTCGCGGATGTTTGGAATCTGCGAACCCAGATGGTAGTGCAGCAGCTTGAGACAGTCCAGCATGCCGGCGGCGCGCAGCTGATCCACCACATCAATGACCTGCGCGGCATTCAGCCCGAACACACTCCGGTCGCCGCCGGACTCCGCCCAGTGGCCGCCGGCCTGCGCCGACAGCTTGATGCGGACGCCGAGAATGGGTTTAACCTGCAGGGCTTTCGCCCGCTCCAGGATCAGCGCGAGTTCGCCGGGGCTTTCCAGCACGAACACGCACTGGATGCCCATCTTGAGCGCGTACAGGCCGAGGTCAATGAATTCCTCGTCCTTGTAGCCGTTGCAGATCAGAAAGGCCTCAGGGTCGGTCAGGAAAGACATGGCCGCAATCAGTTCCGCCTTGCTTCCGGCCTCCAGCCCGTGATGGTAGGGCGCACCGTATTTGACGATGTTTTCCACCACCTGTTCCTGCTGGTTGACCTTGATCGGATATACGCCGCGGTATTCTCCGCGATAGCCGAATTCCCGGATGGCGGCGGCAAACCGCTCGTGAAGAAGCTTGATGCGGGAAGCCAGAATATTTTCGATGCGGAGCAGCACGGGCATTTCCATGCCGCGCTCATGCAGGCCGGAAACAATTTTCATCAGGCTGACCGACGGTCCGGAGGGCCCCTGCGGATGGATGGTCACCTCCCCTTCGGGCGACACGTCGAAATATCCGGTGCCCCAGCCCCGAATGCCGTACCACTCCGCCGCGTCGCGGGACGACCAGGCCAGATTCTCTTCATGCGTGCTTTTGGCTTCCAATTCCGCGATCCTCCGTTCCTAGAAGCCCACCTCCAGCGAGGACACCGCCTCCGCTGTTTCGCCTCCGGAACTGACTTTCTGTCCCTGCGTCTCGATCTCGAAACCTTCCCCGTTCGAACTGATGAAAATGGCAAGGTCGCGTTCCGTGCTCAGCACATTGCCGGCGCCCAGCCGTTCCTCGATAAAGTGGAAGGTGATTTCATGGGCCGCGCGCGCATCACGCGTGCGCTGCTTGTACACCGGACCAGGATTGCCGTAGTCGAAAACAACCTTCTCCGGGCGGACTTTGTCCAGCAGAACCGCCGTGGACCGGTTCAGTTCATCGAGCAGCTGCTGTTTCGGATTGCCGAATCCCGGCGGCGGCGCCGCCGTGCCATGATGAGGCGCCATCAGCACCTGCGCGGCCAGCTTTTCGGGCGGAACCGTTTCGGCCAGATGAAGCTGTCCGTCAAAATGCAGATCTCCGGACACCAGCATGGCGAAATCGCCGTACGAAATGCGAAGAACCAGTGAGCGGTTTTCCATCGGGAAATCCCCGGCCGGTGCGGCCGGCGACGGATTCAGGACCTCCATGGCAAAGCGCTTCCCGTTATGCATTTCCTCGTAGACAACATCGCCGGCCGTCAGCGCGCGATGCGGGACCGTGCTCCCGGCCCATTTGTTGACAAACGTTGCGCCCCGTTTCTTCATGGCTCGCGCCAGAGACGGGCGGTAAGGCATGTCCGACGTGCCGATGATCTCCGCATACAGCGCGCGCAGGAATTCCTCATCGTATTCCGCCGCCAGATTCCCCTCCAGCACGAGGGCGAAGAACTCGTCTTCCGTCATGTCCGGCGTGACGGCCGCCAGCGCAGGCGGAAGATAGAGCGTTCCGATGTGCAAATGCCTGAGCATGTACGCCGCGCCGGCCACGCGCTCCAGATGGGGCGACAGAACAATCAGGCCGTCCAGATTCATAATGCTCCGGTAGGAGAAATAAGGCAGAATCGTGCGTTCCGCCGAATTGAACATGCCGCGTTCATGCTCGACCATGCCCGCATCAATCAGGAACTTCTTGTCGCCGGGCGTTTCGACCAGCAGCGCATTGCCATAATTGACCGAAAGCATCGTCAGATTCAGGTCATTCCCATGACGGTAATGAGGACGGGTCGCGAAGGCCGCGCCCAGCAGCACGATCAGAAGCGCAACCATGGCATAGGCCCAGTGACGGTGGCCCTTTTTGCGGCCGAACTGGGATTTAAACACAGACCAGAGCGGTTCATGCCAGACAAACACCGCAAGGATCAGATAATAGAGCAGCAGGTGCACAGGCGATATTTTCCGCACGAACGGGAAGGGAAACAACTTCACCGAAAAATGCGCCAGCCAGAGAAATCCCGTTGAAAACACCCAGTTGGCCGCGTTCAGAAGCAGGCCGATGAAGGGTCCGATCACGGGGATCATGCCCAGCAGGCCCGCCATGGCGCCAAGCTGCACCACAATACCAATGAGAGGCAGCGCCAGCAGGTTGGCATAAGAGCCGCCGGCCGCCCATCGGCTGAAATAGGCCGCCGAAAGCGGCGCCATCATGCCCCATTGAATCGCAGCCTGAGATGCCACCAGTGTGCCTATCGCCACCGGAATCTGAACATAAGCAAGATTGCCGAACAGTTTTTTCCCTTTTCGGCTGGCCGCGCGCGCACCCAGGCACAGCAGCGTGCAGACAATCAGGAACGGGATCCAGAACCGGAGGGAGGTCACCAGGAACCAGCTCCAGCCCAGGGCCGCCGAGATACCCAGAAGGATCAGGATCGCCACGAGGAAGTTGTTCCCTCGCAGCATCGACAGCAGCTTGTAGACCGGCGGGGTGATCAGCACCAGGGACAGAATCGCCCCGAACGAGAGCGTGAACGAGGGGTCCACGATCATCAGCGGATTGTGATAAAGAATAAGAAATGCCGCCACCGGAACACCCAGCAGCGCGGAGGCCACCAGCCCCTTGTTGAGGTAGGCCCAGGTCAGCAGGAAAAGACTGTTCATGATCACTGCGCGCAGCGTGGAGGGGCGGGCGCCCGTGATGATCGCAAATATCACCAGGATCATGACAATCAGCGGAACGAACGCGCGCCGCGACATGCGCAGCAGCGTGAAGATGCCGGTGAAAAGGATTGTGATGATGGTCACATGCAGTCCCGAAACGGCCAGCACGTGATTCACGCCCGAATGCTTGAACTCGTCCGCTATCGTCTGCTCGCACCGCTGCCCCAGCAGCGGATCGCCGTGGGCCGGGCTGAAAATGCACTCGACCCCCTGCAGGCCATACCGCAGACCAAGGGTTACGGCGCCCACAAAGGCGGAATGGGGATAAGGAAGCGTCTGCTTGAACACCCGCAGCATGTCGTCGCGAATCTTCAGAGAGAAACGCACCAGCGGATGACCGCGGGCGGGCTCGCCGCCCTCGGGGGCCACCAGCACGATGGGCGGAGGCCCGCCCCGCGCCTGCCGAAGCCCCATCTGTCCGTAAATGTTGTTGTTCTGAAGATACTGCCTCTGGTCAAAGTCGCCGGGATTCGCCTGCGGACGGGCCTCAAACAGCGGGGCTGTTACCACCACATCAAGTCCGTAGCCTTCGCTGCGGGCAAAACGCCGGTAGTTGTCCACGCGCGTATCCAGATTGGCGCGGATGGTGCCGCCCTCAACTCTGTAGAAAGGTCCGCCGGGACGGTACTGGATGAACAGCGGAGAAATATGCAGCACAGTCTTAAAGTCATAAACCCACGGATCCTGGGATATCTTTCCCAGCACGGTGACCGGCATGGAATTCATGCCCAGACGGACAAAGGAGGCCAGATGGTTTGATATCCGGTAAATGCCGAGATGCCCCGACGAAGAGCCCTCCACCACCTCGATGCCCGTAATCCGGTCAAACGGCTGCGGCACCAGATAATCCGTGCCGACGGGATCATCCTTCCCTATGACGATGACATCGCTCGCATATTCCTGCTTCACCCGGGTGAAGCGCCAGCGGCCCTCGGAATCCATTTGCGGCACCCCGTCATCCGAAAGCACCGCCAGGCGCGCCTCCAGCACGCCCAGGAGCCGCAGCTTCACGTCTTCAGCCACGGCGGATGTCTTGCGGATGCGCACGCGCGACGTGTCGGTCAGCTGCGCCTCCACCTTCAAATCCGCGGCTGATCCCCGGAGGACCACCGTGGCCATGCGCGTGTCCGGAACCGTGTCGGCCTTGATATAGCGCCCGTATCCCAGCGACAGGGCCGCCAGCACGACGAGAACCCATCCGGCCACCCTGGACCATGCCAGTTCGTACTTGTAGCCCTGCCTGATTTCGCGACGGCGGTTCACATAATGGGCCGCGAGAGCCAGAAAAAATACGCCCGTGAGAATATGAATGGCATTCAGCCATGTCGCATCGGCCGGAACAAGCTTGGCAAAGACAATGCCAAGCAGAAACATATAGCAGAAAACCATGAGCTTAGTTTGAACCATTGTCCGCTCCTTCTTCACGGTCTTCCCCCGACGGGGCCAGCACGACCTCGGGATAGTACCGCTCGTTGTCAATCCAGATCGAAGACTGCTCGGTGCGGCCGCGCAGCATGCTGCGCGCCGTGTCGCGATAATCCGGGTGAATCAGAACCACCAGCAGACCCATCAAAAGCGAAATAACCAGCATATAGGCAATTGCCCCAGGACCACCTCTCATTGCTTTATCCTTTCTTCGGCTTGTTCGGCTGCGCCATCTTGGGCGGCCGCCTGTTCTTCATCCGGCTGATCCTCTTCCTTTTCGGCCGGCTTCCCAAATATGTAAATAAAAACAAAAAAGAAAAGCAGGAACGGCAGCAGATAAATCACGCCTTCCTGCGTGTAAAATATTCTCTTGTTCGCCATCACCAGCCACGACAGATAGGCGAGGCAGCCGACGGCATTAACCAGCAGCAGTATCCGGCCGATCACCGGATACTCGTCCAGCACGCTGCGCGCCCCCCCGGGGCCGTCCGGAGGCTGCTTGTCCGGTTCTGCCGTCATATTTCCGCCCCTGCTTTCCAGTTAAAAGGCACAGAGTAAACCATCATTTCCGCAATAGCAAGTCCACCATCTCCCGCACCTCGCGGGCGCTGTGCAGCGCCGGCGCCTGAAATCGCTCGATGAACCGCGCCGTCGCCTTGACCGGCAGCAGGGGCGTCGTCTGGTTGTCAATCTCCAGACGGGTATGGGGAGAGAGGATCGTGACCACGGAGTAAAGATCGTTCCACGCCGAACCCCGGGCCCTCAGCCAGCGGCGAAGCACATTCACATGCCGCTCGTTCTGGGCGACAGGATTTCCAACCTTGATGATTTTCTTCCGGCCGTGCGAGGGAATCTGCTCCCACATGTCCCGGCGCTCATCCCCTCGCACCGTTCCGCTCCAGTTCTTGGTCTCGATGACAAAGAGTCCTTTGGGCCCCACCACCAGATGATCAATCTGGGCTGATGTTCCTCCGAACTTCACCGTAAGATCATTGATGATATACATGTTCCCGGGGAGCATCTTTGCCAGCATTCTGGACACGCGCGATTCGCCGGCCTGACCGGCACGGACCGATCCCGCATCGCGGAAATTCTCTTTCAGCTGTGCGCGGTGGCCAATGGCCAGAAGAAGGAGAATGCCTCCCGCCACCAGGAAACCCCAGGTTTGATCCTTCCAGAGATTGATCGCGCCGACGGCCGTCAGCGCCAGGGCCAGCGGCCATTCAACAATGCTGATCACGCGCAGGACCCGGCCCTCACGCGCGGCGGACGAACCCCAGGCCTGAAGGGTTTTCTCTCTGGTCAGGACTTGCGCCACAGCCGTTAACGACGTTACTCGGCCGGAACCAGCGCTCCGATGGCTGTGCGGCCCTTGTCCTCGGTCACCTTGAACGTCACGCTCTGGCCTTTTTCGGCCCCGGGAATAAAGACAACCTTGCCGTCAATGCGCACAATCCCGTCGCCCTTGGATCCCACGTCTTCAACGGTGCCGGAGTAGGTCTCGCCCACCACAACCGAACCGCCGGAAGACTTTGGCGCGGCCTTCGACGATTTCTTGGGAGCAGCGGACACGGCCACATCCTCCACCTGCAGTCCTTCTGCCTCTTCCGCGCTGATCTTGCGGCCGGTGGCCACGCGGGGGCCGTCATCTTCAACAATGAAAACAATTTCGTCGCCCTTGCTCGTGCCGGGGATGAAAACAACCTTGCCCTGAACGTGCACAATTCCGTCGCCCTTGCTGCCCATGTCATCCACCACACCCCTGTAGGCCTGGCCGACTTTCACCGGCGAATCCGCTGGCGGCGCGCGACGGGATCCGGAATCTCTGCGGTCCGGGGAACGGCCCCTGCCGGGTTCAATCTTCACGATTTCACCGCCAAGCTGTTCGGCTTCTTCCGCCGTGACAAGCTGACCGGAGGAGAAACGGTCGCCTTCGTATGTGATAATGAATGTGACATCCTGCCCCTTGGTGCTTCCCTCGACAAAAACAACCTTGCCGTCAATGTGAATGATGCCGTCACCCTTGGAGCCAACATCCTCAATGATTCCGGAATAGACTTTCCCGTCAATTGATGTCTCGCGGCTCCGGCCTCGGCCGGCGGCGCGTTTGGGGACTTCCATTGTTCCAACCTTCTCGACAATCACGGCATTGGCGGTGGTGGCCCGCATTTGCGTGACTTCCACGATCAGCACATCACCCACGGCCGGAGTGCCTTCCACGAAGATCACCAGGCCCCCGATGCGCGCAATCCCCGCCGTGCCGGTCTTGGATTCATCTTCAATCACCACTTTGTAGCGGTATCCCGCCCTGGCGACCGCATCCTTCTGCTGGATGGCGTCGATCACCTGCGCGACATTGATATCGCCGGCCGGCCGGGCCGCATCCTCATAGACTTCAACTTCCTTGTCTCCGCCCGTAAGCGCCAGCCAGAGCACGGCGCCAATGGCGGCCAGAGTCACCACGCCAATGATGATCGCGGTGCGGTATTGAAGGAATTTGTTAGAACCCGATTCGGTGGTTTTGTTTTCTGTATTCATAGTGTGCAAACTCTAGCAGTTAATCCCCCTTCTTCAACATAATTCTGCTTTCGGCACGGGAAATGAAAAGGGCACAAATTCGCTGACACATCCCCGACTGAAGGCTATAGTTCCCACATGCGGGTTCAGTGCACACTGTGTCCAAAAGGTTGCGTCATCGGTCCGGGCGAAAGCGGCGACTGCCGCATTCGCGTCAATCTGGACGGCCTCCTCACAGCGGTGACCTGGGGCTTCCCATGCTCCATCCATGTGGATCCCGTCGAAAAGAAGCCCCTTTTCCATTTCCTGCCGGGGACCGCCATCCTTTCGCTGGCGACCGTCGGATGCAATCTGCACTGCAAAAACTGTCAGAACTGGGAGATCTCGCAGGCGCAGCCGGAGCATACCCGGGTCTCTCCGCTGGAGGCGGCGGATTTGCCTGCGCTGGCGCAATCCTGCCGGTGCCCTTCGGTGGCCTATACCTATACAGATCCGGTTGCCTACTACGAATATGCGCTGGACTGCTCCCGGCGAGCCCGCGAGGCCGGCCTGAAAAATGTGCTGGTGACCGCCGGCTATATCAACGACGGACCCTGGCGCGAACTCTGCCGCCACGTGGATGCCGCCAATATTGACCTGAAAGCGTTCTCGGACCGGTTCTACCGCGACATCTGCGATGCGACGCTGCAGCCTGTACTGAATTCGCTGGTCACCGCAAAATCCCTTGGTCTTGCGGTCGAAGTAACCAATCTGGTGATCCCCACCCTCAATGACAGCGACCGGGATCTGCGGGAGCTTGTCCGCTGGATCAAAACGAACATGGGTTCAGACACGCCTCTTCATTTCTCGCGTTTCTTCCCGCAGCACCTGATGCGGCATCTCCCGCCGACTCCACCCGAGACGCTGGAACGCGCCCGCAGTATCGCCAGGGCGGAGGGCCTTGATTATGTTTATGTCGGAAATGTGACGACGGAAGGGGGCAGCGACACATTCTGTCCAGCCTGCGGCAAACTGCTGATTGCCCGGCGAAGGTATCACATTCTTGAAAACAGCCTGCAGCACGGACACTGCCCCGCCTGCGGAAAGGAAATAGCCGGCGTATGGTGACTGCACGGAGAGATTTCCTGAAAATGATGGCCCTGGCCGCAGCGGCAGCCTGCAGCGGGGTCAGCTTTTTCATACAGAAGGTGTTCCGCGCCGCGAGACCCCGCGAATGGACCGGCCGGACAAAGTCCCTGCCCCGCAGGGTGATCGAACGGCCGGGGCGGTGGGCCGGATAATGGAGGAAGAGAAGCCATGAAAAAAATGACACACATTCTGAAAAGCATTCTGGCCGCCGGCTGTCTGTGCGCGGCATCGTCATGCGACAAACCGGCCACAGCGCTTCCGATCCCAGAGACAGAACAGACCCCGGCCCAGTCCCCCGCCGCGGCGCGCGAAAAAACCATCCTCCGCTCCCGGCTGATCGGCCGCTGGTATCCGCGAGCAAGCTATGATCTCAGTGTTGAAATTGACGGGTTCCTCAAAAACGTGCCCGACACGCCGCGCGAACCGATCATGGCGCTCATTATGCCCCATGCAGGCTATCGCTATTCCGGCCAGATCGCCGCCCATGCCGCGAGGCAGATTCAGGACAAAGCCTACCGGCGGGTCATTGTGATCGGACCGAGCCACAGTCAGCCGATGAAGAACTTCTGCAGCGTGCCGGATGTGACACATTACGAAACCCCGCTGGGTCAGGTGCCCCTGGATGTGGAATTGATTGAAAAACTGCGCGCGAGGGGTGACTTTTTCCAATGCATCCCGGAAGCCCATGTGTGGGAACACAGCGTGCAGGTCCAGGTCCCCTTCCTGCAGCACATGCTGAAGGATTTCACTCTCGTGCCCATTCTGACGGGCCATCTGGATGAAAAAACCACGCGCGCCATTGCCGATATCCTGAAACAGGAAATGGACAACGAAACACTCCTTGTCATCAGCTCGGACTTCACTCATTACGGCGCCAGCTACGGCTTCATTCCATTCACGACCGATATCCCCGCCAATATCGAGAAGCTCGATATGTCCGTTTTTGATCCCATCCGCAGAAAAGACCTGTCAGGCCTCTACCGGCAGCTGGATGTGAGCCGGGCGACGGTCTGCGGACGCTGCCCGCTGGGAATTCTTCTCGCCATGCTTCCCCGAGACGCAAAGATTCATCTGCTGAAATACGACACGTCGGGCCGCATCACGGGAGACTGGTCCGCATCTGTCAGCTATCTTGCGGCGGCAGTCACCGGGCTCTGGGCGCCGGACCGACCGCCGGCCCCGAAACAGAACACCGTTGTCCGCCCCGCGCCGGCGGCGAAGCCGACGCTCAATCCGGAGGACAAGGAAAAACTGCTGAGACTGGCGCGAATCTCCATTGAGTTCTGGCTCACCAACCGATCAAAACCCTCGCCCAACGAGGTATGGAACGAACTCACACCCGGCATGCAGCAGACCCTCGGGGCGTTTGTGACTCTGAAGAAAAACGGCGCGCTGCGCGGATGCATCGGAGAGATCATTCCTCACCGCGAAGTATACAAGGCCGTCATCGAACACGCCATCAATGCCGCCGCCTTCGACAGACGCTTCGCACCTCTCCGTAAAGAGGAGCTGGACGCGGTCGAAATTGAAATTTCCGCCCTGCTTCCCCCGCGCGCGGTGGATTCATACCGGGATATAGAAATCGGCCGGCACGGCATCGTTCTGAAGAAAGGCGGACGACAGGCCGTTTTTCTTCCGCAGGTGGCCGCGGAACAGGGCTGGACGCTGGAAGAAACACTGTCCCAGCTTGCCATGAAAGCAGGTCTTCCGCCGGACGGATGGAAACAGAACGCCGAGTTCATGGTCTTTGAAGCCATTGTATTTCATGAGGGCGATGAATAAAACCGGTTTCCGACAGGCCCTGATCCCATTCGCGCTGGGGTTTTTCTCCATCGCGGCGCAGGCCCTGCTGTTCCGCTGGTTTTTCACCGCCTTTGAAAGCAATGAACTGGGGATCAGCGCTTTTTTCTTCTCATGGCTTCTGTGGGTGACCGTCGGCGCGCTCGCGGCGCGACTGCCGGTTCTGCGCGGGATGACGGGGCCGAATTTTGCACGGAGTCTGTGGGCCTATATTCCGGCTTTTCTCCTTCAACGGCTGCTCATTCTGAACGCGCGGCCGATCTGCGGTGTTGCCGTCTATGAGGCTTTCCCTTTCGCCCGCCTGTTTGCGGCCGCCATTCTGCTCAATGCGCCCGTCAGCTTCGTCACCGGACTTCTTTTCACGCTTTCCTGCCGCTGGCTGGGGCCCTCCAGCGACCAGCGTGTCGCTCGCGTCTACAGCGCCGAAGCCATAGGGAGCGTTCTGGGCGGAATATGGGTCACCGGCCTGCTCGCCCTCCTGCCGGATACGGAAAGTGCGGCATTGCTCACCATGCTGGCGCTTGCGGTCCTCTATGGGCTTCAACGCTTCGATTCACGAATGCCTCGCTTCCTGATCCTTGCCGCGGCGCTGGCACTTTCGGCGGGGCTTCCGCAAGCGGGCCGATGGTGGGGATTCAGGACGGCCCGGGCGCGCTGGGCGGCGCTCCTGCCCGGTTCTGTGTGCGACGGTCGCTTCACCACTCCGCAAAACACCTATCTGCATGGAATTCAAAACGGGCAGTTCAATGTCGTCTGCGGAAGCACGATCATCGAAAGCGTCCCCGATGACGAGCGCGCCGGGGAACTCACGGCCATCCATCTCGCGCAGAAACCGGATGCAAAGAATATTCTCGTGGTCGGCGAAGGATCCTATGCCCTCGCCCGGCGCCTGCTCCTGATCCCGCAGGTTGAGCAGGTGACATGGCTCCCGACCGATCCAGCCTACGGACGGAAACTCCCCGAGGCGCTGCCGGACAAGTTGAAGGCGAACGGCGGGCGCTTCAGCATTCCCGGCCAGGACATTCAGCAGTATCTGTCCCGCGCCGGCCCGCTGTTTGATCTTGTGATTCTTCATCTTCCCGACCCGGTCGCGCTTGACCTCCACCGCTTTTTCACACAGCAGTTTCTCCGCAAAATCCGCGCCCGCCTGTCTCCAAACGGCGCGGTCAGCCTGCGAACGGCAGGCGGCGAGAACTTTCTGGGAAGTGAGCGTGTTTTTCTGGGAGCCTCTCTGCTGGCCACGATGGAATCGGTATTCCCTCATGTCGTCTTCAAGCCGGGCGACGAAACGTGGTTCATGGCATCCGCGGCGGATGGGCTATCCCAGAGCGCACAGGAACTGGCCGACCGGTTTGCACGGATAGACGGCGCAGGAGCCGTTTATCCGCCTGAAGGGCTGCTTTCCATCTTCTCCGAAAACCGCGTCGCCTTTCAGCTCGGAAAATATCGCGAGGCCATGCAGGACCAGCCCCCCGGGTCGCTTATCGCCACAACCGACAGCCCGCGCGCGCTGTTTCACACCCTTCAGCTGCTCACCCGCGAAATCAGTCTGGATGCCCGGATAACGCCCCGACTGCTCCGCCTGTCACGACACGGCTGGCTGCTTTTCATCTTTGCCATCGCCCTCTGCGTGCTGCTGCGGAGCGCGCGCGGGCCGGCGGGCCTCACGGAATACGACGGACGCTATCTCGTCTTCACAACCGGTCTTGCAGGACTGGCTTTGAATATCATGCTGATGATTCTCTACCAAAGCCGTTTCGGCTCCATCTATCTGCACATCGGCCTGATTACGGCCGCGTTCATGCTTGGGATTTGGATCGGAAGCATCGGCGGAAGAATCGCGCTGCGCCACCGCCCCGGGGCCGCCGCTATCCTCTCGGCCGGACTCGTCATTGCAGAGGCGGGCTTCTGCCTGCTGATCCCTGCAGCGGGGCGTGTGATCGGTCCCGTAATGTTCATGCTTCTTTTCCTGGTTGCGGGCGGCCTGAGCGGGGCCTTTATACCGGCCGCGGCACACATGCTCGGAAATGCCGGGATGGATGAATACAGAATGGGCGCGGTGGTGGAGATGACGGACCACCTCGGCGGCGCGGCCGGAGGGGTGCTGACGGGACTCATTCTGCTTCCTGTGGCGGGCATCCGCCGAACATTCCTCATTCTGGCCGCCCTCCTGCTCAGTAATCTGGTTCCGCTGATCCCGTCCCCTTCACGGCGCACCGCCCCCCGCGGGCCGGGATGGATCTTCGCCGCCCTCTGGCTGGCCGGGGTGCTCCTGTTTGGCGCATACCTTGTGCGCGAACCCGCCCCTCAAGAAAGCGCGGCGGCCCCATCCTCGATTCTGGAAATGGCCGGCAGACGCGGCCTGAGCAGGCATCAGCTCCCGGACGGCTCAATCTATTTCACAGCCCGGGACAAGGACAAAGAATACTTCCTCTTCACAGCCGAAAGCAAGGGTTACGGCGGTCCCATGACGCTCTCCGTCATGATTAACACCAACGGCATTCTCAACGACTTTCGCGTTGTGCGGCACAGCGAAACCCCCGCCTACATGGAACGCCTTGCGCCATGGATGAAGTCGCTGGCCGGAAAGAATATTTTCAGCGAAAGATTCCCCGCTGAAGTAGACACCGTCACCGGAGCAACGGCCACGTCGGCAGCCATCCGAAATGCCCTTGCGGCGGCCGGTCAGAGGTTTCTCGAGCGGCGGGCGGGGCGGCCGGCCGTGGAGCCCCAGCCGGGCACCGCGCCCGCGGCCCGCACAGCCCGCAAGGCAGACCTTCCGAAAATCAGAAACATGATTCATGAGGGAAAACTTTCCGGACGCGAAGCCCTGCACTATATTCGCCTCGATGACTAAACACATCATCATCATCATGCTGCTGTCGGCCTGCGCGCAGGCCGACGTGATCCGCCTGAAGAACGGACGCGAAATCGAAGGCATCATCCAGAAAGAAACCGTATCCGAAGTCACCATCAAGGTCGGACCGGGGCTCGTGACCCTCAAGCGGTCAGCCGTCGCATCGCTGGAAAAAGGCGGCGCAGGAGAACTGGAAACCAAATGGAGGGCCGAGCATTTTCTGCATCCGAAATATATTCCAGCCGGGCTTGAAGACACCGCCCGCGACTTTCAGAACCTGCAGACCCGGCACGGCGAGGCCCTCGCCGCGCGCGCGGCGCTCGACCGCATCCCCAAACGGCACCGGGAACTGAGTGACGAACTGGCCCGCACGGAAGCCGCTTTCCGCGAGACCCGCGCGCAAATGAACGCCACCGACCCGAAAAGACATAACAAGCTTTATAATGACCTTGTGACCCGGCACAACACGCTCAACAATCGCGTTCTGGATATTCAGGACCAGATGGAAACGCTGGCCCCCGCACGGCTGGAACACGCCAAAACCATCGGAGCTTTTCTGAGCGCCCTTACGCAGTTCAAACTGAAAATGCACAAAACCCAGAAGTCGGATTATCCAGAGGGCAGTCCCGAGCAGATATTCTTCGCGCAGCTCCGGCGCGCCATCCTTCCGCTTGAAAAAGACGTGGAATTCAGCCGCATTCCCTATGACGAAGAAAACCGTCACGCCATTATCACCGCCATGATCAACGGACATACTGAAGGACGATTCCTGCTGGATACCGGAGCCACCTTCGTTTCGCTCTCCAGCACCATGGCCGACAGGCTGGGACTGGACCTGTCGGGTCCGCATGAAACCACGGTCACCCTGGCCGACGGGAGCCGGGTGACGGCAAAACCCGTCATGCTGGATTCAATGCAGGTCGGCGACGCCCGTGTTGAACAGGTCCCCGCCATGGTGCTTCCGAACTCGCCCGCGCCCGGAATGGACGGACTGCTGGGAATGAGCTTCCTGCAGGAGTTCAGCATCCATTTTGACGCAGCCAATCAACGACTGATCCTGCAGCGCTTCCGGCCGGAATAAAAACTTCCAATCATTGGAAGTTTTTCCGGAAAAAGTTCCAACCATTGGAAGTTTTTGAACACAAAGTTCCAATGATTGGAAGTTTGCGTTTGGGGCGCGGGTCGGGCAGAATGAAACAATAATTTCAGGATGCCCGTGATGAGAGGATGGATCAAAGGCGGTTTCTGGGGAGCAGTGGTCATAACGCTGCTGTGGTCTCTCAATCCCCGCGCGGCGGTCGAGAAAACGCTGGAGCCGGGCACGGTTGAAATCCAGTTCATGGGCAACGCCGGACCCGTGCAGGGCGCGCTCGAAGACGCCATCCGCGAGTTCGAGCGGCTCAGCCGCGAGCGCCATGCTATTGATCCGGACTATCCCATCTATCGCGTGGTCTCCGGACAGAACGCCTCGCGCAACCAGACCGAAGACCCCACCCGCTTTCTCGTCAGCCTTGCCGGCGGCATGCCGCCCGATGTGATTTTTTTCGACCGCTTTGCGATCAGCGAATGGGCCGCGCGCGGGGCGTTCACGCCGCTTGATGATTTTGTTGCGCGCGATCTGGAGGCATGGAATGCCTGGACCTCTGCAGGTTCAAAAAGTCTTCCGCCGTGGCCCGGCGCGCTGGAGGAGCCGCCGCGCGCGAAAGGCGCAGCCCGCCTCGCCGCCGTCGAGCCCGTGCACCAGACAAATTACTATCCCGCCTGCTGGGACGAGGCGGTGTACCGCAATCCGCTGACGGGCGAAGCCCATCTGTACGGCGTGCCGAACAACGCGGACAACCGCATCCTGCTTTACAACAAGGACATCCTGATCCGCCACGGCTATACCAACGAAAACGGCGAGGCCCGCCCGCCGCGCACGTGGGAGGAGCTCGAGGAAATGGCACTGGCCATGACCGAGCGCGATGAAAAAGGAAACATCAAGACCATCGGATTCATTCCAAACTACGGCAACGTCTGGCTCTACATGTACGGCTGGCAGGCCGGCGGTAAATTCATGAGCGAGGACGGCAAGCGCTGCACACTTGACGATCCGCGCATCGAGTACGCGCTGGATTTCATGACACGGCTTTACGATTTGCTCGGCGGCGCAAAGGAGGTCTACGCTTTCCAGACCACGTTCCAGGGCGCGGAGCTCGATCCGTTCATTCTCGGGAAAGTCGCGATGAAAATTGACGGGGTGTGGATCATGCCGGCCCTCGCCTTCTACGGCAAAGACATCAATCTGGGCGCCGCGCCGGCGCCGATGCCGAAGGCCGAGCTTGAAGCCGGGCGCGAGCCGATATCATGGGTTGGCGGTTTTGCCTACGCCATTCCCGCGACCGCAAAGGAAAAGAAAGGCGCATGGGAGCTGATCCGCTATCTTTCCAGCCAGCGCGCGCACGAAATCCTGATGTATTCGGAGAGCCTCA
>Ga0116144_10003248_pt1 | contig 16498 bp, 17 predicted proteins | sample AD_UKC035_MetaG_FD_89746 | JGI IMG/M metagenome (GOLD analysis project Ga0116144, IMG submission 89746) | Active sludge microbial communities of municipal wastewater-treating anaerobic digesters from USA - AD_UKC035_MetaG | ecosystem: Engineered > Bioreactor > Anaerobic > Digestate | place: USA...
AGACATGAAAAAGTTAAAAATCAGTAAAAAATTGTCGTTGAACAAAGAAACCCTCTCATCACTTGATAAGAGTGAAATGATGAATGTAAAAGGAGGATTTACTTCTATTGTTTCTTGCCACACAAACAATCATAACGATGGTTGTTCAGGTTGTATGACCTGTGGGAATATTGCAGCAAATACCCTATGTCAATGCAATTAAAATAAAATGATTAGGGTGGCTAAAGCCCAGTAGAAAGTTAAGAAGACGAGATTTTAGCCACCCTAGATTTATTACTTAATTCGATTATATGTACTTCTTTCCAAAGAATTTATTCTGCATTCTTGTAATTCTATTCTCATTCGAGGCTAATGTCTTGATGAGTCAATCAGATATTCAAAATTGCTTTATTTCAGAGAACATCTCAACAGTATTTGATAAACAATTTACTGAATTAGCAGCAAGATCTGATATTCTTGTTATGCTAGGAGAAGCTCATGGAGTTGCACTAAATTTTGATATCTATTTGAATGTAATTAAGAGCCTCAATCAAAAGATGAATTATAGATATATTGCCTTTGAGAGAAGCCATCTCGAAGTTTGCCTTTTTAATAAATTTCTGATTACTGGAGATAAAGACTACCTAAGGTGGGATGTGGCATACTCCAAAGAGATGGTAGATTTTTTTGTTAGGCTTCGAGAATATAATACCGGTTTGCCAGTAGGCAACCAACTTAGTTTTATTGGAGTCGATGCAATTCATTCTATACATGCATTTGTTGCAGGTATCCAAAGTTTAATGCCAAATAAACCAGCACCTGACAATATAAAGAATTATATAGACTCAATTAAGAACTTAAATTTACCTTTAAGTATTAAGCCTCAGACAGCAGATGAATATTTTAGAATTTTAGATGATGCCAAATCTGTTTTAAGAACTCAACTACTTCAAGATAGCAATGCCTACCAAGGTTACTTTGGCGATGACTTTTATAATTTGGATTTTGCTTTGAAGTCTAAATCGTCTTACTCGAGACCCCTACTAAGAAACGAATCGATGTATAACAACCTCAATTATGCTTTGGAGCAATTAAACAACAGTCATAGTGTGCTCGGTTTTTTTGGAAGTAATCATGTTATTAACCTTATATCAACAAGAAAGTCATTTGCTACTTTGATATCTGAGAATAACAAGTCAAAGTTTAAAGATGTTTACCGAATACTTATTGAGTATAAAAATTCCAAAGCACTTTTTCAAAGCCGCATTGTAGATGTACCCAGTACTGTGATTGAGACTCTGAGAAAGAATGAGCAAAAGCAATTAAGACATTTTATTGATAGTCTCATGTGTGCAGGGAATCTTTTGTTGCCAGCCATGCAAATATCTCCATCTCTTGCAACAAACTTCGACTACTTAATAATAGTTAAAAGTGGGAAACCAGTCACTCCAATACGTTAAAAGATTATTTACAAAAATACTATTACTATACCCATTGTGGAATCAAACTGTTACGGATGCTTCTCTTATTACTCAAATAAAAGAAGTAATAGACTATTTAAGACTTCGAGAGCATAGCTTGACAAAATCAGATTTGATGTATGGTTCAACTGGAACAGCGATTTTCAACTATTACATTTACAAATCAAACGGAAGTATTTCATATCTGGACAGATGCATAACATATGCTCAGTATGCAATTGATTCACTTACTGCCAATGAAATAAAAAATTTGTATTTAGGTAAAGGAGTGTCTGGAGTATTATGGGGATTGATTCATTTAAGCGAATTGGGAGCATTTGATTTTGATGTTGAAGAAGTGGTGGATGAAGCAGACGGCAGCACTTTAACTACCGACTGCTTACTGCCTGCTTTTTGACAGATTTATCCAAGTCTCGCCACGCAATATTGCGTCAAAGTTAGTATGTGTCGGTTGGTTTAAATAGGGATACTCCACTTTACTTAAGAACAAACCTTGCGGATAAGCAGGATCCCATTCTTTTGGTGTAATTTTTTCAATGAAGTAACTTTCAAACTCCTCTACGCTTAAAGTACCGGCACCAATTTTTATCAGCTTACCCATCAGCAAGCGTACCATCCTTCCTAAAAACCGGTCGGCCGAAATCTGAAACCGCAGGCGATCACCGTTTTCGTTTGTAAAGAGATTGGCGCTTGAAACCTTGCACCGCGTGTGCTCATAGCCATCGGGTGTTTTGCAAAAAGCACGGTAATCATCATAGCGGGTAAGTAAGGCAATGGCTTGTTTCATCTTATCAAAATTCCAGGTTTGATTTTCCACCAGGGTACTTACGGAGTTCAGAAACGGATCTTTATATGTATGGATGAAAAAATCATATTGGCGTTGAATGGCATCGAAGCGTGCGTGTTGGTTGGGCAACATGGGTAGTATTTCGTAAACAGCTAAATCGGGTGGTAGTACTTTATTAAGCCGAAAGAGCAGGTCAAATTCCCAACGGGCATCCAAATCCGCATGAAAATAAAACTGGCTGGCATGTACACCCGTGTCGGTGCGGCCACAACCCATAATACTCACTGGTTCTTTCAGAATTTCACTTAGGGCGGTTTCTATTACCTGTTGAATGCTGTTGGCATTGCCTTGCCGCTGCCAGCCGTGGTAGTTTGTACCTAAGAATGCCATGTGGAAGAAGTAGCGCGAAGAAGTCATTCTTGAGCAGATAGGATCGATAATTACTGATAATTAGGCAATAAAAATAATTTGTAAGGATGTAATCTCCTCAGCAGAGTCTGATTCCATTTCAGTTCAACAATGCAAAATTCAAATATTTACAACCTATCAAAATTATCAGCCATTTACACTCAAGAATTAACGATTTATGGATTGTTTTGCCAGGCTAAAGAAGCAGGGGTTGCTCAATACACTGTTAGGTACAAAGCCAATAAAAAAGAGAGGCTGTCTCAAAAGTCGTTCTGTCATCGCGAATTTTTTCGCATTCTCGATTCTGTGGTGCGAAAAGGAATTCCGCACAAGGCCGGAATGACGTACTGGCTTATTTCGACTTTTGAGACAGCCTTTGTATGAACACGCTTTATTACTGGTTATTTCCTTTCTTTACTTCAAACTTACCAAGGGCCACATCTTTTGAAATTTTGCCTGCCGCATAGTCACTTAACACATTGGATTTAACGGATAGCTCGAGAGTAGCCGGAATGCCGCATCCCTGGCATCGGGTTAGTGCAATATTAAATACCAATACCTCATTTGCCTTCAGGCTTTTTACAGTACGTCTGTACTCCAAAATATCGGCTTTAATATCTCGTTCAAAAACCGGATACAGTTCTTTTACTTTTTTGTCGCGCTCCTCCTGCGATAAATTATTCAACCCCAGGGTGGGTATTACCCACCGATCGCGGTTAATCTGATTGCTGGAGAATACATTCATGTAATAGATCACCCCGTAATCTTTCAACCGTTCATAATAAATATTCTCATCCGTAAAAAATGATTTAGAAAGGTCTCTGCGATACAGGCGATTGAAAATACTGGTAAGCAATTCCAGATCGGGTTGTAGCTCGCTATCTGTTTGCGTGTTCAACACTTTTAGGTTTTTCATAAACTGATCGCGGCTCACTTTGCCTTGCTTCAGTTGTGTAACTTCGCCTTTGGTGGTTTCAATAGAAAGGTAGGTAGGCTTCATTTCGTTTTGAAAGGCAATAAACCAATTGCGCTGCCCATCGCTGCGATTGGTGATAATGATCTTTTCATTTGCCTGAAGTTGAGAGATCAGATCACCATAATCAGCTAAAAACTCTTTGCAGGCTTCGATCAGTTTTTCGTTGGTAGCAGTACGAATACTATCGGTGTTTACCTTACGCCCTTGCGCAAGCTTAGCAGCTCCGCGAATAGTCTCGGTTGCTACTTTCCTGTCTTCGTCCAGGATGCGATCTATCACCACAGGTTCCTCTGTTTGAAATTCAAAATATTGAGAATACCTGTTTCCATCCAACATCTGGAGCTCCGGGCTGGTTATTCCCCACACCAATGGCCCGCTTATTTCCAGCGGCAAATTAAAAGTTACCCCATACCCGGCCCGGTACGTTGCATTAACTTCCACCGGAAAAAAATTCCGCTTCTCCAGTTTCTGTTTTATTAGTGTACTGAGAATATTCTCAGCTACTTTCAAATCGCGATTCATCCGCTCTTCATCCTTTTGAGCCCATGCCTGCCCCGTTAAAATTACGGAGGCACCCAGCACCAACATCAAACTCCTTACTGCTCGTTTCATACGTTTACCTTTAATAGTTGTTTACTTTTTTAATTGTTCCTTCCGGGTTAGAAATAATACTGGCCAGTATCTGCTCTGTTTCCTGCTTAAACTGATCTGTGTTTTTTTCAATACTATTCATGCGTGTTTGAAACAACAACATATCTTGTTTGCGTTGCTCATGCAGGTATTTCGTAAAATCTACCAGCAGGTTTTCAACATACGTTTGCTGGTCTTTAGCAGATAGCTGAAAATAATCTTTCATCAGTTTCATGTTTTCTTCCTGCATACCGGCTACAAATGTGCGCACCTGGTCTTGCGAAGCCTGCGAGGCTACCGAAATCAACTTATCAATTCGGGCTGAGTTGTTGTTGAGGTTTCGCTGCAGCGATTCTTGAATTTTCTGATTGCTAACCTCCCAGTTTGATGCAATTGTTTCGTTGTTCTTCACCAGTGAAGTATTAATCATTTCCTGAACTTCATTTGCGGTAAGCGATTGTTCCGTTGCCGGATTTTCAGGTGTACGATTAAAACTAATCCGTAATTCGCCATTCTTATACATTACTTCGGGGCCAATCAGCCGCGCAGCTATCAGCAAGAATAAAAAGGAAGCCGCAATGCCCATCGTAACTTTAAAATATCCTGCTTTCCAGAAAGGAATATTTTTAGTTTCGTTGTCAACAAAAACCGGTGGTGCAATTACCTCTTCATCGCTTAAACTTCCCAATGCAGTACGCACAAAGCCCAATTGCTGCAGGTGTTGCAACACTTCGGGGTGTTGTTGCAGGTATTGCTTTACCTTTTCGGTTTCCGTTGCATCCAGTTCGCCATACAAATAGGCCATCAGGGTGCCTTCATCTGGTTTATAGTTCATAGCCCAGTGCTTCTTTGGTTATATTCTTTTTTTCAAAAATTTTTTTCAATCCATCCAGCCCATAATACATTCTGGACTTTACCGTGTTTTCTGAAATCTGCAAGGCATCAGCAATCTCCCTGAATTTCAGTCCTTCGTACTCTTTCATAATCACCACCTCGCGTTGTTCGGCACTCAGTTCCATCAAACATTGCTGCAGCAGGTCCGAAAGTTCAGTTTGTCGCAATTGCCTTTCCGGATTATCCGACCGGCCGTGGCTGGCTTCCCATTTAAAACTTACTTCACTATCCACAGTCGGAAATTCATTTAATGAAACTGACCGGCTTGCCTTACGCTTTCGCAATTCTTCGCGACAATAATTTACCGCGATGGTGTAAAGCCAGGATTTAAACCGGGCTGTTTCCTGCAAGCTGGTGAGGTTACGATGCATACTGATGAAGGTTTTCTGCGAAACTTCCATAGCCAGGTCGTGATCGAAGAAAAATTTGTAGGAGAAATTGTAGATGCGCTTGTACCACAACTGCACCAGTTTGCCCTGGGCATTCTTATCTCCCTGGCGTGCCCGCTCCAACAGGGCATCGGAATGCATCATAACAGTATCCGGTAAGGTTTCGGTCACAAAAACGCTTAATTTGAGCTCAATTCATTGTTTTCGAATATAAAGATGGTCAATCGCCCAAAATAGTTTTACCGCCTTGTAAAAACTTGAATTGATTTACGGCTCACCAAGAGTTAATATAAAGCTCAATTTATAGCAAGATTGAGCTCTTACCCGTTATTTTAGTGAGCTAAAACGGGGGCTGGCACAACTATCGGCCGCTTGATAATGAATTTCAAATTCGCGAGGCATTAATACGCTGGTTTTTGCCCGATCTCCTTTCGTGCAATTGATTCAATTGATTACAAAAAAGCTATGTTGCTTTTCTATGAGCAGAATAATATTTCTGCCTTTAAAGAAATTTTTATTAATCAATTTGAGTTTGCCGTAAACCCTATTTTCAAGAGGTGTAAAATTTATTCACCGCAATTAAACAGGATATACCGCATCCTGCATTTCAATCCCTATTCCAAGCACTACTTTACCTATCTTTGCGCCAATGAAAAAAATTGTTTCGCTGCTTATCCGGTTTGTACCACGCCCCTGGTTGCAGCGCATGGCAGGCACGGGCCTAAAAGTGGCGAGTTTATTTTATGCCGGAAATAAAGTTGAATGCCCGGTTTGCAACAGCCGGTTTAAAAAGTTTATGCCTTACGGCCGCATTAACCCCCGGCCTAATGCACTTTGCCCCCACTGCCTGAGTTTAGAGCGCCATCGCCTAATCTGGATGTACCTGCAACAAGAAACCGATTTTTTCAAAACTCCGTTGCAAGTGCTGCATGTGGCCCCCGAAGTTTGTTTTATGAAACGCTTTGAAAAACAACATGGCGCGCGTTATATCACTACCGATATTGAATCTCCGTTAGCTAAAGTAAAAGCAGACATCCATCAATTACCCTTTGCGGATAATACGTTTGATGCCGTATTGTGTAATCATGTATTAGAACATGTAGCCGATGATATACAAGCAATGCGTGAAATAAAGCGCGTATTAAAACCCGGAGGCTGGGCCATCTTACAAGTACCCTTCTTTTCGCCTGTACCCGAAACAACCTTTGAAGATAATACCATAACCGATAAACGTGAACGCGAAAAAATCTTTGGGCAGGATGATCATGTACGCAAATACGGGCAGGATTACGCCAGCCGGATAAACGCCAGCGGGCTTGTAGCAGAAAAAAATAACTTTGCTCAAACCTTATCAAAAGAAATAATAGCACGAGCCTCCATCATGGAGAATGAGGTTCTTTACATTGGAAAAAAAACAATCGCGTGAATCGTATTCCGCAAATCATATTGCACCTGGCCGGCTGGGCAATTTTTTTTACCCTGCCTATTTTATTTCTTCCCGGTCCAAAAGATGTGTTGGTTTTATTTACCGGTTCGCGCGGCATTCTGGAATTGGTACGATATGCCCTCCTGATCGGGTATTTTTATTTCAACTATCACTGGCTGGTACCCCGGTATTACTTCAGTAAAAAATATAGCCAACTGGTTTTGCTTACGGCTGGTATGTATTTTTTGATCGTGATGCTTCCGGGTATAATTTCTCCCAGCACCCCGGCATTTCCTGCCCCAACCTCTACACAACGCGAACTCCCCCCGCCCACCCTGCGGCCAGAACCCGGAAGCCCGGGTATGGATATGCAACCACAGCCTTTTCAAGAATCAATAATTTTGCGCGAGATTACAATCCGACTGGGCAGACAGAGCTTATTGTTTACGTTGGTTTTTCTGTTTTCGCTTATGCTTCGTATTAACGCACGGTTGCGGGAAACAGAAGCTGCCCGGCAAAAGGCAGAGGTAGCTTACCTGCACGCGCAAATCAATCCGCACTTTTTATTCAATACCTTAAATAGTATCTACTCGCTAGCCTTGCAAAAGGCAGACGCAACCGCCCAGGCCGTTGTAAAGCTTTCGAATATGATGCGGTATGTGCTTACCGACACCGTGCATGATTATGTATTACTTACAAAAGAAATTGAATACCTGAACAATTACATCGAGTTGCAGCGCTTGCGCCTCCCCGAGTCTGTAAATCTTGTGGTTAAAATTGATAAGCCAAAAAACAGCGAGCGCATTGCCCCCATGCTACTGGTGCCCTTTATAGAAAACGCCTTTAAATACGGAGTAAACCCCGAGCAACAATCTGAAATAAACATAGAAATAAAACTGGAGTACCAGGTGCTTTTTTGCCAGGTAAAAAACCAGAAAGTGAGCATGGGCAATGGCGATAAAACCCAGGTAGGTGTTAAAAATGTACAACAACGGTTGCAATTGCTCTACCCGCAAAAACATACTTTGGAGATAAAACAATCTGAAACTGAATTTGCCGTTTATCTTTCAATTATACTTGAATAATGAAAGCAATTGCATTAGACGATGAACTTCCGGGCCTTCAGGTACTGGAAACTTTTAGTAAACAAACCAGCTGGCTGCATCTGGAGAAAACGTTTACACAACCTTCGCTGGCCCTTAAACACCTCGAACAATTTCCGGTGGACATTCTATTCCTGGATATACAAATGCCCTCCATATCGGGACTGGAGTTCTCGACCCACATAAAACAAAACACCCAGGTAATTTTTACCACCGCCTACAGCCAATTTGCAGTAGATGGTTTTAACCTGAAAGCAACCGACTATTTGCTGAAGCCCTTTACCTACGAACGTTTTGAACAAGCCGTATTGAGGGCTAAAGAACAATATGAGTTGCGAAATCAATCTTCCAATCCTGCCGATAACTACTTATTTGTAAGAGCCGATTATAAATTAATCAAAATTCCTACCGATCAGATTTTGTTTATTGAAGGACTGGATGATTACATAAGAATACACCTTAAGGATCAACGCCCGGTAATTGCACGCATGACAATGAAGAATGTGCTTGATAAACTATCTCCTGCCGATTTTATTCGTGTACACCGGTCTTACATTGTGCCATTTAAACGCGTGGCTAATGTGCGCAATAAAATTATTTCATTAGAGGGTTCCGAAATTCCGATTGGCGCCAGCTACGAGCAGGAGTTCTTTAAACGGCTTCAGCACTAAGGTTATCTACACATTTCGTGTTTTAACCTCAAACACCGGCAGGCATAAAAATAAAACAGAAAAATTTCGTTGAAAGTGTGTGAGTACCTTATGAGTCTCGCACGTTCCTGCACCAAACTCAAAGGAGTCTGCTTTGTGGGGTTGCATTTGGGCAGAAACGAAAACTCCGGCCTTACGGCCGGAGTTATTTATTTTTTATCGCTGCACTTCCCGGTCATTAACCGATTTTATCAAGCACATCCATCACTTCCTTCACGTGTTTGCGGCTGGTTTCCATCAGTGCCTTCTCTTCGGTGTTAAGATCAAGTTCAATAATTTTCTCAACTCCAGCCTTGCCCAGAATTACCGGTACGCCCAAATAACAATCCTTAATTCCATACTCACCATCTAACCGGATACAAACCGGCAATACGCGCTTTTGATCACGCACAATTGCTTCTACCATTTGCGCTGCGGCAGAACCCGGTGCATACCAGGCCGATGTTCCCATCAGTTTTACCAATTCGCCTCCACCCACTTTGGTGCGTTCAATAATTGCATTCAACTTGTCTTTGCTGATCAGTTCTGTTACCGGAATACCACCTACTGTTGTGTAGCGCGGCAGCGGCACCATGGTATCGCCATGGCCACCCAACAGCATTGCCTGAATATCTTTAGGTGAAACATTCAGGGCTTCTGCTAAAAATGCACGGTAGCGCGCAGTATCTAAGATGCCTGCCATACCCATTACGCGCGTGCGTGGCAGTTTCGAGGTGATGTGCGCCTGGTAAGTCATTACATCCAGGGGATTGGAGACCACTATGATGATCGCGTTAGGCGAATGCTTGACTACGTTTTCGGTAACTGATTTTACGATACCGGCATTAGTGGAAATCAAATCATCGCGTGTCATACCGGGTTTGCGTGGCAAGCCCGAGGTAATAACCACCACTTCAGAGCCCGCAGTTTTGGAATAATCATTTGTGGAACCAATGGTGCGGGTATCATACAAATCGATTGGGGCCTTTTGCCAGATATCGAGTGCCTTGCCTTCGGCAAAACCCTCGCGGATATCTACCAGTACAACTTCGTTTGCAATTTCCTTGTAAGCCAGCACATCGGCACACGTGGCGCCTACATTGCCGGCACCTACCACAGTTATTTTCATATAAATCTTATTTTGAACGTTAAAATCGGGCCGCAATTTAAAACACAAGCCCGCAAAAGAAAAGGTAAACTCACAATTGTGATAGCCGGAACACAACGGCCTTTTGCGTGGCCTCTGTAAGCCTAAACCGGTTGTCGATGCGGTACCCCACCACCCAGGCTATTTCCCCGTCACTCTCCAGTACAGTTACCTTGTTTTTTAGCCCAAGTGGCACTTTCTCATCCACCAGAAAGTCGCTGATTTTTTTCCGGTTATTCATACCAAGCGGTACAAACCAATCGCCCGGCTGCCAGGTACGCCAAACCAAATCGCGCGAAAGCGTAGCCTGATCCAGTGCAGCCACCTGTTTATCGGCTACAATGCGTGGAGTCTGATCTGTTTGTATCGCTAATTCCTGTTTTCCTGATTGATAGGTACCGTTTGCAAGATTAATGGAAACCGACTCGATGGGAGCCGTTAGTTCCGAAATCAACAGAAATTCACGATCTGCTGTAAGCGAATGCGTGGTGGAATAGAAAATTTTTCCGGGTTGGCCATCGGCCACTTGCTGAATGCGCTCGGTTTGATCCCAGCTAAATCCATAATTACGAAGGGTACGCCACAAAAACGACAACGTTGCTGGTTGTATAGCTTCTTTACGGATTTTCAACCCCTCACCGAAAGGTTCGGTATAAGCAACCCGCCACTTTTGATTTTCAGCATTTAATATCTCGAGGTCGTGGTTAATTTTTAACACCATCGATGCAAAGCTTGCCTCAAGGGCCGGGTTAATTTTTTTTAATTCCGGAATTACCCGGTGCCTGATCAGGTTGCGTTGGTAGGCATCCGTCTGGTTGCTGCTGTCTTCGCGCCAGTGTATTTTGTGCGCTGCCGCATAGGTTTCTATTTCGGCACGGGTTGCAAACATTAGCGGCCTGAAACGATTACCCGAAAGTACAGGAATGCCCGTTAAGCCCTCCACCCCGGTGCCACGCGCCAGGTTGAGCAACGCTGTCTCGATCGAATCGTTGAGGTGATGAGCGGTGGCAATAAACTGAAACCGATGTTTTTCTATCAACTCATCAAACCATTGATACCGCAGGTCGCGCGCAGCCATTTGAATGGAAAGCCCATTCGCAATGGCATAATTGTTGGTTTCAACGTGTGTCGAAAAAAAAGGAATCTGATGTTCCGCACACCAATCATTAACAAACTGCTGGTCTCCATCCGATTCGGATCCGCGTAACTTAAAATTTACGTGGGCCACCGAAATATTGAACGCGAGTGAATGAAACAGATGCAGCATAACCATCGAATCCTTTCCACCACTTACTGCCAGCAGCATTTTTGTGTGTGGGGTTATCCCGTGTTGTTGCGCGTAATCAAGAAAGCGTTGCTTCACAACCCAAAGATAACTTTTATCTATTTTTGACCCGATGATACGCCTTCTCTTAATCTTTTCTTTAGTCCTTGGCACACAATTTACTTTTGCCCAAAGACAGGTGAAGCTTAAAAAAGCAGATAACCTTTTTGGTGCCATGAAGGACGGAGAGCGGTTTGACCGGGTAATTGGCAACGTAATTTTTGTGCAGAACAAAACCACCATCTATTGCGATTCTGCTCACTTCTTTAAAAAACAAAACCGCATTGAGGCATTCGGAAACATTCATATTACCGATGGTGACTCGGTAGATGTGGTATCGCACAGCCTGAGTTATGATGGTAATAAACGGATTGCCCACCTGCGCAAAAATGTGGTGTTCACTAAAAAAGGAATTGCTACCCTTTACACCGATTTTCTGGACTATGACCGGCTGCGAAGTGAAGCCCGTTATTTTAATGGAGGCCGGCTGGTAGATTCAACCAATGTGCTTACCAGCAAAAAAGGATATTATGACATTCGCACAAACATGGCTTCGTTTAAAACAGAAGTGCATGGTAAAAATCCTGAATACACGCTGCAATCGGATACACTACAATATAACTCCACTACCAAGATCATTTACTTTCGCGATAGCACCACCGTAACCGACAAAGACGGCAGCACGGCAGTTTATAAAAGTGGTTTTTACAACACCAACCTGAAGGCTTCTGCCCTAAACCTGGGCCAGATAGAAACTGCCGAATATAAAATTAAGGGCGATGAATACCAGCTTGATGATGTACGCAAACTTTACCAGGCAAAAAAACGGGTAGTTATGACATCTAAAGAAGAAAACATGTTGATTTTTGGCGACAATAGTTTTTACAACAAACAACAAGGTATATCCAAAGTATTTGGCAATGCTTTCGTGGCTAAGATTGGCGATAACCTGGATACACTTTTTATTACTGCCGATACACTGGTATCTATAGAAAACAAGGATCCCAAAAAGAAAAGATTACTGGCCTACAAGAATGTAAAGATTTTTAAAAGCGATATGCAGGGCATGGCCGATTCGCTGGCTTACATACCTAAAGACTCCACCCTGCACATGTACACACAGCCCATCTTGTGGAACAACGAAAACCAGATGACGGCCGATTCGATTTACATGGTTTTGAAAAACAAAAAGATAGACCGCCTTTACATGGTAGGCAATTCATTTGTTGCCTCGCAGGATTCGCTCCGCAATTTTAACCAGATCAAAGGCCGTAAAATGATTGCCCATTTTAGCGGCAGCCTGATCAACTTCGTAACCGTTAACGGCAATGGCGAAAGTATTTACCATGCCCTGCAGGAAAAAGAAATTGAAACCGACAAAGGAAAATTTCTGATAACCTACACCACCGGCATGAACAAAATGATTTGCAGTAATATGCGCATCAACTTTGTGGATGGCCGAATTAATAATGTTTCGGCCTATGTACAACCCGATGCCACCTTTACCCCACCCCACGAAATAAAAGAAGCAGACCGCCTGCTAAAGGGGTTCGACTGGAAGGGCAAACTACGGCCCCAACGGCAGGATGTGGTAAAACGCCCGCCTAACGAAGCCAACTAACCAATAATTGTGTTTGGTAAGATTTTTTTTCGCTACCGAGTAGGGAAAAGCGATATTTTCTATTTACATTTCAATTGAATTAGTGTGTCCGTTTATGAAAACCTGGGCCTTTCTTGTTTGTGTTGCAATGGCCAGCCTTGTGGCAAAGGCGCAGCAATTTGAATTGCCCGATATACAGGAAAGCTATCAGACGGCTGTAGGCGAAACCTTGCGGATTCCAATCAAGATCACCAACCTTTCGGATAAACCAGTTTTTTACATCATTCGAAGAGTTCAGTCAGACCTGGGCGAAAGTCAAAAAGGGTATTTCTGCCTGGACAAAAATTGCCTTGAGACGGGCATCTCAGAGTTTTCCAAACGGGTTGAACCTGGCGAAACCCTTCAGCAATTGGCCTTTGTGCTGGAAAGCGGGCTGGTTGCAAACCAACAAACCATTAAGTTTCAGGTATTTCCAAAAGGAAATACCTTAGAAACAAAGGAATACCAGGTAAACATTCATGTTCAGGAACGGCTTGAAAAGCCCGTTTTGTTTCACTCCAAAGACATTACTATTCAGGATGTTTACCCCAACCCGGTACAGGACTACGCTTATATTGAGTATCGGTTGCACAACGAAAACGTAAAAGCCAAACTTACAATACATAACATTCTGGGAAAACCCATGAATGAGGTAGAGTTACCCTCGTCCGAAAACCGGGTAAAACTGCAAACTGAAGAATATACTTCCGGCATCTATTTTTATACCCTTTATCTGGATAACAACGGGGTGCTTACCCGTAAACTCATCATCCGAAAATAACCACAGAATTTTACCGTTATAGCCCCAAAAGCCAAATTGCTATTTAGTTGGCCTGTAGTATATTTGCAGGCTTAAATAGTCTGTGGGCCTGAATTTTGACGATTTTGAAATCCTTCCAAGCAATGTTTACTAAAAACCTCTTTTTGCTTACCCTGCTTGCAGTAGTAATACTGGGTTGCAGCAAATTCAGACGCATTGAAAAGAGTGAAGATTGGCGGGTAAAATACGAGGCTGGCCTTACCTATTTTGAAAAGAAAGATTATTACCGTGCCTCTATTTTGTTCGAACAGATTTTGCCTATTGTGCGGGGTTTGCCCGAAGGCGAAAAGGTAGAATTTAACCTGGCCTACTGCCAGTATTACGAAAAACTATACCTGTTGGCTTCCGATCAGTTCAAAACCTTTAACGAAACCTACGGCCGCAGCAGCCTGGCAGAAGAAGCCAGTTTTATGTATGCCTATTGCCTCTATGCTTCTTCACCTGATTCCAATAAAGATCAGCAAAGCAGTGTGGAAGCAATGAATCCCATGCAGAACTTTCTGAACCGCTATCCGGGTAGCCAGTTTTTAAACAGGGCCGTTGAGGTGATTACGGTTAGTCAGCAAAAATTAGAAAAGAAGGGGTTTGATAATGCCAAGCATTATCTCAAACTTAAAATGTATGAAGCTGCCGTAATCTCGCTGGATAACTTCAAGAAAAACTTTCCTGATTCAAAATACCTGGAAGAAAGTGCGTATCTGAAAGTACAGGCCGAGTTTGAGTTAGCCAACATCAGCATTGCTACCAAACAACTGGAACGGTACAACACTACCCTTGATTATTATAAAGAGCTGGTCGATAATTTTCCGAACAGCAATTACCTGAAAGATGCCGAGCGTTATTACACGCAAAGCTTAGAACGAGTAACTAAATTAAAAAGCAATAAAATTTAATCTTATGGCCATTCAACCATCCATTGTAACCCGCGATATCGATAAAATTGCAGCACCCACCGGAAACCTGTATGAATCGGTTGTGGTGATTTCGAAGCGCGCACGCCAGATTGCCGTTAACCTGAAAGAAGAACTGAATAACAAGCTTGCAGAATTTGCCACCACGGTTGACAACCTTGAAGAAGTATTTGAAAATCGTGAGCAGATTGAAATTTCACGTTACTACGAACGGATGCCAAAACCAACCAGCACAGCCATTGAAGAGTTTCTGGAAGGTAAATTGAATTACCGCATGCGTGCTGCCGAAGGCGAACCCGAAGTAAAGGCTGAATAATGCCGCTTGCCGGAAAGAAAATTCTGCTGGGTGTATGCGGCAGTATTGCTGCATACAAATCGGCATGGCTTATCCGGCTTTTGGTTAAAAAGGGAGCAGATGTTAAAGTAATCATGACTCCTGCAGCACATGATTTTATCACGCCCCTTACACTCGCTACACTCTCAAAGCATCCGGTTCTTACCAATTTCAGCAAAGACGAAACCGGCCAATGGAACAACCATGTGGAACTTGGCCTTTGGGCCGATGTGATGGTCATAGCCCCTGCCAGTGCCAATACATTGGCCAAAATGGCTCATGGCATTTGCGATAATCTATTATTGGCCACCTACCTTTCAGCACGATGCCCTGTTCTTTTTGCTCCTGCTATGGATCTGGACATGTGGCAACACCCTTCAACCCAAAGCAATCTTAAAAAATTAGTTGCTGCTGGCAATAGCCTGATTGAGCCCACCCATGGCGAACTGGCCAGTGGGTTAATTGGTACCGGCCGCATGGGCGAACCTGATGAAATCTTACAAAGTGTTGAATCCCTCTTTACCACACGAACCCTTGCCGGAAAAAAAGCTTTGGTAACGGCTGGCCCTACCTACGAGGCACTTGATCCGGTTCGGTTTATCGGAAATCATAGTACGGGTAAGATGGGATACGCAATTGCAGAAGAACTTCTGCGTCAAGGGGCGGTTGTTACGCTGGTTTCGGGGCCTACGCACCTTGCTGCACCAGCCGGTGTAACTTTAATTAAGGTTACTTCCGCTGAAGAAATGTATCTGGCAGCCCAAAAGCATTTTAATCAATCCGATATTATTGTCTTTTCCGCGGCTGTGGCTGATTATAAGCCTGCACATAAGGCTGATCAAAAAATTAAAAAAGGCCAGGGTTCCATGCACATTGAATTGGTAAAGACCAATGATATTGCAGCCGAACTGGGCAAACAAAAAAAACCAGGCCAGCTAACCGTAGGGTTCGCACTTGAAACTGAAAACGAAAAGATTAACGCACAAGCTAAATTGAAATCCAAAAACTTCGATTTGATTGTTCTTAACTCGTTAAACGATACCGGGGCAGGCTTTGGCCACGATACCAACAAGGTTACGCTGCTTACTGCTTCCGGCAGTCAGGAATTTAATCTCAAATCAAAAAAAGAAGTTGCGGCTGATATCGTTACTGCTATAATTGAATATGCCCATGCGTAACCTTCTTTTCTACGTTGTTGTTTTCATCTGCCAGCAAGCGGCAGCCCAGGAATTATTTTTTAAAGTTACAGTAAATGCCGACCAGATTCAGACTACCGATCGGGCCGTTTTTAAGGATATGGAACGCGCCTTTGCTAACTTTTTAAATACCCGCAAATGGACTACCGACTCGTATAAAAGCCATGAAAAAATAAACTGTTCGCTTTTTCTTAACATCAGCAAGATGCCCTCCATCGGCAGTTTTGTAGCCAATGCCCAGATTACCGCTGCACGCCCGGTTTACAACAGCAACTACGAAAGTGTACTCATCAATTTTGCCGATCGCGAGTGGGAGTTTGAATACATTGAATCGCTTCCATTGGAATACAATGACAATACCTACA
>Ga0116144_10003253_pt1 | contig 16480 bp, 11 predicted proteins | sample AD_UKC035_MetaG_FD_89746 | JGI IMG/M metagenome (GOLD analysis project Ga0116144, IMG submission 89746) | Active sludge microbial communities of municipal wastewater-treating anaerobic digesters from USA - AD_UKC035_MetaG | ecosystem: Engineered > Bioreactor > Anaerobic > Digestate | place: USA...
AAGCCCTGCCGCTGCCGGCCGAGGCCATTGACTTGATCGTCACCTCCCCACCTTACGCCTCCAATGCCATTGACTATATGCGCGCGCATAAGTTTTCGCTGGTCTGGTTGGGACACCCGATCAACCATCTAGGCGAAAAACGCAAGACCTACATTGGCGGCGAGAATATTAGCGACTTTGCCTTTGTGAATTTGCCGCCCCATGCGGCGCAGATTGTGGACGAAATCCGGCGACTGGATGCGCCCAAAGGCGCCGCGATTCACCGGTACTACTCAGAAATGACCCACGCGCTCAGGGAAATGTATCGCGTCCTAAAACCGGGAAAGGCAGCGCTGGTCGTCGTCGGCACGTCCGTTATGCGTGGGATTGATACCCAAACCCAACACTGTCTGGCCGAAATCGGGCAAACGTTGGGGTTTGAAGTCCCGGCGATCGGCGTGCGGCGGCTTGATCGCGACCGGCGTATGATGCCGGCGGGGTTCAAAGTGGATAGACAATCTCAAATCCAACAACGGATGCATGAGGAATATGTGATCGGCCTGTACAAACCAGACATCACCGCAAAGGAAACACGATGAATTTAGCCGCCCTACGCAAACAGTATCATACGCAACTCTGTGAAAAGATTATCCGACTCAGCAAAGAAGGCGGTATCGAATACCCTAATTTTGCTGACCGAGATAATGTCTCCAGTCGAACCATTGCCTGGGGAATTGTCCGCCGCATGGATTACACCGCTAACTATCAGGCAATTTCGGGACAAACAGTGGGAAAACTGTTTGAGACATTGACGAAAGATTTTTTGGCCGCAACCCTGGTATTTTTACAGCATTTGCATCCTGGCCAATGGTATTATTCGACTGAAGAACCTATCTCCGCTTTCGCCCAATACGAACATCTCACTAATTTCTCCAGATTGGTCGAACAAAATAATGACCTCGCCACAGTTCTGGGACGTGATTATATTGTCCAGCCGGACATCGTCATCGGTCGCCGCCCCGTGAGTGACGCAGACATCAATAGAGAACAAATATTTGTCTCTCATGAGGATGGAATTGCACAATTAACACCTCTCAGGGAAAACAATGCAGAGCACGCCCCCTACATTCTCCATGCCAGCATCTCATGCAAATGGACTTTACGCAGCGACCGCGGACAAAACGCGCGCCTCGAAGCACTTAACCTGATTCGCAATCGAAAAGGACACACCCCGCACATTGCCGCAGTCACTGCCGAACCCTTACCCACACGGATTGCCTCTCTAGCTCTGGGAACAGGCGATCTTGACTGTGTGTATCACTTTGCATTGCCCGAATTGCAAGCAGCGATTATAGAGACGGGAAATGTAGATCAGATGGATATGTTGACTACCCTGGTGGATGGGAAACGCTTGCGCGACATCAGTGATTTACCCTTCGATTTGATTGCTTAGCCACAGAAGTCGCCATAAACTTGGTTCACGACAAGAACGAAAACTTCAACGCAAAGGCGCAGAACCGCAGAGTTTTTTGACTATAAAACTATCTGACTAACGACCATCAGACTATTTTTGGAGGAGTTCAATATGGAAACCCTAGCAGGAAAAATCGCCCTCATCACCGGCGCGAGCCGGGGAGTGGGACAGCAAATTGCGGTAGGATTGGCCGGGTACGGCTGCGACATCATCGTTCACGCGCGCAAGGCGGAAAACACTGCCCACACATTGGCGATGCTGAGGCCGATGGGCGTCAGAGTGTACAGCGTCGCCGGCGAGTTGAGCGACGATGTCGAAATTGCTGCGCTCATTGACGCGGTGCAAGCCGGGCCAGGGCGCGTGGATATTCTCTACAACAACGCCGCCATCCAGAATCCCTGGAAAGAAATCTGGGACATCCCCATGGCGGATTGGCGGACGACGTTCCAAATCAACCTCTTTGCCATGATCCAACTGTGCAACGCTTTCGCGCCGGGGATGAAGGCGCGCGGTTACGGGCGCATCGTCAACTTGACCTCCGGCATCCGCGACACGCCGCAGCTCGCGCCGTACAGCGTCTCGAAGGCGGCGGTGGACAAGTACACGCGCGACCTCGCCGCCGAGTTGCGCGGAACGAACGTGCTGGTCAACACCCTCGATCCGGGCTGGCTCAAGACGGATTTGGGCGGCCCCAACGCGCCCGGCGAAGTGGAAAGTGTGCTCCCCGGTGCGTTGGTGCCGGCGCTGCTGGAAGATGATGGCCCCAGCGGGCAATTCTACGCGGCGCAGGATTATGCCCAATGAACCATCGTGAACGAGTTCACGCTATTCTACATTACGAAACCTACGACCGGATGCCCCTCGTGCATTTCGGCTATTGGAATGAGACGCTGGACAAGTGGGCCGCCGAGGGACACATCACCTGGGAGGAATCCCACGCCTGGGGCGACGGCAATCCCACCGACGCGCAGATCGCGGCGAAGTTGGGCTTTGATTTCAACTGGAGCACCTGCTACAGCCCGGAAACCCGGCTGCGTCCGCCCTTCGAGACGCGCGTGCTCGCGGAACTGCCGGAGGGCGGTCGTCACATCCAGAACGACGAGGGCGTCATCATCTTGCAGAAAGACGACGCGACCTCGATTCCCACCGAAATTGAACACCTGCTCAAAGATCGCGCCGCGTGGGAAGCGCTGTACCTCCCCAAGCTGCGCTTCGCCGTCGAGCGGGTCACGCGCGCCTGGGTGAACTGCGACGGCGTGATGGTGCGCTTCGACCAGGGTGGGCTGGATTACCTGCGGCGCGGCGCGTGGACGAATCCCTACGGGATCAACGTCGGCAGCCTGTTCGGCGTCATCCGCAACTGGATTGGCATCGTGGGTCTGTCGTACATGCTGGCCGACGATCCCGACCTGCTGCAAGAGATCGTGGACGTCGTCGCCGAGTTGTGCTACCAGACCACCCAGACGACACTGGAAATGGTCTGCCCCGACGGCGGCCCGGCTCCGTTCGATTTCGGGCACTTCTGGGAGGACATTTCTTTCAAGAGCGGGCCGCTGATCAGCCCGCGCACCTTCCGCAAGCTGACCGGCGCGCACTATCGGCGCATTACGAACCTGTTAGCCCGCTACGGCGTTGACATCGTCTCGCTCGACGGCGACGGCGACGTGACCAAACTCGTGCCAGTGTGGCTGGAAAACGGCGTCAACACGATGTTCCCCATCGAAGTCGGGACGTGGCGCTCCAGCCTCGCGCCGTGGCGGGAGCAGTACGGCCGCGCCCTGCGCGGCATCGGCGGGATGGACAAGGTCGTCTTCAGCCGCGACCACGCCGCCATAGACGCCGAGATCGAGCGGCTCAAGCCCCTGGTAGCGCTGGGCGGCTACATCCCCTGCCCCGACCACCGCATCGCGCCGGACGCGAAGTGGGAGAATGTGCAGTATTATTGCGATAGGATGCGGCAGACGTTCGGTTAAAGAACTAGGGATTAGGGATTGGGCTGTCCCGATCCCTTTTCCAGTTTCCCGCCACCCGTTTCTCATGACTCATTACAGTAGTTACGCGGTTCGTTTCTTTGGACAGGATTTACAGGATTAACAGGATAAAAAAGTGTCTACGAAGCCTGCTCTAATCCTGAAAATCCTGTCAAAAAATGAGAAACCGCGTAACTCCTATCATTACTCTTTTCCAGGAGGACACGTTGATGAAAGGGATTATTCTCGCCGGGGGGTACGGCACGCGACTGTACCCGTTAACGATTGCGTTGAGCAAGCAGATTTTGCCGGTCTACGACAAGCCGATGATTTACTATCCGCTTTCGATGTTGATGTTGGCGAACATTCGGGACGTGCTCATCATCAGCTCGCCGGAGGCGCTGCCGGGGTTCAAGACGCTGTTCAAGGACGGCAGTCAGTGGGGGATGACGTTCAGCTATTGCGAGCAGGCCGCGCCGAAGGGGATCGCGCAGTCGTTCCTCCTGGGCAAGGAGTTCATCGCCGGCGAGCCGGTGTGCCTGATTCTGGGCGACAACATCTTCTACGGGCACGGGCTGCCGGATCAACTGCGCGCGGCGGCGACGTTGACGGACGGCGCGTTGGTCTTCGCCTACCCCGTGCGCGACCCGGAACGGTACGGCGTGGTGGAATTTGATGCAACCGGCAAGGCGCTGAGCATCGAGGAGAAACCCAAGCAGCCACGCTCGCATTATGCCGTGCCGGGCCTCTACTTCTACGACCGGCAGGTGGTGGACATTGCGGAGAATCTCAAGCCATCAGGGCGCGGCGAGTTGGAAATTACCGACGTCAACCGCGTCTATATGGAAAAAGGCGCGCTGCGCGTGGATCCGATGGGGCGCGGCGTCGCCTGGCTCGACGCGGGGACGCACGAGTCGCTGCTCCAGGCGGCCAACTTCGTGCAGGCGGTGCAGGAGCGGCAGGGGATGATGATTTCCAGCCCGGAGGAAATCGCCTACCGACGCGGCTTCATTGACCGCGAGCAGCTCATCAAGCTGGCGACGGCGCTGAAGAGCACGGAGTATGGTCAGCATCTACTGCGGTTGGCGGAAAGCGGGCGGTAAGCCGGCGATACCCTCACCTTGCGTCGGGTCAACGCCCCGTCCCACGGCAAAGGGGCGGGGCGTTTGTTATGAAGGGGATGGCGGGAGGCTGGGATGAGTTTTTTTGACATGAAAACCGTCTTTTTCAGTTACGCTGTCAGCAATGCGATCGGCACGGGGTTCATCGCCCGCCTGTGGCTGCAAAACCGCCGGCGCTTCGCCGGGCTGGATTGGTGGCTGGCCTGTTTTGCTGCGCACACGGTATCCATGCTGCTGGTCATTGTACGCGGCGCGGTGCCCGATTGGGTATCCATGATCGTCAGCAATGTCTTGCTGGTGGGTGGGACGTTCCTCTTATACATCGGATTGGAACGCTTTGTCGCCCAAGAAGGCCCTCAAATCCACAATTACGCGCTGCTGGCAATTTTCACCATCGTTCAAACGTATTTCGTTTTCGTCCACCCCAACCTGGCCGCCCGTGAAATCAATATCTCGGTGGGACTGTTGGCGATCTGTTTCCAGTGCGCCTGGCTGATGTTGCGCCGCGTAAGCGCAGAGATGCGCCCCATCACCACGGGGGTCGGGCTAACCGCTGTGGCCTATAGCCTGGTCAGCGTCGTCCGCATCCTCGTGGATGTAGTCGCGCCGCCAGGCCATGACTTCTTCAAAGAATCCGGCCCCTACGACACGCTCTTGATTCTGACGTACCAGATGCTGTCCATTGTGCTCATCTTCAGCCTGTCCTTGATGATCAATCGCCGCCTGCTGGCCGATCTGGGACGCGACCTCGCCGCGCGCCAGCAGGCGGAAGTTGCGCTGCGGGCGAGTGAAGAGAAATTCGCCAAAGCCTTCGAGGCCAGCCCGGACGCCATCCTCATCACCCGCCTCAATGACGGCAACATCATCGAAGTGAACGAGAGTTTCTGCCGGCTTTCGGGGTATTCGCGCGCGGAAGCATTGGGCCATTCTACGCTGGCGTTGAATCTCTGGGCCGATCCCCAAGATCGGAATAAGTTCACGGCGGCTTTGCAGAAAAACCACAGCATCCGCAATCACACCTACGACTTTCGCGTCAAGTCCGGGAAGATTTTGCGCGGCCTCTTCGCAGGGGAAATGATAAGCCTGGGGGAAGAAATCCACCTCTTGACCATCGTGAACGACATCACCGCCCGCGCCCAGGCTGAAGCCGTCCTGCGGTTGCGGCTGCGATTGCTGGAGTTTGCGGCCACACATACGCTGGAAGCGTTAATGGAAAAGGCGCTCGATGAAATTGAGGCATTGACCGGCAGTTCCATTGGTTTCTATCACTTTGTCGAAGAAGATCAGAAAACGCTCACGCTGCAAGCCTGGTCTACCCGCACCAAACAGGAGTTTTGCAAGGCGGAAGGACAGGGGATGCATTACGGGGTCGAGCAGGCCGGCGTCTGGGTGGATTGCGTCCACCAACGGAAACCGGTCATCCACAACGACTACGCCGCGCTGCCCCATCGCAAGGGGATGCCGCCCGGGCACGCCACCCTGATACGCGAGCTGGTCGTCCCCACCATGCGCGAAGGACACATCGTGTCCATTCTGGGGGTGGGCAACAAGGCCGTGGATTACGATGAGAGAGATGTCGAATGGGTCGCCTACGTGGCCGACGTGATTTGGAGTATTGTCGAACGCAAGCGCACTGAGGAGCAACTGCAAACCTATCAACGCCGGTTGGAAGCGCAAAACCTGGAACTGCGCAAACTCTCGCTGGCGATTGAGCAGAGCGGCAACACCATCATCATCACCGACCCCCAGGGCGTCATTGAATATGTCAACCCAAGCTTCGAGGAGACGACGGGCTATACCCAGCCGGAAGCGCTGGGGCAGAACCCGCGCCTCCTAAAATCAGGCGAGCAGGACATGGAATTTTACCGGAAGTTGTGGGACACGATCAGCGGCGGGCAAATCTGGCGCGGCGAATTTCACAACCGGCGCAAAGACGGCACATTGTATTGGGAATCCACCACCATCGCGCCCATCCAGGACGATACCGGACAAATCATCCACTACATTGCCATCAAGGAGGACACTACCGCGCGCAAAGAAGCCGAAGAGGCGCTGCATGAAAAGACCGAGGAACTCGACCGCTTTTTCAGTCTGGCCCTGGACTTGCTATGCATTGCCGATACCGAGGGGTATTTCCACCGCCTCAATCAGGCATGGGAAAAGACGTTAGGCTATTCGCTGGCGGATATGGAGAGCCACAGATTTTTGGACTTTGTCCATCCAGACGACATACCGGCGACCCTGGCCGCCGTCGGCGAGTTAGCCGCCGGGCGGGAAGTAGCCCGTTTTGTCAACCGTTATCGCTGCAAAGATGGCGCGTACCGCTGGATTGAGTGGCGTTCAACGTCCTACGGCAACCTCATTTACGCGGCGGCGCGCGACATCACCGAGCACATACAGGCAGAAGGTGCTTTACGCCAGGCCAAAGAAGCCGCCGAAGCCGCGCAGCGCGCCGCCGAAGCCGCCAATCGCGCCAAGAGCGCCTTTCTATCCAACATCAGCCACGAACTGCGCACACCGCTCAACGCCGTGATGGGCTTCAGCGAGTTGATGGGAAACGATCCCAACCTCACCCCCCAGCAAAGGGAAAACCTGGACATCATTGGGCGCAGCGGCGAACATCTGCTCGCCCTCATCAACGCAGTCCTCGACCTCTCCAAAATCGAGGCCGGCCGCAGCGAATTGCAGCCGGAAGTTTTCGACTTGCACGAGATGCTCCTGGGGCTGGGGGAGATGTTCAGCCTGCAAGCCGGGCAGAAGGGCGTGACGCTGGTGTTCGACTTCGCTCCCGACACCCCCCGCGTCATTCGCGCCGACGCGGGCAAACTGCGCCAGGTGCTCATCAACTTGCTCAGCAACGCTATAAAATTTACCGAAAAGGGAGGCATCATGCTCCGCGTACAAACTACCTATACCCCTCCCCAAAAAGCCGGATAAGAAAAACCTATGGACGCTATCTATCTAACGCCGTCGGCCATCAGCTATTTGACCCAGTCCATCCTGTCGCTGGCGATCACCGGCTACTTTTTGTACTGGAGCCGGGCCATCCCGCAGCGCAACCGGCAGCCACACCTGTTTCTCATCATGGGCTTCTTTGCAACCATCACCGGGTTCAGCCTTCTGCTCTTCGCCGAAGCGTCCCTGCCGCGCGGCGACGACTTCTACGCCATCTATCCTCAGACCGCCGTGTTGGGCGTGGGATTGGTGCTGCTGTTGCAATTCGCCTACCGCTTTCCGGCCCTGTCGCCGCGCCAAAAAGGGGAATCGTATCTGGTATTGGGCTTGAGCGCGGCCTATACCCTGTGGGAGTTGCTGTTCGCCCTGCACCGCTTTCGTTTACTGCGCCTGGGGCAAGTCATCTTCCGCCCGGAGTGGGCCGACTTCCCCCTGGCGTTGGCTTTCTTGTGGGCGCCAGTAGTCTTCGCGCGACAGACGATACGCATTTCTGGCGAAACGGCCGGCGCAAAGGCCCCTGCCCTGCATGACTTATGGCGGCCCCAGGGACGCGGCGCGCGCACGACGCGCGCCCTGGCCCTGGTTTACCTCCTCCCCTTTGCAATGAGCCTGACCAACCTTCTGGCCACGTTCTACATCGTCTCCAGGACCACCTACCACATCAACCTCTCTCTGGGCATCCTCATCGCGCTGGCGAGTTTTGCCGTCGTCTATCTCGATTACCGCCCTGAAGCGACCTCCTTCGTCGTCAAACTGGCCGGCGTCACCCTGCTGGCGCTGCTGGCCGTGCTGGGAACTGTCGGCTGGGCCATTGCTCCGCGCTATGCCGCCTCCTATCGCCCCACCCTGCCGGATCGGAACACGCTGCGCTTTACCCCCAACGCGCGCGGCGGCTATGACGTGACCTCACAACCGTTCTCCTTCGAGGCCGACCTGGGCGAAAATTTAGAACTGACCGAAAGCAACCAAAGATGGGAGACGAGGCTCGATTTTACGTTTCCCTTCTACGGCAAGAATTATCACGAGCTATACATAAGCGGCGATGGGAGCATCAGCATAGGACAAAGCCTCCGCCATACCTACATGCACTATCACCAGGGCGGCGACGCCCCGGTGATCCTGCCCCTGTTTATGGATTTGAACCCGGAAGCGGCCCCCGGCGGCGTGTTTGCCCGGCAGGATGGCGAGCGGCTGATCCTGACCTGGAACCGGATGCCGTCGTTCTATAAGCCCCAGGCGATTTTCACCTTCCAGGTCGTCCTCTACCGCGACGGCGTCTTCGACATCACCTACAACGAACTGTCGAATGCGCTGACGTACCTGCCCAACCAGGAAGTCTGCCAGACCCCCTGGCTGATCGGCGCAGCGCCCGGCGGTCTGGACACCTGGCCGCAGCGCGCCGATTTTGCCACGCTGCCCCTCCAGGGCGACGCGCGCGGGCTGATTCAGGATTACCAGATGGAATTTCGCAGCTACCTGCACCAGTTTTGCGCGCCCCTGGCTTACTTGATCATTGGCGCCAGCCTGCTGGTGATGGTAGGTTTTCCCATCTTGATTTATACAAACCTGGTTCGCCCCCTCAACACCCTCCTGGCCGGGGTCAAACAGATGAACACTGGGCGCTATGACGTCCAGATCGCCGCGCAATACCCCGACGAAATCGGTTTCCTGACGCAATCCTTCAATGTTATGGCGGCGGAACTGCACACGCTCATCCATAGTTTGGAAAGGCGCGTCACCGAGCGCACCCAGGCGCTCCAAGAAAGTGAAGCCCGGATGCGCCAAATCACCGGAGCGATGCGCCAGGCCGTCTGGCTGCGCAACGCCGAGACATTTGAACTGCTGTACGTCAATCCCGCGTATGAAGACATCTGGGGGCGGACGTGCGAGAGTCTCATGGCCGACCCTCGGTCATTCTTGCAGGCCATTCACCCTGAAGATCGGGAGCGCATTTGGGAAAAGATTCAGACCGAACCGCGCGACGCTTTTTTCAACCAGGAATATCGCATTCTCCAACCCAACGGCGTGGTGCGCTGGATCTGGGATCGCAACTTCCCCATCAAAAATGAGGCCGGCACCATCTACCGCACCCTCACCGTGGTCGAAGACATCACCGAGCGCAAACAGATGGCAGATGTATTGCGCCGCGCCAAAGAAGCCGCCGAGGCCGCCAACCGCGCCAAGAGCGCCTTCCTGGCCGCCATGAGCCACGAACTGCGCACGCCCCTCAACGCCATCCTGGGATTCAGCGAATTAATGGCGCACGACGCCAACCTTACCGCCGATCAGCATCAAAACCTGGCGATCATCGAACGCAGCGGCGACCATTTGTTGGCGCTCATCAACGACATACTGACCTTCTCCAAAATTGAGGCCGGGCGGATGGAATTGCAGCCGGAAATGCTCCACTTGCACCAGATGCTGACGGAACTGGGGGAAATGTTCAGCCTGCGCGCCCGGCAGCAGGGCTTAACGCTCGCATTTGACATTACCCCAGATGTGCCACAATACATCTATGCCGATCAGCAAAAACTAAAGCAGGTACTCATGAACTTGCTGAGCAATGCCGTGAAATTCACCCCCAAGGGAGGCATCACCATGAGTGTTGAAAAGCGTGAGTCGCTAACCGGGCGCAGCGCACCGCCGGAAGATATGTCTCCCGCAGCGCCCCCGACGCCGGCCACGGTCTGGCTGCACTTTGAGATCAAAGACACCGGCGTCGGGATTGCGTCCGAGGAGATGGACAAAGTCTTTGAGGCCTTTGTCCAAACCGGCAGCGGGCAGCACTCCCAACAAGGGACCGGCCTGGGCCTCCCCATCAGCCGCGAGTACGTGCGGTTGATGGGCGGCGACCTCACCGTCCAGAGTGAAGTCGGCGCCGGTTCGGTTTTCAGCTTTGACATCCAAGCCGAAATCATAGAGGCCATGCTGACCGACACGCACTCGACCTATCAGATGGTGGGGCTAAAGCCGGGGCAACCGACCTACCGCATCCTGATCGCCGAAGATGACGAAGCCAGCCGCGTTCTGCTGGTGAAATTCCTTGCGCCACTGGGCTTTGAAGTCGAAGAAGCGCGCAACGGGGCAGAGGCGGTGGCCCGCTGGGAAGCCTGGCAGCCCCACCTTATCTTTATGGATATGCGTATGCCGGTGATGAGTGGCCGGCAAGCTACCCAAGCGATCAAATCCAGGTTTCCCAATCCACAACCCGGCATAAGCGCGGCGGACCCCGCAAAAATCCAGACGCGCATCATCGCCTTAACGGCCAGCGCCTTCGAGGAGGAACGGGAGAGCTTCCTGGCCGCCGGCTGCGACGATTTTGTGCGCAAACCGTTCCGCGAGGCCACCATTATCGAGATACTCACGCGCCATCTAGGCGTGCGCTTCGTCTACGCGCCGCCGAACGGCAACCAGCTCCCCGTCATTGAGCCGCAAAGCCAACCACTGAACCCGGAAAAACTTGGCGCACAACTCACGAGGATCGCCTCGCGCTGGAAAACTTCTATGCGGCGGGCCACGGTGGAAGGCGACCTCAAGCAGATGGAAGCCCTCGTGAGCGAGATCCGCGAGCAGGCCCCGGAACTGGCCGGACAATTAACCCGATTGCTTTATAATTTCGAACATGACGAAATCTTAAAGCTCCTTCAAACTTAACCGTTAGTTGAGAAAGAGCTATTGGTATGGAAACCCAGACACAAAAAGCTAGCATCTTGATCGTGGACGATACACCGGCCAACCTGCGCCTGCTGATGCAAATCCTATCGCAGGCGGGTCACAGAGTGCGCGTGATCCCCAACGGGAAGCTCGCCCTCCAATCGGTTGCCACGACGCCCCCTGATCTCATTTTGCTCGACATTATGATGCCAGAATTGGATGGCTATGAGGTTTGCGCCCAGTTGAAAGCCGATCCGGCCAGCGCCGCGATCCCCATCATCTTCATCACCGCGCTCAACGAGCCGCTCGATAAAGTCAAAGCGTTCAACCTGGGCGGCGTGGATTACATCACCAAGCCGTTCCAAACCGAGGAAGTGCTGGCGCGCGTCCGCACCCACCTGCACATTCATGAATTACAGATACAATTGGAAACCGCCAACACGCAGTTGACGGCTCGAAACGCCGAACTACAGGCGCGCAATGCGGAATTGCAGGAAGCCCTGAATGCCATCCACACCCTGAGCGGGCTGATCCCCATCTGCGCCTGGTGCGGCAACAAAATCCAGAATGAGGAAGGGCAATGGGTGAAAGTGGACACGTACATCGAATCCCACTCCGAGGCCACCTTCACGCACGGCATTTGCCCCGATTGCCTGAGGAAGTTAAAATCATCCTGAATCGCTCTCAACGGATGAAACGGACAACAAATGGAAGGTTTCACCGCAGAGGCCGCTGAGTACGCGGAGATTTTTTTCAACTTCACGCGAATCCGCCAAGCCCGCCACGGCCTTGTTTTTTCCCTTTGCGTCTTTGCGCCTTTGCGTGAAATAGTCTTGTATACTGAGGAGACACCCTATGAAACAATCACGCGGTCCAAAAACCATTATCTTCCCCTCCCCCGTCTTCATCGTCGGCACCTACGACGAAGCCGGCAAGCCCAATCTGATGGCAGCGGCCTGGGGCGGCATCTGCTGTTCCAAACCGCCATGCCTGTCCGTCTCACTGCGCAAGGCGACCTACACTTACGGCGCCATCGTCGCGCGCGGCGCGTTCACCGTCAACATCGCCTCGGAGCAGTACGTCAAAGAGGCCGATTACGTCGGCATGGTCTCCGGGCGGGATGTGGACAAGTTCGCCGCCACCGGGCTGACGCCGGTGCGGAGCGAACTGGTAGACGCGCCTTACGTCGCCGAATTTCCATTAGTGGTAGAATGTAGCCTGTTGCACACCCTCGAAATCGGCCTGCATACCCTCTTCATCGGCGAAATCCGCGACGTGAAGGGCGAAGCGGACGTCCTTGACGCCGAGGGCAAGCTGGACATCCTTAAAGTCAAGCCGCTGATCTTTGCGCCCGACGGCGGTGGCTACTACGGCGTCGGGCCATCTCTGGGATCAGCCTTCACCATTGGCAACCAGCTCAAGAAACCGTGACCATTAAAACCAGTAGATGAAAAATCCATTCGTAGTAACTACTTCAGTGGTTCTCTTGACGACTGAAGTCGTTACTACAAGCCTAAAGGCAATCGCCTTTTAATCCTATCATTCCGTAAATCCTGTTATCTGCTAAGGAGAAACAACCATGAACGTAGCGTTCCTGAAACGCGCCCTGGCGCATGATGCCGATGTGATCGGCGCACTGCTGGCCGACATATCCCCGGAGCAAGCCCAGTGGAAGCCCGATGCGGACACCTGGTCGCTCCTGGAAATCATCAACCACCTGTACGACGAAGAACGGGAGGACTTCCGCGCCCACCTCGACCAGACCCTGCACGGGCTGCCGTGGTCGGGGATCGCGCCCTTCGAGTGGATTACCGAGCGCCGCTACAATGAGCGCGACCTTGCCGCCTCGTTGCAAGCCTTCCTCACCGAGCGTCGCGCGTCCCTGGCATGGCTGGATAGCCTCGCCGCGCCCAACTGGGATGCTTTCATCGCGCTACACTTCGGCGACCTGCGTGCCGGCGACGTCTTCGTCTCGTGGGTGGCGCATGACCAATGGCATATCCAACAGCTCGCCCAACGGCGGCTCGACTACACGCTCACCCAAATCGCACCCTATGACGCGGAGTATTCCGGCGCGCTCGAAGAATGACGCACACAACCGTATAAAAATTTCACCGCAGAGACGCAGAGATCGCCAAGTTTCTGTTTTTACTTTGCGTCTTTGCGCCTTTGCGTGAAACAGTCTTGTATTTTCAAGGGAGAAACCATGCCTATCATCGAACCTGAATTTATGGAATTGACAAAAGATTTGGACGTAGCAGCTTTCTGGGAAGAAAACGCGCAATGCCAGGCGTTCACCACAGACAAGCCGCGCTGCGCGCTCTCGTTCTCGCCGGACGACCACTGGATTTTTGAATTCGTGGACGTCCCCTCGACGCTGCGCTATTACCACGACACGGCGTACCGCAACGCGCTCCACGCCCAGGTCAACGCCATCATGCAGGAATACGTGGGCCGCGCCTTCTTCAACGAGGATTCCTGGGAGAACGAGCCGCGCCGCATCGAAAACCTCTTCGACTGCGTCTTCACCTACCACGAAGGCGGCACGCCCTGGCTCACCGCCGTCAACGAGGGCGACGGGCCAGACGACGTCGCCGCGTTCACCCGCATCCTCGACAAGGCCGAGGCCACCGACATCCGCGCGTGGGCCTTGCCTGCGCCATTTCTGGCGGAATGGGAAGCCCGCAAAACCGCCGGCAAGCCCCTGCCCTGGCTCGGCACAGGCAGCCGCGGCCCGGCAACGATCATGACCTCCATCCTCAAGCCGGAGACCGTCTTCTACTGGATTTACGACCACCCAGACATGATGCATCGCTTCCGCGATCTCCTGGCGGAAAAGATGGTCGAGTTCAACACATTCCTGCGCGAGTTCAGCGGCAACACCGGCAAAGGCTGGTGGATCACGGACGACAACTGCGCGCTCTTCAACAAGAAGCTCTACCGCGAATACTGCTTCCCCGTCTTGCAGCGCGTCCTCGAAGCCATGGCGCCCGTCCCCGCCCGCCGCTACCAACACTCCGACAGCGCGATGGGCCACTTGCTGGAAATGCAGTACGAGCTGGGCATCCGCGCCGTCAACTACGGCCCCACCGTGGACGCCGGCCTCATCCGCGCCAAAATGCCCGACGCCATCATCCACGGCCAGCTCCCGCCCATGCTCCTGCGCAACGGCAGCCCAGAAGAAATCCGCCAGCACGTCATCAGCAACTTCGAGAAGGCCGGCGCCACCGGCGGCCTCGAAATCACCACCGCCGGCTCCACCCCCGCCGGCGTCGGCGTGGGCCGCATGCGCTGGCTGATGAAAGTCGTACAGGAAAACTGCCGCTATTCGTAATCCGTAGTTCGTAGTCCGTAGTCCATAGTCCGTTTGGGTGCCTGCTTCCCAAGTAGGGGCCACATCCTGGATACCTTACGGAATACGCCATCACACTCACGGAGGCTTACAAAGAACCGTCTATGTCTATCAACGTCCGCTTTACCGATGCCGATTGGGAACGCATCGCCCGCGATTGGAACGCCTGGTGGGCCGGGGAACTGGAACGCCCGCTGGTGGTGCTGGAAACCGTTGACCCGGTCGAGGCCGATTGGTCGCAGTTCACCAAGTACGGCCTGGACACGCCCGTTGAGCAGATTCTCGACAACTGGGAGCGCATCCTCAACGCCGCGTATTGGCTCGGCGACGCCTACCCCAAGTGGTGGGTCAACTTCGGCCCTGGCGTCATGGCCGCCTTTCTCGGCTCGCGCGTCTCGTGGACGCCCGACACGAGCTGGTTCTGGCCGCTGGAAGGCGTCGAACGCCTGGAAGACATCCACCTGAGCTATGATCCTGACAATCCCTGGCTGCGCCGTGTGCTGGACGTGACCCGGCAAGCCGTGGATCGCTGGGGCGACCAGGTGCTCGTCGGCATTACCGACATCGGCGGCAACCTGGACATCCTCGCCAGCCTGCGCGGCTCCGAGAAGCTGCTCTTCGACCTGACCGACGCGCCAGACGAAGTAGAGCGGTTGGTACACGAGATCACGCCGCTATGGCTGCGCTACTACGACGAGTTCTACGCCATCACCAGCGCCGCCGGGCGCGGGAACGCCTGCTGGGGGCCGTGCTGGTCGCCGGGCAAAGGCTATATGCTGCAATGCGACTTCTCCTACATGATCTCGCCGCGCATGGTCAAGCGCTTCGTCCTGCCCGATCTGGTCGCGTGCTGCGATCACCTGGACTACGGTTTCTATCACCTGGACGGCAAGGGCGAGATTCCGCACCTCGACGCCCTGCTCAGCATCGAGCGGCTGCGCGGCATCCAATGGCAGCCCGGCGACGGCCAACCGCTCGCCGATGGCTGGCTGCCGCTGCTCAAGCGCATCCGCGACGGCGGCAAGCTCTGCCAGGTCTACGTGGATCGCCAAGGCGCGTTCACCATCCAGAAAGAGCTGGGCGGCCAAGGCTTCCTCTTCCACATCGTCGAGATGCTCACGCCGGAAGAGGGAGAAGCGTTCTTGCAGGAACTGCATGGGAATTGTCATTAGGGATTGGGGATTGGGGATTAGGGATTGGGCTGTCCCAATCCCTAATCCCCAATCCCCATTCACTACTAACGACTAACAAACTTAATTTGGAGGACTCCATGACTGACAAACTCACCGCTTACCGCCGCGCCGACGCCCCACTGCCCGCCGTCAATCGCCTTTGGCCGCTCTACGGCGCGGGGTTTGACAACTTCGGCGTGGACGACAAGCCCATCACTGTCCCCATGCCGACCTACGGCCCGGACGAGTTGCTCGTCCGTCACGACGCCTGCGGGCACTGCTTTTCCGACATCAAGGTAATCCACGCCGGGCAAGACCACCCCCGCATCCACCGCAACATGCGCGATAAGCCCGTGGTGCTCGGCCACGAGGTCAGCATCACCGTCGTCGGCGTCGGGGAGGCGTTGCGCGACCAGTACCAGGTTGGCGACCGCTTCATCGTCCAGGCGGACATTTTTTACCACGGGCAGAACTGCTCCTACGGCTACGAAATCGAGGGCGGACTTTCGGAATACACGGTCATTGACCAGCGCGTGCTCAACGGCGATCAAGGCAACTACCTCATCCCCATCCAGAAAGCCGAGACGGGTTACGCCGAGGCTGCGCTGACCGAGCCGTGGGCCTGCGTCATCGCCGCGTACCAACTGCGCTACCGCACCGCGCCGCGCGCCAACGGAACGATGTGGATGATCGGAACCTCTGACGCCAAAACGATGTACAGCTTCAGCCAGGGCTTTGACGAAACTTCGCACCCCGCCAAACTGCTGTTGACGAAGGTGCCCGCCGGGTTTGCCGTGTGGCTG
>Ga0116144_10003255_pt1 | contig 16478 bp, 8 predicted proteins | sample AD_UKC035_MetaG_FD_89746 | JGI IMG/M metagenome (GOLD analysis project Ga0116144, IMG submission 89746) | Active sludge microbial communities of municipal wastewater-treating anaerobic digesters from USA - AD_UKC035_MetaG | ecosystem: Engineered > Bioreactor > Anaerobic > Digestate | place: USA...
AATTAAAGACCAAATCGTACTCAAAATAGCACTCGTCAAAAAACGACGAAAGTGGTTCACTTCGCTCTGGAATCAATCCCAAAACTTTGACTTCCCTTTTTCTAATGCGTAATCTGGGATAAATGCAGAATCCGGCCTCTTCTCCGAAATGAGCTTAAAAGCCTGGCTGATACTGGCCGCCTCTCCTACAATCTCCAACTCTTCAAACGTCGAAAGCTTGCTTATAAGACTAGCCCTGATATGCGGCTCATCTTCCACCACGATACATCTTAGCCTGGTATCCATCCACTTTTCATTTTTTCAGTGCTCTATTTGGGTTGTCTTTCTTCATAATCAGAAAGGTTGTTTATATTAAGGGTCAATTTAGTAAAACATTCGTTTATATCTTATATGAATAGGCTTTCGGTATCCGGATGACAACTCTGGTTCCATACTTTTCGCCTGTCTCCTCCGTAAAGATGCCGTCATAATACGTCTGACTTATCTTAAGCCTGTTATTTTTATTATATATTTTCTCAAGTTCCCTGAGCATCGTGGTACCATTCTGCGTACCCTTCGAACCCAGCAATGCCGCCTTCTCCCGACCTACGCCATTATCTTCAATCGCGATGACTATATACTCTCCATCCTCCCTGACCGTAACACTGACCTCTCCGTCACCCGTATCTGTATTTCGAATACCATGTTCAACCGCATTCTCCACGTGGATCTGGATAATCATAATCGGAACATCTACCTGCATGATGAAATCATCTCTGCTCAGCTCGGGCATCCTGTACTTCAATCCCGGACCAAACCGCGTCGCCTGAATATACAGATAGTTTGATGCCAGTTGAAGTTCATTTGCAAGGCCGTGAAAACTAATATTCTTTCTGCTGTTCCGGAAAACGGTATTGATGTTTTCAGCCAATCGTCCTATCACACTAATGGATTCCACGTCGTCCTCCATCTTTACCTGCAGCCACTGCAAGGCATTGTTGATAAAGTGCGGATTCAACTGGTTGACGATGGCACTCACTCTCAAGGTATCCTTTTCCCGATTCATCAATTCAAATTCAGTTTCTTTCTGAGCCAGACTCAATTTCTGACGATAGATTGTTCTTTGTCTGCTGTACAAATATAATCCCAGCAGAGTAAAAATTATAAAACTTACCAACCAAACCTGCCATCTGAGCCACAAAGGGGGTAAAATGGCGAACGAAATATTTTTGACAGGAGAATAATTCCCATCTTTGACCGCCCGGATCTGAAGATTATAGTCACCTGAATTCAGATTTTGAAAAAGAATCTGACTTTCCCGCTGGAGAGGTGACCAGTCATCATTGTTGAGACGATACTGAAAACTCAGATTGTGATAGAGTAAACTATCCACCGGCACGCTAAAGTAAAGGCTAAGCGTACGTTGCTCATTGGCAAGTTTTATTTTGTCCTCAAATGAGGTAAACAACCTATTGCCCACCTTCATACTGTCAATGAAGACATCCCCCGGAGGGTTTGTCGGCTTGTATTTAAAGGGATTGTGGCTGACGATACCATCGACCGTCACCAGCCAATAATTCCCATCTTTTGAGCGAAGGAAGCTGTTCTGTTCAATTGACCCCAATGTATAATTTTCATTTTTCATTTTAAAAGCCCCACGAAGCGGACAGATTTGTGGATTGGTATAAAACTTATTCAGGTCAATCAAAAAGTATCCTTTTGGATAGCCAACTAAAAGAGTGGAGTCATCAACTAATTCTATTTCATTAATTTCATTTAATTCATTTTTTTCAAAAATTTCCTCCCCCACCTTAATGCATTCTTTGCGCATTTCCTGAATGGCTTCGATGTCAGGCCGGTTTTTAAGAAAGTATAATCCTGTCAATCCTCCAAACCATAGATTCCCCCTCCTGTCTTCAGCAATGGATATAGCACCGATGTCTTTCTTTTTATCCCTGATTAGCCAATTGATTACTGTATCTTTCCCGGGATCATACACTGCTATTCCCTGCGAGGCCCTGCCCATCCAGTACCTGCCATATCTGTCCTGAACAGCAGCTAACACGACATCCAGTTTTAATCCCTTTTTCTTGTCGATGACCTTGTACAGATTGTCAGAGGTCAATTTTTTATCATCCCTAAAGATATACAGACCATCAGAAAATGTCCCGACCATCAACCTGCCATGGCGGTCCCGGTCAAAGTAAATCCCCAATTTTTTATCCATCAGCCACTTCCATTTCTTATCTTTTACAGCCAGGACGCCCGTTGTAAGAAACTTAGAAGAGTGCACATTGAATAGCATGGTCCCGTCATGCATCCGGATGGTAGAATTGGCTAACTGAGCCTTACTTAAATCATTAAAATTTCCGGGTGGTCTTCTGAACTTATATCCATCAAAAATAGTCAGACCTTCACCAAAGCTTCCCAGCCAAAGATTGCTATCAGAAGATTGCTGAATAGTCCAGACAGAATTTAGTAGTCCTGTCGTGCCTAATGGGATAGAATACTGATAGCACAAAATTTTCTGAACGGCGCGTTCCGTACCTATCCAAAAGTTACCCGCAGCATCTTTGGTAACAAAATTGGGTTTGTACTTTGACTGGAAACGAATTGTATTCAGTGGCTTAAAAGACGAAGTAACATATTCCTGCAACAAATAATCATTCACCCCTATTTTCCAGATTAAATACAGATGTTTATATCGGTCATCAAAACTGAATGTAACATAATCAGCATTTATTTTAGTGGTAGGGCCATAAGGAGAAGTAAAAAAATGAGGTTTTAAACTCAGTTTTTTATTTCCATCCATAATAAACGGTTCCACCTCACCCCAATACAGCCATTTGAAAAATATTTTAATGTCTCGTTGATAATCCAGATAAAACACCCGATTCTCCGGACTCTTTAACGGCTGCAATGGAGGTATTGAAATAAATTCACCGTTTCTACACAACTTCCAGGGCAGGCGACTTCCGGGAGGTGGAGAACAAATAAAATTATTGCTACAGTGAACCGACCTTGCAGTATAATCCTTTGGAAGTTTTTTCCAAGGGGTTGATTCCGGTTGCTCATAATTAAATTTAGCAGTTGCATATACACCATCCTGCCATGACAATAAAGAGAGGGTGCCATCATCATTTAAATATAGATCCTGAATAATTTTGTCAAAATAATAATTGAAGACTTTGTCATTGACAATCCTGGTTATAAACCTTTTACCACTATATACCAACCATATATTCCCAAATTTGTCTTCTTTCAGGTTATATATTACTATAGAGATTAATCCATCCTGTATGCCAAAGCACTTCCATTCCCGGCCATCATATCGCGAGACTCCTCCGCCCGACGAGACCCAGATCCTGCCTATGTGATCTCTGATCATACCGGAAGTATTATAATTACACACCCCCTGCTCAGGAGTATAGGTTATTACCGAATTCCCCTGAGCCTTCAAATCATAACGGGGCAATCCTGCAAAGATGCATAGGAGAGTAAAAACAACAGTATGAGCAAGGAATCTTAACACGAGATTCTTTAAAATATTCAGGAGACAATATAATCCATTTTGGCTGAAATAATGTCCGGTATGAGAACGAAAAGGTTATTTCCGGACGCAAAAGCCGACTTTTAAGCCATGAAACAGAAAAGTGTCAGGCTGTATTTTGTCAATATGACACTTCTTAATTTTTTATTGAGAAAAGAGTAACTACTGCAATTAATATGGAGTTGGCTGATATTTCAAAGTCTATTTTTCATCCACCTATACCCAGATTAATGGTACTAAAAAAAAACTATGTAACTCCCTCCCCTTCTCCGAAATTGTTACAAATTGCGTCTCTTTGACATACCATGGCTTTCGTGATTGCAACGCCATCTGAGGCAAATCATTACCATTCATAGCACAAATTTACAAGACCATACAATTTCATATAGGGCTTTTTTTACTAACCAATTTTAGAAGTATATTCCGCTCAACACAATTTTTTTTATCTAAATTTTGGGCTCAACTGCAAATTTTCGCTATACTTTATTTTATTAAATTATATTTGCGCCTACTTTATTACTACCTTTTATTATCTGATGCATAAATGTCTATCGACTTCTCTGAATAGACATTATTCCTTTTATCATACTGCATTGACAATCAGGTCGTAATAATGGGTTTGTTAAACTCTTTTATTATTGATATATAAATACTATTTTCATGAAACATTTTCTACTTTTAAACACAAAAGTGCTTTCTTACCTGATTGCCGCTTTGATTACCATTGGTGGAACAGGTGAAATGTTAGCTGATGGGAGTAAAGATCTATTCACTCCTACAACGTCAGGGTACAGACAATACCTCAATGTTACCAATACCCTGGCAAATTATAACCCTTTTCCAAACAATGGCGTACATAAAGTCTATGTCAATGCCGGTGAGGTGATCTATACCGGAAGTAGTGTTGTGGGTCTGACTCTTTCAGGGTATGGTACCGGAAGTGTAACCATTTACTCTCCCACAGGTGTGCAAGTGGCATACAGCAACACAAGTACAGGAAGGATAGACAATCGTACGCAAGAACTGAACGGCCCGGTAAGACCCGGATCTACAGGTTCGAATTATTACACTCCTCTCAGTTATGTGGCTACCGTAAGTGGTATATATGAGATTCAGTTTTCAGCCTTTGGGCCTGTTAGCGGGAATAACGGGACAAATATCCCCGATGGCCCGACAGGCAACACAGACTTGTATCGCCCTTTGGCTAATGCATCCAGCTGGACTCAGCCCGTACACGCTAACTCCCATGGTCTGATTCTGGCCTGGGATATCTCAGTTGGGACAAGTACAACCAATGGCACCTTGATTCCGGGGAGGGTGTATTCTACCTGCCTGAATCTCATCGGACCGAATAACAGATTCGAACAAAGCAGTTTTTATGGTAAAGTTTATGTGTTAACTCCGGAAGGTTTTTCATACCTGGTCGATAATAATGGAATGAACGGAGCTTCGTTCAATTTCTTTAGTAATAACAAGGGAATTGTCAGTACTTCCGGCGATTTCACAAGCCCTCCAAGCTATAAGTCAGCAAACACTACCACCTTTGTTGGCGAACTAGAAGATTTGATATGGGACCCAAGGGATGCAGATGGATCAGGGAATGTAACCAATAAGATTTTTTATGTCCTTCCGCGTCTCGATCTTCCTGCTTCTGCAAATGTGCATATTGGGGGGACAAACACGACTACCTGGTTGCGACAAACTCCAACGGTGCCAACAGCCAGTAATGGTTTTGTAGACTGCGATAACAATATTTCCTTTACATCGAATGTGCCGGGAATTTATACCATTTATATAGATGCCGATGATAACGGAAATTACGAAGATCCGGTTGATGTCCGACTTACAGGTGAAGTATCTTCCGGTATCAATATGGTTGCCTGGGATGGAAAGGATGCAGCCGGGAATTCAATAGGAGCCAATTCGGTCGCTATCCTGGTCAGGTTGACCCTGGCTGAGTTACATTTTCCGTTTTTGGATGTTGAAACCAATCTCAACGGAATCATCATCAAAAGGATAGATCCAGAGACTCATCTTCCACTTGATGACTATGATATCGTTTTTTGGGATGATTCCAATATTTCTCACGACAATTCACAAGCAACAGCAGGAGCCTCCAATCCAAATGTTACAGGAGTTGATGGTGTTTCTTCCTCCAGCAATGGTCATAAATGGGGCGGAGGACCGGGATCCGGTGATGTAAATTATTACGGAAATAATAAAACAATGGATACCTGGACCTTCACGTATGCAGAGACAGAGTTGGAGGTACAGTTTGGAGACTGTATTACCATCAGTGGTGCATTATGGAATGATGCCAATGCCAGCAATACACAAAACGGAGGTGAACCCGGAATAAGTGGTACAACAAGTGATGGCTCAGGTACCATAACTACCGGTCAAGCACTTTTTGTATACCTCGTAGATGCCAATGGTACCGTAATTGGGAAATCGCCGGTAGCCTCAGATGGTACTTATCTCATTGAGGGTGTAAAGCGTCTGGCCGATAATTTAAAATTGATGATAAGTACAGCTGATGTTCCTCTTGGTTCAGTAATGACTCAGCCTACTCTTCCTGATGGCTGGGAAAGTGTCAGTGAAAATGTACATGGTTCTAATACAGCAACACAAAGTCAGGCTGGTGATGGCATTATCAATGTAACAACAGGAACAACTGACATCTCGCTTCAGAATTTTGGTATTCAACAGCCACCGTTTGCCGGTAATGGTGAACAGGAATCCACCAATCCGGGCGGTACAGCTCAGGTAAGCGTAGATCCTTCTACATTTACCAATGGTGATGAGAGTAGCGATAATGATGGAAATGTAACGTCAATCCGAATCACAGACTTCCCGGAAAATGCAACTAATATTATTGTTGATGGAGTTACATATACCTTGGATGGAGGAAATGGTACGACACCATGGCCAACAACAGGCGTGACTGTACCAACCGATGCTAGTGGCAATCCTACCGTGGATATCAGTGTTGACCCTGACTTTGATGGAGGCGGTGTGATAGAGATACCATTCGTATCTATTGACAATGCAGGCTCTGAAAGTAAAGTTCCCGGAAGTGCCGTGATCCGGTTCAGGTCCAATATATCAGGAAATGTTTTTAATGATCAAAACGGATTGACTGATAACACTGTGAATGGTGTCAACATTACCGATGCTTTGATTGGAGAAACCTTATATGCAATCCTGGTTGATGACTCAGGGATAGTGGTTGATAAAACTACCGTAAATCCTTCAACCGGCACCTATGATTTCTATGGAGTGCCAAATGGTACCTATAGTATAGTTTTATCTACCAATGATGCTGTAATAGGCACTACGGAACCGAATCCTTTACTTCCTGAAGGATGGGTATATACAGGAGAACATCTTGGAGCCACCACCGGAGATGATGGCCTTGTAGACGGTTCTGTCCACAACATTGTCGTAAATAATGCAAATGTAACAGATGTCAACTTTGGTATCAATCGGATTCCGCTTGCTGATGATAAGCTATATGAGGTAGATAGTAACGTATTTACCAATGGCACACCTCAGTCAGGGTTTCCTGTGATTCCGGGATTCCAGGGTATCCCAATGTCTTCAACTAATCTGGTAGAATATTATAATAGCAGCAATGGATCGCTTTCAGGTTCTGACCCTGAAGATTGTGAGGATGCGGGTTCATGTAACGGAAATACCGGAGGTACGGGAGCTACGTTTACTATTGTTGGAATCAATGAAAATACAAAATTGTATTACGATTTTGGAGGAACTACCGGAGTTATAGAGGTGACTAATAATACCACAATTCCAAATTTTGACGTAACCAGGATGGTTATTTATGGTGAGATAGGAAGTGGCGAGGCCGGTGATGAGCTTGGCTTTACCTATACGATGACTGATAAGGCAGGCTTTGTAAGTTCTTCGGTTGCTGACTATATCATCAGGACCAATTCGCCCCTTCCGGTTCAGCTGCTAAGTTTTACCGCCATGAAAAAGCAAAACACATCAGAATTGAAATGGGCAACAGCCTCAGAGGAGAAAAACAGAGGCTTTGAGGTGCTGCGCAGCGGGGATGGCCGTACATGGGAAACCATTGGTTTTGTCCATTCTCTGGCAACCAATGGTACAAGTACACAAAGGCTTAATTATAGCATGATTGATAACAGACCTGCCAAGGGCAACAACTACTATAAACTTAAGCAGATAGATAGCAACGGTCGTTTCGGTTACAGTGATATTCAAAGAGTCTACTTTTCGCCTGAGGGAAGTATCGCTGTATACCCCAACCCATTCCAACACAAAGTAAATGTGGCGGGGTTGAATGGTACAGAGACTATTGTTATCTATGATTTTACGGGTAAGGAAGTGAACAGAATTAACGTTAAGAATATCAATGAAGAGATTATGATGGACCGACTTAATCCCGGCCCTTATAATTTTGTTTTCATAGCCTCAGATGGAACTACTACGACGAAAAGGCTTGTTAAAGTAGACTAATCGGGCCATTACTTCCATTCGATGAAATAAAAGACGCCATCCTTTAAAAGATGGCGTCTTTTTTACTTTTTAGGATAGTTTTCAAAAAGAAATTTAAAAAGGTGTAGCATGTAATCTCACAATACCTATCAACTTACGACTAAGTTATAATAACTACCAATTTTTTCGACATTTATTTTAAAAGTACCACCAGGGTTATAATCAATTTACCGGAATGACATGCAAGGGAGGATTAATTACAAAGACTCTCCATTGCTTAACATTTAATCAATAAAGCTACTTTAATCCTTTTCTACATTAAATTCTTTTTTGTATTTTGGTTCATATTTAAGAAAATGGCAAAAGAAACTTAGTATGAGAAATCTTATTTTGATCACGACACTTCTAGGACTTTATACTCATGGAGTTACAGCTCAGGTTATTGACTATGTTGATGATAAGTACTACAAATTAGAAGATGGAGAAGTAAAGCCCTATAAAACCATTAAAGATCCATATTCTTCAGATTTAGCATCCCTAATGGTTACTTCCGCTCCGGAATTTGAAGGCGATATTCAGACATCAGCTGACGGAAAACAAGGTAAAAAAGATGCTGACGGAAAAATTGTGATACCGTTTATCTATGATGCGCTTTATATGGCCACAGAAGGTCTGTACAATGCCAGAATAAAACGCAAATGGGGCCTTGTTAATAGTGCAGGAAAAGTTTTGGCACCGATTGAATATGACAAGCCATTTTCTTTTGATTATGAGTTGTCGATGGCAAAAAAGAATGGACAATGGGGTTGGATTGATATGTCCGGCAAGACAGTTATCCCGATAGTGTATCAGGAGGCAGAGGGATTTGTCAAAAAACTTGCACGTGTTAAAAAAGGAAATTTATGGGGCTGGGTTAATAAGACCGGTAAGGAAGTGATTCCACCTGCATATGATGACTCGAAGAATTTTATAGATGGTCTGGCATTTATAAAGAAAAATCAAAAATGGGGGCTCATCAATGAATCAGACAAAGTTGTGGTCAAGCCTCAATATGATGTTGTAGTTTATATCACATATAGATTGACCGCAGTCGGAAAGGATAATTACTGGGGAATGATGAATGGAAAGGGAAAGTTGGTCTCTCGCATCGAGTATGATGCAATAGGAACATGTGATATAGATGACATAGCTCCAATTGTAAAAAAAGGGAAGTGGGGCCTGATCAATAATCATGGAAAAATTGTCCTTCCCATCGAGTATGACAGGTTAGCGGCATTCAAATGGAACAAAACAGCCGACGTGGTAAAAGATGGCAAGATGGGTAGAATCAACAAAAGCGGGGAGGTCATCGTTCCACCATTATATGATTCACTTATAGATAGGGGGGATAATATGATAGCTGTCCAATTAAATAAAAAATGGGGCTTGATTACTTCATCCGGTAAGGAAATCTTGCCTGCAAATTATGATGAACCGCTTACGGTCAAGTCAACTTATTATATCGGCAAAAAAAATGGCTCCTATGGAGTGGTTTCACAAGGTCAAAAGGCCGTCATTCCATTTATATATGATAATCTGGAATTTATAGATGACAATCATTTCTTAGTAAAGAAGGACGATAAATTCGGGATAATAACTAAAGACAATAATCCAAGTGTGCCGATTATTTATGAGAAGGTTTTGAAGCCGAGTAATGACAAATTTTTGGTAAAAAAGGAAGGAAAATGGGGTTGTATTGACACAGAGAACAATATTAAAATTCCTTTTGTATATGACGAGATACGTATCGGTGGCATGAATACCCTTAAAGTTAAAAAGGAGGGAAAATGGTTTTACATTGACTTCACCGGAAAATGTGTCAAGGACTGTCCTTAGGATGTTGACACCAGAGACCGGTGATAGTATTTCATAGGCCGTAACGATTCAAGACATATTAAACATTATCTTATTGCGAATAGGCTATGAGGAGGCAGAATGCCATTATCCCCAGTACCTGTCCGGCTACGCCACCGCCTTTTTACGACAAAGCCTGAGCCTCTTCCATAAATTCAGAATAATAACAAATTGTATGATCGTAATCAATGGATGCAATATCACAAACAAGATGATGTTGATCTCCTTATAGGTAAATCCGGTGATATCCGCCATCTTATACCAAGATGATTTATATAATAGTCTATAAATTTTTGGTATAATGCCGAGGTTACAGTCGTATAGATCAATGAAATTGGTCTATAACGAATGTACCTTCGGTATTATACATGACGCCCACGCACCAGTCAAATAGTTCGGCCATAGGGAATAGTTATTTCGTTATTGTATGAAGAATTTGTGATTATAGTATTTCAAAGGGAACCTGCATATTTTTTACCCTTAGATAAATCAGTTTCATAGTCTAATTCAAATGCTTTCCAGCTCCATTCATTCCGACTTTTATTGAACGATAAAATTGCCCTCCCATAAACAAAATCACTATCTGACAACTTATGAACTTTAATCATATTGGGGCTAATAAAAACACCATCTACAAAGCCAAACCCTTGAGATTTCAAGTCCACTGAACCCATAAAATCTTTTACGGCTTCCGAATCGACTTTTTTATCTAATTTTTTTGCTGTATATATTTTATAAAAACCGTCACGACCAGCGCCATTAAATCTAACTGCCAATAAATCACCGATTTTCGGATTCTTTAAAAAGTTAGAATATTTGAATTTGCCGTATTTATGTTGATTTTCAACAAAGTTTATTGTTTTTCTATTACGATCTACAAATTCTACAGCTACTATTTCTTCGGGTAAATCATTGTATAAAATATTTTCTGCTTTTATAGTATGTTCCAAATACAAATCTTGATTATTACTATATTCTTCTGCATTTTTATACCAATCCTGTTCCATCCAATTGGATATTTTAATGCCGAGGTCCCATCCTTTATTATTTTTTGTAGCAATAATATTATTAATTTCAGTTTTTGCTTCGTTGTACATTGACCTTCCACGTAGTATTCCGGCAAATTTTAGTCTTAGGTTTACCAAGTATTCTTCGGGTGTATTCAAGCTAAGCCCTTTGCAATAACAAGCAAACTGAATTTCCGGGTCTTCTGAAAAAATCTCTGCCATTAATTCCCAAACCCAAAAGTTGTTTGCTTTTTGCCTGGCAAATGGCAAAAATGCCGACAAGACATTTTCTTCACTCCCTATCGCTAATAATAGTTTTGCTTTAAAATAAGGCGGATATTGATACTTGGGATGGTCCTCAATAATAGTATCCAGTTTTGGCAAGAACAGTTCAATTTTTTCTTTATCGACCACTCGTTGTTGTCTAAATGGGTCTGACATCTCTCCTTCCAAAAGCTTCTTGGAATAAGCAATATAAGCTTGTTCTGCAATAGACATTAACTTTTTGCCATTGAATTCTTCTTCTAAATAATCTTCGGATCGAAGATTTTCAAAATTCCACCATTCGGCAAAAGACATATAGCGTGACCAGGTTTGATACCCTTTGTGAAAAGCCTTGTAAATAAAAGAATATGCCTCAGATGGTTTGGTGAAATGAAAATCTCTGATGATTTCAAACAACTCATTGATTTTGTCATAATCTACATACTCAGCTTTCTGTAAGCCAAATACCATACGTCCGATTTGCCATGCACAATTGTCAAACAACATTTTCTCATCTTCGGGCAGTTGCAAGTCTTTAATTTTGATTAGATTTTCCTTAAATAAATCATAGGATTCAGGGTGAGCAAATTTTTTAATATAATCATAATATACCCAAGCAATTGCTCGCTTGTTCCAAATATTATCTGGATCTGTTTCCAAGGCTTGATTTGCCATTTGTAAAGCTTCTTCAAGCTTACCAGCTTGTCTAAGTTCTTTGATTTCTTTAAATGACATAATCAGCTTCTTTTAGGTTGTTTACAATGGATTTGATTCGGCCTAGAATTTCGGGGCAGTCACATTTCTTTTCTAATGGAAGCACTCGACCGAAAAAACCTGCTTTATCATATTCAAAGTCAATTATACAAGACCGTCCATTATTAACTATGGTATATCTTTCACGGTATTCGAGATGCTGAATGTTGGAAATGATTTCACCTTTTGTTAAACCTTTACTGATAAAATCGAATAGATTTTTCAAGAATGGCTTCTCTTCTTCAATTGCCACATCAAATTCAATTTGGGTCAGAATACCTTCAATGTTGTTCCTGTTTACTACAATCGGAGTAGCACACTCTAGTATTTTTGTGATGGTTTCAAATAACTCATCAGAATTGGTTTGTGCAGGTAGCTTTTGAAAATTGCTTTTAAAAACATTTTGACCATTAACCCAGTGTTTGAATGCTGCTGTTTGGGCGTCTCTTTTGAAGATATATCGTACCTCATACCCAACTTTCTGCCAAGCTTCAATATCTATATAATGCTTTTTCAGAATGTACCACCTGTGAATGAAATGATCTTGGATAGTCAATGGTGCATCAACTAAGCCAAATTTTTCCAATTCCGGCAAAACTTCAGTGATATTGATTTCAGTTGTAGGATTTGATTGTCCTGTCAACTCATTGAAGGCTTGTTGAACATTCACGTCAATAAAATTCATGCCTGAAAAGGATGAAAAATATGGTGGATTGATGCAAAACAGTTTCTTGGATGCTCGGGTAACTGCAGTATAAGCCCAGCGATAAAATTCTGAATTGGTTTTGCCTGTGCGGTTATGTTTTGATTCATAAAAGTTGAAATTGGCTTGAGTTCCTCTATCCCAAAAAACAAAAGCATTTGCCCATTCACCACCCTGAGCCTTGTGGCAGGTTACAGCATAACCAAATTTGAGTTGAATGCAGTTAAAAAATTTATCATTATATATTGCTTCTTTAAACTCTTCTGTACCTTTTTTAAGCTTTGGATGCCTGTTTTTGAAATCTACATAAAGCGCCCTTTGCTCTTCTGGTTTTAGATAATTATCTCCATACAAATAGTTTTCTAATATATAGCCGTTAACAGTTTTTGGTTGATTATTTTCATCCGGCAATATAAGACTAACACTTCTCCATGTTAGTCTTATAATTTCAGTCTTTCCTCCTTTATTGTAGAAGGTTACCTCTCTACTTTCAACTGTAGGGCTGGCTTCTGAGACAACAGCAAATTCACCGTTCATTATTCCTAATCGATAATTATTGACACCAATGATAACGGTATCAGTTGACTGAATGGGCAAATTGCTTCCAAATCTCTCACAACGAATGTTTAAATTTAAGTCAAGGGCAGTTTTGTTTTTGTAACAAATGATGATTTTTTGGTCTTGTTGTGCCTTGTAGGTTTCCAGATATTCATGATACTTGGGATTAAATATATCTTTCTTATTTTCCCTCAAATCAAAATCGTTGAAGTAGCCGGAAGTTAGGCATTGCCTTATTTTAGTGGCAGAAATTAAAATGCCATTATTAGCATCCTGACGTTTCACTTCTTTCATTTCCACTTGAGAAACAGAAACCTTGTAAGTTTCACTTAGGTATTTTGTATCAAGTGCAGGAGAGAAATTCATGCCTACCGGTGGCAATTGTGCAGGGTCACCAATAAATATAATTTTACTGGATGTGGTTGAATCCTCTATTCTTCCGTAATCAATAAGGTCTCTGAGCAAATGGCCACTTCCAAATCGGAAAAATTCACCTTGGCTCAATCTGTCACTCACCATAGATGCTTCATCCACTATCAAAACCGAAACATGAACTTCAGGATTGTTTCTGATTTTGTATTGGTACAAAAATGAAACATTATTTTCATCCTCACCTTTCTCAATTTCCTGCAATTCTTCAAAACTGTAAATGCCTTTGTGAATGGTAGTGGATTCAAGATCGGTTTTCTGATTGATGACTTTTGCCGCTCTTCCGGTGGGTGCCATTAGCTGAAATTTCTTCTCTAATGATTGAAGATATTCCACAAAACCTTTAAGAAGTGTTGTCTTACCACTTCCAGCATATCCTTGAAGGATAAACACCCTATCCTCACTTTCTAAGAAAGCAGAAAGTTTTTCCAGCGCATTACGTTGGTCGCTGGTGAGGGTAATGTGTTGAAAGTGGTTAAAGATGCTCATGGTTATACAATTTCATAATAGTTATTATTTATTTTTAAAACTTTAATCGTCAATAAAATTGAAATCATTGTACAAAGGATACTTATAGATAGGTAAATATTTTCAAACCAAACTCCCATTATAATAGCTAGTATAAAATGTTGAAATCTTCCATTGAAAAATACAATAGTAAAAGAATTAGTTTTTTTAGTCAAGTACTTTATATATTTCAATAAAAAGAACGAACATACAACAAATAGAAAATTAAATATAGTGCTAAAATGACAATTAGTGTTTACAAAGACCCCTCCTATAATCATGCAAGCAGAAAGTTGGTGATTAAAATAATCCAACTTACCACTCAATAACCAATAAAATATTAAGCCAATAAAAAATTCAGTGAAATCACTATTCATATTAGCCAAAAATATTCCAGAAACACCAAATAAAATACCGAAAAATATGTTAGAGCCATAAAAAAGAATAGTTCGGTGCTCATTTACAGCATCCGCTAATTTTTGTGATACTCCGAAGATGGTTGATAATAAAATTATTAGGGCAATTTCCATAAGTTTTTTGTATTAATGATACAAAGCTAGAACTTATCTGTGTGCTCTATGTGCACAGCAAAACAAAATAATTTATATTTAAACAACATACTTGATTACTTTTTTCTTAAGTGCTTTATAGAATTTAATTTTTGGGTATGAAGTAAATAGTGTTATTGGTATTATGTTAATTAAAAGAATTAACATAATTCATTACTGCATTAAAATGATTGACTATTATTCTTTTAAAATCATCGAACTTATTTTCAAATAAATACTCTAAGGACTCTTCTTTAAATCGTTTATCAGGGTGTATTGCAACTTTATTTCTATATTCTGTTAAGTTATTTATCATTTTGAAAAGATCTTTAGGAGTTACATTTTTATATTTATGATAAATGGCATAAGCTTTTTCTTTTGTTGAAAGTGTTTTTCCTTTGCTAAGGGTCTCTATATTATAATTTCCTGTATTAAAAGAAATCCTAGGGACAGGTTGATCGTCTATATCAAACTTATATGAAATATCTTTTTTGAAATAGGTTCCTTCCTCGACAATAAAAAATTCATTAAGCATTTCAATTACCCTATAAAGGAGTAAAATTGAGATAGTAAAACGTTCTTGAATTTCATCATTATTAATAGTATCAAATGCATTATTTAAAAAATCTTTTATTTGCAATTTTAGATTTGCATGCCATAAAGTATCGTGCATTTGATCGGTTAAATTTCTTCTTTGGTGTATTTTGTAATTATCCCAACACTGGATTGCTGCTTTTAATTTTTGATTTATTATCTTTAGAAAACTACTTCTTTTTAACCCTTCCTCAATAAGTGTTTTTAAATTTTTGATATCCTCCTTTATATTTGAAATACCGCTTTTAATAATATAGCCATTTGCACCATATTTTTTTGCTGCTTCAAAGTTCCATACTTTATTTGATGCTGTGGTTATAATTACTTGAATTCCCTTATTGATATTTTTCACAATGTCCAATATTTGGATCCCAGTGAGCTTATTACTTGGCAATTCATCCTCAAAGTCAATATCACAAAGTCTTAAGTCAAGCAGAATGACATCTGGTTTAAACGTTTCAATCTTATTTTTAGCTTCTTGTATTATTTCTGTTTGCGACAATGATTTAAAATCAATTGATAAGGTATCTAACCAAATTTGTCCACTATAATGGAAAAAATAGTTATAAAAATCCTTCCAACCTTTTTCCCATTCATCATCAATTAAAAGTATATTTCCTTTTTCTGTAATTTCAAATTGGGTTCCCGTTTCAGGTGATTCAACTGGATTAAGAACACTATGGTACTTAAAATAAAGACCATTTTTAAGATTTTCTTTTACTTCTACAATCTGATTGTCACATCTCAAATATTTGGACCACTCAATTAGAGCAATTTCATTGTCTACACTATGATGTGACTGATAATTCGCAGGAGGTTCTATTCTTACAAAATCTAAATATTTATTGAAATCAAAGTCATTTAAAGAAAGAGAAATAGCATTAATATATTTGACAATATCTTCAAATGAATACCTACTTATATTCACATAATAAACATTTGGGGTAAATAATATTGAAGACAACGGGGAGATTTTGGCTAAAGTTTCCAGCTCCAAAGAACCATAGAATATTAATGGAACTTTTCTATACTTTAATTCTTTTGTTAAGCGGATATGATGACCAACTCTTATACCCGATAATTCTAAAAAATTTTGGCTTAAATTTACTGGGAGAGTAATAGAGCTTATTTCTTTATTGTTGAGATTAGTTAAATAATTTGTTATTGCAGAGTCAATTTCTTCATCAAAGTTTGGTGTAGCAATCTTTTCCTTA